>Ga0308164_10002457_pt1 | contig 18375 bp, 20 predicted proteins | sample PhyTR2_FD_201031 | JGI IMG/M metagenome (GOLD analysis project Ga0308164, IMG submission 201031) | Phyllosphere microbial communities from UC Gill Tract Community Farm, Albany, California, United States - DLSLT.R2 | ecosystem: Host-associated > Plants > Phyllosphere > Unclassified | place: USA... | reverse complement strand
TTCCTGGCCGTGCTGAAGAAGAGTTCGTCTTCGTCGCCGGCGGCCTGCTGGAAGTGCAGCCGAACGCCGTGACGGTGCTGGCCGATACCGCGATCCGCGGCGCCGACCTGGACGAAGCCAAAGCGGCAGCGGCCAAGAAGCGCGCCGAGGAAGCACTGGCGAACAACAGCTCCGGTATCGACTACGCGAAAGCGCAAGCCGAACTGGCAGCAGCGGTCGGCCAACTGGCCGCCATCGCCAAACTGCGCGCCAAGCACTAAGCAACGCAACAACAGCAGCACAGCAAAAAGGCAGCCTTGGCTGCCTTTTTTATTGCTTAAGTGTTAGAGCTTCAGTTCCAGAAGCGTGCATGGAGTTAGTGTCGAAAGTGTCAGCGTCAATTTCGGCATCAATTTCTGGAAAGAAGCCAATAGTCCATCAGGGGTTACCAAAACCACGATAGCAATTGGAAGGGTCTTGAGGTTTTGTTGGTACTGAATGTTCCGGTCAGCCGTCAGTAAAACGTCAAAACTCCCAGCGGCAAGCGCCAACAACTTGCCGTTTTTTACCCCTGCCCATCCACATTGCCCCACCGTTTTGACTTGATGGCCAACCAGGCTGGACGCAAATGGTCGAGGAAGTGATTCGTCAAGCAAGATGCGCATTGTCGTTAGCCCATTGGGCTGCCGATTTCAGCGCTACGGTGGCGGCCTGCCTGGATACTGTTGGGTAGTGGTCGAGAAATATCTCGATCGATTCTCCTGCTCCCAAGTAATCAAACAAATACGATACCGGTACGCGTGTGCCGACGAATACAGGTTTGCCGCTCATGATTTCGGGATCGCTGTGTATCACTTTCGTTTCCATATGCCCTCCGTCAAGTGCATAGATGCTTAGATAGTACTCTTGTCCGTGCCGATTGAACGTATCGTCAGGATTTACAGCTATCACGATAATGCGCCGGCGGCTTGCCCACCAAATGTTCGAAGTCCGACGTAAAGTGCGCCTGGTCATAGTAGCCCAGTGCGTGCGCCAGCGTGGCCAGGTCGAGGTCCGTGCCGTGGGCCAGCTGGTCGGCGGCGTCGAGCAGGCGGTTGCGACGGATCACCCACTTGGGGCTGGCCCCCACGCAGTCGTGGAACAGCTGTTGCAGCGCCCGTACGCCCATCGCGCAGCGTTCGGCCAGCTCTCCCACCTGGGTCAGATCGGGATGGCTGCGGATGAGTTCCATGATTTTTTCAATGTGCTGCACGCGGGCGATGTGCGGCGCCGGTTGCGCAGGCAGCCCGCGCCGGAGGACCTCGCTGGCGGCCAGCACCATGGCCGCATCATCGGGCGCATCGAGCACGGCGTGTTCCGCTGCCACATCGTCGCAACCGAACAGCGAGGACAACGGCAACTCCTGGTCCGCGATGGTTTGCACGGCGCGCCCCAGAAAGCCGTGAAACGCGCCGGGCCGGAAGCGTGCGCCCAGCACGTGGCCGCGTCCGGACAGCGTGTAATTGAAGGCCTTCGTCATCACGCCGAACGCCGCCGTGCGGCCGCGGTCGAACACGACCTGCACGCACGGCGAGGGCAGCGTGCGCTGCGTATGCGAGGCACCGGGCGGCAAGTCCCAGGCCACCAGCCAGTACCATTCGATGAACGGCGCCAGGTCCGGCGGCGCTGGATAGCGTTCGAGCCGGAACAGCTTGCCCACGGCGGCCGGATTGAGCACACCCTTGTAGCGGTCCTGCAACGTCAGTGGAGAGGTCATGGCAGCCTGCGCGTTTTTCCAAGACTGTCATCATAGCAGCGGCTATCCTTAAATTCCTGATAAGGAGACTGCCATGACAACCAACCTGACCCTGCATCACTGCCCCAACTCGCGCTCCACCGGCGTACTCGCGCTGCTCGAGGAATTGCACGTGCCGTACGACCTGCACGTGATGAACATGAAGAAAAAGGAAAACCGCGAAGCTGCCTATCTCGCCATCAACCCCATGGGCAAGGTGCCCGCCATCGAGCACGACGGCGCGCTGGTGACCGAGCAGGTGGCGATCTACACGTACCTGGCCGACCTGTTCCCGGACGCGCAACTGGCGCCGGCGCTCGGCGATCCACTGCGCGGCCCGTACCTGCGCTGGATGGCGTTCTACGGCAGCTGCTTCGAGCCGGCACTGATCGACCGCTGGCTCAAGCGCGAAGTGCCGGACAAGGCCACCACCGGCTACGGCAGTTTCGACGACGTGTTCAACACCTTGCTGGCGCAGCTGGCAAAAGGCCCGTACCTGCTCGGCGCGCGATTCACCGCGCTCGATGTGTTGTGGGGCACCGCATTGGGCTGGATGGACATGTTCGGGCTGCTGCCCAAGCGCAGCGAAATCGGCGAGTACGTCAAGCGCGTGCATAGCCGTCCCGCGATCATCGCCGCGCAAGCGAAGGACGCGGCGCTGGCGGCCGCGCAGGAAGAATGATGCGGTAGCTTTACCGGCAAGGCCATGCCATGATTGGTAACCTGTCGGCCACCGCCACGCTTACCCCGCCGGCGGCGACCGATGTATCGAACTGATGCTGCGCGACAAAGGCTGCAAAGCCGCCTCGATGATAGCAAGCGCTAACTGCGGCTGCGCATCGCCGCACATGAAAATGTCGGCCGCCGCAAAACCGCACTCGGGCCAAGTGTGGATCGAAATGTGCGATTCGGCCAGCAGCACCACGCCGGTCACGCCCTGGCCGTCGCCAAAACCGTGAAAATGGCTGTGCAGCACGCGCGCGTTGGCGGCCTCGGCAGCAGCGCGCAGCAGCGCATCGAGCTCCGCGCAGCTGCATAATTTTTCGGCAGCGATGCCGCCCAGGTCGGCCAGCAGGTGCGTGCCGGTGGGACGGTGTTTCAGCGTCAGTCCCCTTGCCGCTTCTGGTAACCCATCGCGCTTCACTTGTGGCCTCCGCCACCGGAGCCATTGCCGTAACTGCCACCGCCGCCGCCGAACGAACTCCAGGTGCTGCCGCGATAGCTGGACCGGTCATCGCGGTCGCCCGACACGGCGCGCACCCACGAGGCGCCCGAGGTGGCCAACGTGACGATGACGGCGTAGAGAAAATATTTGCTCATGATGGGTCGTTGTTATCGAGGAAAATCGCCGGCAGGTAAATTGCCAGTGCACCCAAAGCGCTCAGGTACCAGGTCGACGAAAAATTCATCAGCATGGGCACCGCGTTCACTACCAGCATCAGCATGATGATGTACTTGGCCGCATCGCGATGGCGGTTGCGCACGAACGGCTTGGCGCCGAATGCGGCGTTGACTTTGCCGTGGAACTGGGCGCCGAACCACGCCTGCATCTGGTCGGCCGGCACCGGGGATGAGCGCGACCAGGTCATTTCATGTGCGGTGGTTTCGCGCGCCAGGCGGATCTGGCCGGCCTGGTATTCCTGCACGTGGGTGTGGTCGCCAACGGCCACGCGCCAGTTGAAGGCGCCGGCAGCCCAGGTCACGGTCGAACCGTATTCGTACAGGCTTTGGTAGTTCACCCGGTCCACCACCACGCTGCCGGCGCCCGGTTGATATTGCACCGGCCATTCGGCCATGACGGTGGCGCCGGTCCAGCCTTCATCGGTCTCCACCAGCCACGAAAAGCCCGCGCGCGCGCCGTACAGCAGGTATTCGGTCCACTCGGTGCCTTCGTCGTCGGCACGGCGCATGGCGCCGATGATCGTGAAGTCCTGGCCATTGATGGTAGCGGTGGCGCCCAGGTCGATGGTGGTGCGTACCTTCGCCAACTGCTCGCCGGCGGCGATCACTTGCGCCTTGGCGCTGGAAGCGTCGATCTGCGCCTGGCACGCTGCGCACACCAGGGTGGTGGTTACGCCAGGCAGGTACTTGATGGCGCTGCCGCACGACGGGCAGTCGAGCGCATCGAGCTTGCCGCGGTAGCGGCCGGCCGCGCGCAGGATGGTGTCGGCGTCGCGCAGCAGCTGGGGTTGCAGGCTGTCGAGCGTGACGGCGGCGCCGGTGTAGATGAGGGGCGGCGTACCGTCCGAATAATCGAGCGTGATGATTTCCGCGCCCCGGCGGAAGTCCGCCACCTTCGACTGGTAGCCGTCGCCCACGCGGAACGGCAGCTCGCCCTGGCCGCCCACGCAATCGGCCACCCGGATTTCGGCCGCCGTGTAGAGCGCGCCGTTGATGTCGTAGTTATGGCCCGGTTGCAGCTGCTCGAACGCGGGTAATCGCGCTTCGCCCTTGAATTCCCCAGTGATCGTGTACAGGCCGGAGGAGTCCCCCAGCCACGACGTGGCGCCGTCGTCGAACAGCAAATACCACTCGTTCCACATGCCGGCCGCATAGCGCAGCTGGATGCGGCCGATGACCGTGAACGCCCGTCCGGCCAGCACGCCGGCCGTGCCGATCTGGATCGGCGAATAATCTTCCAGCACGGCCGACATCTTGCCTAAGTACTTGACCGTGTCGGCGTCCTTGAGGACCGTGGTGGCGCAGTATTCGCACACGGCCACGACCGACGCGTGCGAGCGGAAGATGACTTCCGCACCGCAGCTGGGACAGGAGACGATTTGCATGTATTACGAAGATTCCGTTAGCCGATCAGCTTTTTCAACAGCTCGGCCTTGGTGCTGTCGTAGTCGGCAGCCGAGATCAGGCCCTTGTCGAGCAGGCCCTTGAGCTTTTGCAGGCGCGCTTCGATCGAGTCGTCGGCAGCAGCTGCGGCGGATGCTGGTGCGGTAGGCGGGAGTGCCGCACCCGGCGCCAGCGAGGCGCCCATCGCCTGGCCCATGGCCTGGCCCAATGTCACGCCTGCACCGAGGCCGGCGCCGATGCCGGCCAGTCCACCCTCGTTTTGCGCGGCCAGCGGAATCGCGGTGGCGGTCTGGTAGCGCGTAAAACCGGTCAGCTTGTCGGACGACAGGCCGCCCTTCATGCCGGCCGAAATGCGTTCGTCGAGCGCGGCCTGCAAATCTTCGGGCAGGCTGACGCTGGCCACGTTGAATTCATCGAGGCCGATGCCGTAGCGGCCGAACGTGGTGGCCAGGTCGCCCTTCACCTGCTGCGCCATGAGCGCCTGGTTGGCGGCCATGTCGAGGAACGGCACTTGCGCGCCGCCCAGCGAACTGGCCATGGTGGCCATCAGAATGCCGCGCAACTGCTCTTCCACCTGGTCGCGGGTGTAGATCTCGCGGGTGCCGCTGATCTCCTTGAAGAACAGGCGCGGATCGTTGACGCGGTACGAGTACATGCCGAAGGCGCGCACGCGCACCATGTCGAAATCCTTGTCGCGGATGGTGATCGGCTGCGGCGTGCCCCATTTGCGGCCGGTCTGCACGCGGGTGCTGAAAAAATACACGTCCGACTTGAACGGCGAATCGAACAGCTTGTCCCAGTTCAGCAGGTTGGTGAGCAGCGGCAGCGTTTGCGTGGTGAGCTTGTGGGTGCCGGGGCCGAACACGTCGGCGATTTGCCCCTCGTTGACGAACACCGCCATCTGCGACTCGCGCACCACCAGCACGCCGCCATTTTGAATTTCCTGGTCCTGCATGGGGAAGCGCCAGGCCAGCACGCCATCGGTCTCCTCGTTCCATTGCAGTACGTCGATAAACTGCTTCTTGATAAAGCTGCCAATACCCATGATGGACCTCCGTCGTAGTGTCAGGAAATGCAGGCGCCGTTGATCACGCCGATGGCAATGGCGATTGCGCCCAGCAGGCCGCCAAATGCCGTGTTGTTGCCTTCGATCTGGTCCTTGGCCATGTTCAGCACGCGGGTGGTGATGGCATAGGCCAGCATCTGCACCACCATCGCGCCGAACGCCCAGGCAAAGAACTCCTGGTAGCCCAGCGTGTGCATCAGCGCCGAACCGACCGTGATCGAAAAGCCGATCAGCGCGCCGCCCAGCGACAGTGCCGCCGCCCCGTTGCCCTGGCGGATCAGCAGCACTTCGTTGTACGGCGTCATGCGCGTGTACGCCGCAAAGAACACGGCCAGCAGCACGGCCGCCAGCACGAGATGAATCAGGTAATTAAGGATAGCTGGCACGGCGCGCTCTCGCAGGTTAAAGTGGCGACTACTTTACCAAGTTGCTAACAAAGAGGCATGGTAGTGCATAAAAACGAGTAAATGAAGCGCGATGAATAAAAAAATCCTGATCCTGTCCGTGTTCGTGGTCGCCTCGTGTGGCCTGGCGTATGAACTGATCGCCGGTGCGCTGGCCAGCTACCTGCTGGGCGACTCGGTGCTGCAGTTCTCCACCATCATCGGCTGCTACCTGTTTGCCATGGGCGTGGGCGCGCACTTTTCCAAGTACGTGCGCGACGAGGACGTGCTGGCGCGCTTTGTCGACATCGAACTGGCCGTGGGCCTGATAGGCGGGATTTCGGCGGCCGTGCTGTTCATGACGTTTTCGTGGATGGCCGCACCGTTTCGCGCCATGCTTTACACGATGGTGTTTCTGGTGGGCGCGTTCGTGGGCATGGAAGTGCCGCTGGTGATGCGCGCGCTCAATGCCCGGCAAACGGAGTTCAGCGAAATCGTCAGCCGCGTACTGACGTTCGATTATCTCGGGGCGCTGGCCGTCTCTCTGCTGTTCCCGCTGGTACTCGCGCCCCAACTGGGGCTGGTGCGCAGCGGTTTTGTCTTCGGCATGCTCAACGTGGGCGTGGCCCTGTGGACAATTCGGGTGTTTCGCACCGAGCTCAAAAACGTCACCGGCCGCATGCTGCGCGCGTGCGCCGTGATGTTCCTGCTGGTGTGCGGCTTTATTTCGGCCGACAAGCTCACGTACTGGGGAGAACACGGCCTGTTCGGCGACGAAATCGTGTACGCCACCACCACGCCGTACCAGCGCCTGGTGGTCACGCGCTGGAAGGACGACCTGCGGCTGTACATCAACGGCAATTTGCAGTTCTCGTCGCGCGACGAATACCGCTATCACGAAGCGCTCGTGCATCCGGTGCTGGAACCCTTGCCGTGGGCGAAGCGGGTGCTGGTGCTGGGCGGCGGCGACGGCCTGGCGCTGCGCGAAATCCTGCGCTATAAAAATATCGAGCACGTGACGCTGGTCGATCTCGACCCCGCCATGACCGGCGCCTTTGCCAGCCGCCCGGAACTGGTCAAACTCAATCACGGCTCGCTCACCGACAAACGGGTGACGGTGGTAAATGCCGATGCGGCGATCTGGCTGCAGCATAACGACGACATGTTTGACGCCGTGATCGTCGATTTTCCCGATCCGTCGAGCTTTGCACTCGGCAAGCTGTACTCGGTGCCGTTCTACGGCATGGTGAAAAAGCACCTGGCCGCCAACGGCCTGATGACGGTGCAATCGACGTCGCCGTTCTTCGCGCCGCACGCTTACTGGACCATCGACGCCACGCTGCGCGAGGTGGGCATGAAAACCCGGCCGTATCACGCGTACGTGCCATCGTTCGGCGAATGGGGCTTCGTGCTGGCCAGCCCGCAGGCCGACTACACGCCGCCCGCCACGTACCGGCTGCCGATGCGCTACCTGAATGCGGACACCACGCGCGAGATGTTCCTCTTCCCGCCCGACATGCAGCCGTTATCGATGGCGCCCAACCGCCTCAACACGCAGTCGCTCGTGCACGAGTTCGAGCAGGACTGGCGCCGGGTGATTCGCTGATGCTGCGCCGCTCATTCCTGGTGTGGGGCGGCATGGCCGGCCTGGCCGCCACCGGCAGCGTGGCCGGCTTCCAGCGCTGGCAGGAAATCACGCCCACGCTGCACTACCCGGGCCGCGACGAAGGCCATTATTTACGCGACTTGTACAGCGCCGGCGGGCACGCCGCCTTGCCGCCGCCATCCGACATCATCACGACAGACATCGCCATCCTCGGCTCGGGCGTATCCGGCCTCACGGCCGCCTGGAAGCTGAAAAAACTCGGTAAAACCGACGTGGTGATGGTCGATGGTCCGCAACCGTACGGCAATGCCGCCGGCGGCGCCTTCGGCGATCTCGAATATCCGACCGGCGCCCACTACCTGCCATTGCCGTCGCCGGAATCGGTGCATTTGCGCGAACTATTGGCGGACCTGGGCATCATCCAGAAAGATGCGTTCGGCGAGCGGCCGACTTACGACGAGCGGTACATCCTGCACGCGCCCGAGGAACGGCTGCTGCATAACGGCCACTGGCAGGAAGGCTTCATGCCCACGGAGGGCGTGCCGCAGTGGGAGCTCGACGAGCACACGCGGTTTTTCAAGGAGGTGGAGCGGCTGCGCCAGTTGCATGGCGCGGACGGGCGCCGGGTGTTCGTGTTCCCCACCGTGCTGTCGTCGGAGGATCCGGTGTGGACGGCGCTCGACCGCATCACGCTCAAGCAATGGCTCGACCAACACGGCTACCGGGCGCCCACCCTGCACTGGTACCTGAACTACTGCTGCCGCGACGACTACGGCACCCGCTACGACCAGGTGTCGGCGTGGGCCGGCCTGCACTACTATTGCAGCCGCTGGGGCAGGGCCGCCAATGCCAGTGACGGCACCTGGCTGACGTGGCCCGGCGGCCTGCAACCACTGGCGCGCGGCATGGAGCAGGCAGCGGGCATCAAGCGCCGCGCCGGCACCTGCATCTCGCTCAAAAAAACCGCCAGCGGCGTGGAGGCGCTGTGCTTCCGGCTCGATGGCGGCAAGGCCTCGACGTACCTGGTGCGCGCCCGCAAGGCCATTTGCGCCATGCCCGCGTACGTGGCCGCGCGCGTGGTGGAAAACATCGCCGATTACGGTTTCGATCCGGCCAGACATACGCCCGAATATGCGCCGTGGCTGGTGGCGAACTTTTTGCTCAAGCGCTTCCCCGAAGAGCTGCCTGGCCAGCCACTGTCGTGGGACAACGTGGTGTACAGCGAGCCGGGGCTGGGTTTTGTGGTCTCCACGCACCAGGACATCCGCGTGCAGCTGCCGGAAAAAACCGTGTTCAGCGCGTATATCGCGCTGTCGGACCGCAAGCCGGTCAACGCGCGGCGCTGGATGGTGGCGGCCAGTGCTCAGGAGTTGCTGGCGCTGGCTGTCGCCGATTTGAAAACCGCGTACGGATCGCAGTTCATCCCGTGCGTGGAGCGGGTGGACATCACGCTGCGCGGTCATGCGATGAGCGTCCCGTGGCCCCACTTCCGCAGCAACGCCGGCATGCAGGCGCTGCGCGAGGTCGATGGCAGCATTTTGTTCGCGCATGCCGATTTGTCGGGGTTTTCGGTGTTCGAGGAAGCGGCGTGGTGGGGCTACCGCGCTGCGACGCTGGCGGCAAAGTGATAAGCTGGCTCTTCAAAAAAAACAGACCAGACGCCATGACCCACGATGCCCGCAAACGCTTTTCTGCCCCCGCCAAACCCAAGCTGCGCGACGAAGACGCCGGCAACAGCGTGTTCTCGAGCCGCGCCGCCAATCCCGAACTGAGTAAATCGAAAGCCAAGGCGCTCGACAACGAACGCACGGCAGGCCTGATCGCCCGCATCTCCGACCAGCAGGACCGCCTGTACGCGCTGCGCCACAAAAAAGTGCTGCTGGTCTTGCAGGGCATGGATACGTCGGGCAAGGATGGCCTGGTGCGCGCCTTGTTCAGCGGGGTCAATCCGATGGGCGTGCGCGCGGTGGCGTTCAAGGCGCCTACCGACGCCGAACTGGCGCACGATTATTTATGGCGCGTGCACCAGCACGTGCCGGTCAAGGGCGAAATCGCGATTTTTAACCGCAGCCACTACGAGGACGTGCTGATCACGCGCGTGCAGGGCATGATCGATGCCGACGAGTGCAAGCGCCGCTACGCCCAGATCCGCGACTTCGAACGCATGCTGGCCGAAACCGGCACCGTCATCATCAAGGTGTTCCTGCACATCTCGCAGGAAGAACAGCGCGAGCGGTTGCAAGAGCGGCTCGACGACCCGGACAAGCAGTGGAAGTTCGACCCTAACGACATCGAGCAGCGCAAGAAGTGGGACGACTACCTGCGCGCGTACGAAAGCGCCATCCGTGAAACCAATACCGACTACGCGCCGTGGTACATCGTGCCGGCCGACTCCAAGGTGCACCGCAACCTGGCCATTGCCAGCCTGCTGCTCGAAACGCTGGAAGGCATGGACCTGCATTATCCGCCGCCCCACCCGGACCTCTCGTCCTTTACGGTGATCTGAGAGAGCTCTTCTGCATCGCGTGCGCATTTGGCATAAAATGAATTTTCTTTCATCCTTGCCCAACCTATCATGTCCAAGACTCTTGCCCAGTTGTGCGTCGTAACTTCGCTGACCCTGCTGGCCAACGCCGGCGCCCACGCCCAGGCGCCGGCAGCAGCTCCGGCAGCGGCCGTGGCGCCGGCCGGCTGCCCCGCCATTCTCAAGCAGAACTTCAAGCGCCTGCAGGACGAAGCGCCGCAGGACCTGTGCCAGTACGCGGGCAAGGTAATTTTGGTGGTGAACACCGCCAGCTACTGCGGCTTCACCAAGCAGTACGAAGGTCTGGAGGCGCTGTACGCCAAATACGGCAGCAAGGGCCTGGTGGTGCTGGGCTTCCCGTCGAACGACTTCGGGCAGCAGGAACCGGGCAGCAGCAAGGAAATCGCCGACTTCTGCTACAACACCTATGGCGTCAAGTTCCCGATGTTCTCGAAAACCGTGGTATCGGGTAAAAACCCGAACCCGCTGTACGCGGACCTGATCAAGGCCACCGGCAAGGCGCCGGCCTGGAACTTCCACAAGTATCTGATCGGCCGTGACGGCAAGGTGCTGACCAACTTCGGCAGCAAGGTCACGCCCGAAGACAAGCAGCTCGTTGGCGCGGTAGAGAAAGCGCTGGCGTCGTAATCAAGCCCGGGCGAGGGGGAAGCCCTCGTCCAGCCAGCCGGTAATACCGCCGGCCATCAGCTTGACCGGCCGGCCCAGTCTTGTCAGCCGCGCGGCAGCGCGCGCCGCGCCATTGCAGTGCGGTCCCGCGCAATACACCACGAACAGCGTGTCGGCTGTGAATTCGGCCAGCGGCTGGTGGTGGCACCGCATCGCGAGAGCGGGCAAGCGCAGTTTCTGCCCCGGCCGCTGGCGCCCGAGGGACAGGGACGAGTGTCAAAGCTGATGGACTGGCTGCGCAGCCATCCCGCGTTGCGCACACGGTGGCCAGCATGGCGGCGTGCGCGGCGATGAGCCCGCGCACGCTGCAGCGTCAATTCAGGGATGCTACCGGCTTGGGACCGGTCGATTGGCTGATCCGCGAGCGATTGCGCTGGTCAAAGACTTGCTGGAAACGTCGGAGGCGTCACCGGCGCGGATTGCCGAGCGCACCGGGTTCGGCTCGGAAGAATCGCTGCGTCACCATTTCAGAAGACTGGCAGCCACTACGCCGGGTGCATATCGGCGGCGTTTCTCCGCGAACGTTGAACGTTGATCCGTCATCCCCGCGCAGGCGGGGATCCAATGTGCGCGCACACTATTGGCAAGTGATCGACCCGCCTTTTCAAGTTATGTGCGCTAGCGTACTGGTTTCAACCACGGTTTTTGTGTTGCCAATAATCAATCGTGGTTTAATACCATGCGCCTTCCACCAAAGTGAATTCACATGCAACAGTACACATTCCAACAAAAAGTTTTCCTGGCCCTGCTGGGCATCATCACCATTGCCTTCGTCTGGATCCTGCTGCCGTACGGCGGCGCGGTGTTCTGGGGCGTGGTGCTGGCAATTATTTTTGCCCCGGTGTACCGCTGGCTGCTGCAACGCACGCGCAACAAGCCGAACGGGGCGGCGTTTTTGACCTTGCTGCTGATCCTGGTGATGGTGATCCTGCCGCTCACGCTGGTGGCAGTGTCGATCGTCAACCAGGCCGCCAGCGTGGTGCAGATGATGCAATCGGGGCAGATCACGGTGGGCGGTTTCTTTGCCAAGATCATGGCCGTGCTGCCGGACTGGATGGTCAACCTGCTCGACCGCTTCCACCTGACTAGCCTGTCCAGTCTGCAGGAAAAGCTCACCGAAGGCGCGGCGCAAGTGAGCCAGGAAGTGGCCAAGCGCGCCATCAACGCCAGCCTGTACACGATGGATTTCCTCACCAGCCTGTGTATCTCGATGTACCTGCTGTACTTCCTGCTGCGCGATGGCGACAAGCTGGCCAAGCGCATCCGCGAAGCGGTGCCGCTGAGCCGCAAGTACAAGCAGCGCCTGTTCCAGAATTTTACGACCGTGATTCGCGCCACCGTCAAGGGCAACATCCTGGTGGCCATTGCCCAGGGCGCGCTGGGTGGCCTGGCGTTCTGGTACCTCGATGTCAGTGCGCCGGTGCTGTGGGGCGTGCTGATGGCATTCCTGTCGCTGCTGCCGGCCATTGGCGCGGCGCTGGTGTGGGCGCCGGTGGCGATTTATTTCCTGGCGACGGGCTCGGTGTGGGAGGGCGTGGGCTTGAGCGTGTACGGCGTGGTGGTGATCGGCCTGGTCGACAACATCCTGCGTCCGCTGCTGGTAGGTAAGGACACCAAGATGCCCGACTACGTGGTGCTGCTGTCCACCGTGGGCGGCATGGCGCTGTTCGGCCTGAACGGCTTCGTCATCGGCCCGGTTGTCGCTGCGCTGTTCATCGCCACCTGGGACTTGTTTGCGTCGGCCTCCGAGTTTCATCCCGACTGATGCCTCTTTTAACGCCGCGCCGCTTGAACTGCGGCGTGGCGTTGACTAAGCTGACCGTTCACCCATTGCAAGGAGCGGTCATGGCTTACGTAGATGGATTTTTACTCGCAGTTCCCAAGGATAAACTCGACGACTATAAAAAAATGGCGCAGACGGGCGGCGCGATCTGGAAGGAATTCGGCGCGCTCGAATACCGCGAAACGGTGGCCGACGATGTCAAGCCGGGCCAGTACACGTCGTTCCCGCAGGCGGTCCAGCTCAAGGATGACGAGCTGGTGGTGTTCTCATGGATCGTGTACGCCTCGCGCGCCCAGCGCGACGAGATCAACGCCAAGGTCATGAAAGATCCGCGCCTTGCCGAGTTCATGAAGCCGGAAAACATGCCATTCGACGGCAAGCGCATGATCTACGGCGGCTTCGAGATGCTGGTCGACCTGTAACTGCGCGGCGGTGCTACAACAACGCTTTCATGGCCCCGCGTAGCGCGTTGCATACCACGAGGTCTTCGGCGCGCTCCAGCATCGCGCGCGTGATCACCGCTTCGCGCGCGTTCCATTGCGCGTCACCCAGCAGCACGCTGCGCATCACGCCCGGCAGCACGCCGCAGTGCAGCGCCGGCGTGAGCCACTCGCCATCCACTTTCACGAACACGCTGCTGCGGCCGCCCTCGGTCAGTTCGCCGCGCTGGTTAAAGAACAGCATGTCGAACGCACCCTGCGCCTCGGCCTCGCGCCAGGCGCTGTCATACCTTGTGCGCACCGTGGTCTTGTGGCGCAGGAACAGGTCGCTGGCATCGGTGGTATCCGGGGCCAGCAACACCCGCACCGGCTGCAACAGCGGCGCCAGCGGCGCCTGCTGCACCGAAAACGCCCCCGACTGCGCCAGCGCCAGCCGCAACCGAACTGCCGCGCCAACCGAAGCGCCGTCGAGGCAGCCGTTGGCGGCTTTTTCGTCCCAGGCGAAGCCGAAGTAGGCGGCCGATGCGGCCAGCCGTTGCAGGTGGCGGGCACGGTGGCGGATGCCGCCTGCCGGCGTGGCGTACATGGTTTCGAAGAGCTCGAAGTCGTTGGGCAGCCCCGTTAAAAAGCGCGCCTTGAGCCGGCATTCGGCGTATTCGTCGCCGCTGGCGCTGTCGTACACGATGCCGGCGCCCACGCCCATTTCGCCGCTGCGCACGCCGGTGGCGGCGTCTGGCGCCGTCAGCGCCAGGGTGCGGATCGGTACCGACAGGCAGAAGTCGCCCACCGTATTCGCTGGCGCCGGGTCGAACCAGCCGATCGCCCCCGTGTAAATGCCGCGCGGGTCCGGTTCCAGCTCGCGGATGATTTCCATGGTGCGGCGCTTGGGTGCGCCGGTGATCGAGCCGCATGGGTACAGCGCTTCGAACACCTGCGCCAGCGTGGCGTCGGCGCGCAGCGTGGCGGTGATGGTGGAGGTCATTTGCAGCACGCTGCTGTAGCGCTGCACGTCGAACAGCGCCGGCACCTGCACGCTGCCGGTGTGCGCCACGCGTGCGATGTCATTGCGCAGCAAGTCGACGATCATCAAATTCTCGGCGCGGTTTTTCGGATCGTCCGCCAGCGCCCGGGCGCGGGCCAGGTTCTCTTCCACCTCCCATGGCGGGGCGGCGGGCGCCGTACCTTTCATCGGTCGCGCGGTAAGCACGCCGCGCTCGTGGCCCACGAACAGCTCGGGCGACAGCGACACCACCGCTGAACCGTCTTCCAGCTGTACCAGCGCGCCATAGGGCACGGGCTGGCGCTCACGCAGGCGCGCGTACAGCGCGTGCAGGCCGCCGAAGGCATCGAAGCGCAGCCGCATGGTGTAGTTGACCTGGTACGTGTCGCCGGCTTCGATGTAGGCGTGAATGCGCGCCAGCGCGGCATCGAATGCCGGCTGGTCGATATTGGCGCGCACGGCGGCAATGCCGGCCGGGCGCTCGATCGGGAGCGCGCGCGCCGCCAGCCAGTCGCCTACTTCGGCCGCCGTCATCAGGGTGCAGTGCCGGAACAGCAGCACCTGCGCCAGCGGGCCTTCCGCCGGCGGTGTCGCTTGCTGTACGCCGTCGATAGCGAGCAGCTGTTCACCGAGCTCGTAACTGCACAGCGTTACCGCGTACTGGCCGCGCGCGAGCGCCGCCTGCATCCGTTCCAGCAGCGCCGGCCAGCCGGCAATGGCGTCGCAGCGCAGCGTGGCCACATGGCCCGTGTATAGCCGCGACGTGGCGACGGCAGCGCCATCTGCGGCCGGGCTGGCGTCATCGAGCAGGGCAAAACATTCGGCGTTCATGGCGGTGCGATCAAAAAGGACGGTTACGCCAGCAGCAGTGCAAGGTGCAGCGACGCATCCTGGGCAGGAAGATATTTAAAGCCGCTCTTGGCAAAGCGGTGCCAGCGGCCGATGACGAAGGCGGTCAGCATGGCGGCGCGCGCCGCCACTTCGCTCTCGACGCCATGGCCCTCGGCTACGGCCAGGCGCAAGGCCTGCTTGAGCGCCAGTTCCACGCGGTCGTAAAACTGGTTCATGCGCAGTTGCAGACGGTCGTCTTCGTTGACCAGCGCGTCGCCGATCAGCACCCGCGTCATGCCGGGGTTCTGGCTGGCGAAGTGCAGCAGCATGGCCACGATGTCGCGCGCCTGCGCCAGGCCGTCGGCCTGGCGTTGGGCGATCTGGTTGATCAGGCCAAACACGGTGGATTCGATGAAGTCGATCAGGCCCTCGAACATCTGCGCCTTGCTGGCGAAGTGGCGATACAGGGCCGCCTCGGAAAACGCCAGCTTGCGCGCCAGCGCGGCGGTGGTGATCTTGTCGCCCTGCGGTTGTTCCAGCATGTGCGCCAGCGCCTGCAGGATGTCCTGCCGACGCTGGCCCGGCGGTGTGCTTGCCATGTAATCTCGCGGATAAATAAAGGTCAATACCGGCTCAGCGCAGATGGTGCAGCCGCGCCGGCAGGTTCCGCACAGATTTTACTTTGACATCGACGTAAGCGGGGCGGATCAGCCGTTTTTGTGGATGCGCCAGGCCGGCAGTGTCGCGCAAGGTGAGGTACTGGGTGACCCACGCGGTGCGGATGCCCAGCGCGTGGGCGCTGCGCAGGTTGGCCAGCGTGTCTTCCACCAGGATGCACCGCCGTGGCGTGAGGCCGTGCATGCGCATCAGTTTGCGCAGCAGCGGTTTCGACGGCTTGGGCCGCAGCTGGCGGTTGACCGTCATCGCCTCCACTGCCACGTGGTGGCCGAACGACCGGTGCAGGCCCAGGTGCCGCAGCACCTGGCTCGAATAGCGGTGCGGCGCGTTGGTGAGCAGGATCTTGCGGCCGGGCAGACGGCGCAGCAGCTGGCGCAGTCCGCGCTCGGCGCGGATCAGCGAGGCCAGGTCGCCGATGGTATGGGTCTCGTGCAAAAAATGCGCGGCCTGCACGTTGTGATGCTTGACCAGTCCGAGCAGCGTGGCGCCGTAGCGGCGCCAGTACTGGGTGCGCGCCGCATCCACCGCCGCGTCGCTGGCCGGCGTGATGCCGTCGCCCAGCACGCGTGCAATGTACAGGTTCATATTGGCGACGATGGCCGGAAAGATGGCGTGCGAGGCATTGTGCAGCGTGTTGTCCAGATCGAACAGCCACACGGGCGAGGAGGGAGTAGTATTCACAGGAGACGATTTTACAAAGATAGCCAAATAGCCATGCGCCAGATTATAGTGATGTTCTGCAGTTTGTTCTGCCTGCTGGCCGGCCCGTCCTGGGCGGAGGCGCCCGTCGTTCGACCTGCACCGATGCTGGCACCCGCGCCGGTCGTCCAGCCCGCGCCGGCAGCACCCAATCGCGGCGCGCTGTTCAAGGTGGAGCAGGGCGACCGCACGCTATACGTCTTTGGCACCATCCACGTGGGGTCGCGCGAGTTTTATCCGCTCGAACCGCGCCTGGCCGGCCTGCTGAAAAAAGCGCCGGTGCTGGCGCTGGAGATCGATCCGCTCGGCGACCAGCAACGGCTGGCGCGGGCGCTGCAAAAATACGGCATGGCGCTCAAGGGCGGACCATCCGTGGCCTCGCTCTCGCCCGACTGGCGGCGGCGCCTCGACCGCCTGCTCAAGCAATACAGCATCGCGCCCGAGTCGGTCAACACCATGCGGCCGTGGATGTTGGCCAGCATGCTCACGGTGGGCGAATTCACGGCCCAGGGCTACGATCCGGCGCTGGCGGTGGACAGCTATCTGGCGCGCCAGGCTCACGACAGCGGCCAGCGCGTGGTGGAGCTGGAGTCGCCCGAGGGCCAGATGGCGTTGTTCGGCAAGCTGACGTCGGCCGAACAGCTGCAGTTCCTGCAGGAGGCGATCGCCGGCATCGAAGACAAGGGCCAGGCCGACCAGTCGCGCGAGATCGCCGACGCCTGGCGCCATGCCGACGTCAAGGCGCTCGACACGCTGGCCGTCAACGCCGCCGCCGATCGCAGCGTTTCCGGGCGCTTCGTGCAACGGGTTCTGCTCGACGGGCGCAATCCTGCGCTGGCCGATGCCATGATGCGGCTGATGGCGCGCGAGAACAACAGCCTGGCCGCGATCGGCGTGCTGCACCTGGTGGGCAAGGGGAGCGTGCCGGAATTGCTGCGCAAGCGGGGACTGAAGGTCGAACGGATTTATTGAAGCGCTGGAGGATAACGGCGGGGGACTGCTGAAGGGAACAGAAATGCGTGGTGCCCTTTACGTGGATTGAACACGTGGCCTCTCCCTTACCAAGGGAGTGCTCTACCACTGAGCTAAAAGGGCAAACAGGTCTAACGTACTGCGTGGCGATGCACTTCAAAAACCGGCGCGAAGTGCATCGCCGTTTTTTCAGTGAGACCGGATCATAGTGCCAAATGCCTGTTCGGTCAACACTTCGAGCAATAAAGAGTGCTCGATGCGACCGTCGATGATGTGCACCGTGTTGACGCCCGACTTGGCAGCATCGAGTGCTGACGAAATTTTAGGCAGCATGCCGCCCGAAATCGTCCCGTCGGCGAACATCTCGTCGATCTCGCGTGCCGACAGGTCGGTGACCAGGTTGCCCTGCTTGTCCTGCACGCCGGCGATGTTGGTCATCATGATCAGCTTTTCGGCCTTCAGGATTTCAGCGATCTTGCCGGCGACGACGTCGGCGTTGATGTTGTACGCCTGGCCGTCCTGGCCGAAACCGATCGGCGAAATGATCGGGATGAAGGCATCGTCCTGCAGCGCTTTTACCACTGCCGGATTGATGGCGTCGATCTCGCCGACGAAGCCGATGTCCAGCGTCTGGCCCGGATTGTCCTTGTCGGGCATGGCCATCTTGCGGGCGCGGATCAGGCCACCGTCCTTGCCGGTCAGGCCCACGGCCTGGCCGCCGTAGTGATTGATCAGCATGACGATGTCCTGCTGTACTTCGCCGCCCAGCACCCACTCCACCACTTCCATGGTTTCTTCGTCGGTGATACGCATGCCCTGCACGAACGTGCCTTGCTTGCCGATTTTTTTCAGGGCGTTGTCGATTTGCGGACCGCCGCCGTGCACCACCACCGGGTTCATGCCCACCAGTTTGAGCAGGATGACGTCGCGCGCGAAGCCGTGCTTGAGGCGTTCGTCGGTCATCGCATTGCCGCCGTATTTGATGACGATGGTCTTGCCGTGGTAGTTGCGGATATAGGGCAGTGCCTCAGCCAGGATCTGCGCCTTGATCTGCGGGGACACCGCGGTCAAATCGTCATTCATGCCTAAGTTAAGGTGAGAAAATTGGGTCATGGCGAGTCCGGTAAAGAAAGTGCAGCAATTTTACA
>Ga0308164_10002456_pt1 | contig 18386 bp, 17 predicted proteins | sample PhyTR2_FD_201031 | JGI IMG/M metagenome (GOLD analysis project Ga0308164, IMG submission 201031) | Phyllosphere microbial communities from UC Gill Tract Community Farm, Albany, California, United States - DLSLT.R2 | ecosystem: Host-associated > Plants > Phyllosphere > Unclassified | place: USA... | reverse complement strand
GCGCCTCGCCGAGGCTATGATGTCGTGCATGTCCGTCTCCTGGTCGACTGGCGCATCGTCCGCTCATGCAGCGTCGACGTGGATCGGGCTCGTTGAGAGGATCGTACGTCGTCGGATGGTCCCTCGCGGGTTCGTCTTTGGCGGACGACGTGCCTCCATGCAGGCACGCTAGCGTATGGATCATGTGGTGGCAGGTGGCAAGTCCGGGTCGCCTCTCCTCATGAGGGGAGGGCGGGGGGCGGGGCAGTTGCACGTCTCTCGTGTGGTTGCCGCCCAGTCAGGCGTCATGCTGTTTTGTTGGGCAGCCCCCTGCCGAGGCTCTCGCCGCCCACGACCACCATCGCGGCGATACCTTCCAGATAGTACTTCTCGCGCAGATATTTCTGCTGAGACATGAAGGATGTGTAGGTCGATTCCCGGAACCTGCGCAGCGACTGCGACACGCGGATGATCTCCATACCAGTCTGTTCGGGGTCCCGCCCCTCCAGGAATAGTTTCATGGCCTCCAGCAGAGGCTCCTGTTCGCGCGCCACGCGGCCGAAGAACGGCTTGTTGGCCTTCGCGTCCTTCCGCGAAGCCGAGATCGCTCGGTCGACGGCTGCCACGGCCTCGCGGTAGGCCTGCACGGCCTTCGTAGTCGTCGTCACCATCATTGTTTCTTTCTGTGACCATGCGCTTCGCATGCGCGGCAGCGCCTATTGGTGCTCAACGCCAGCCGAAGATGCCCTTGGTCTTGCCCGTGACGTCCCTTGCGCCGACGTCCTGGAGCAGGCCGCTTGCGCCACGCTCGGCTATTGCCTTCCGTGCCCCCTCACGCTCGGCCTCCTCGCGCGTCATGGCATGGATTACGTATCCGAAGGCGTGCTGCGCGTCGGAGCGCCCCTTCAGGCAGGTGGTGCCCTTCACCCACCACTTGCGCTGCGGCAGCGCCCCCCCCTTCAACTTTGCGACCTCCGTCGGGCTCAGCAAGCACAGCAGGCTGCCATCCGGGCGGGTCTGGATCACATCCATATCGTTTTCCTCTGTCGTCGGGTCATTCACCGCACGGTACGCCGAACCTTCCTCGTGAGGGCGAGAGTGCGGTGGCTGCCCGGACTCCGAGATGCAGGTTTCAGGGGCGCTCGCCGCGCTCCATCCGACCGACGATCTCGTCGATCGGGCGCGCGGTGTTCGTCAGGACGAAGCCGAGCACCAGCCCCTTGTCGGTCGGCTTGCGCACCACACGCTCGACGATCATCGTCTCGTCGAGCCACGGGTGGTCGAGCACGTCCGTTACGGGATGGCCGACGATCGTCTCCACCGTCTCGGCGGGCAGGCCGGGCGTCGCGTTCTCCAGAGCCGAGAGCGTGTCCCGGATCATCACCCAGTCGCCGGACCTGTCGATCTTCATCGAGAAGCCGCCATGGCCGTCTTCGGGGAAGAATGAGCATTTTCTGGTGCCGATTCCGGACTGCTCGGCCACGTCGGGCAGGATGCCCCAGGCGTTGATGCCGACCATGTCAACGATCTGGCTGGCGCCACGCACCGGTCCTAGAGCGTCGTACAGGGCGCGTGCCGCCCATACGTCGAAGGTCTCGAGCGCGCGAGGCGGCGCGTCGTCATGGACAAGAGATGCGATCATGGCAGGTCTCCCTATAGCGTGGTTGGTAACAGCTCCTACCCGTAAGGGAAGGAGAGGCATGCCCTACGGGGCGATGTCGATTGGGATCCCCAGGTTGCGTTCCGGGCCGTACGGGTCCTGCGCCCAGTGCAGCAGCGCCTGGCGGCTCTTGGCCTGCGGGTTCATGCGCTCCAGCGCCTCCGCCGTCTTTGGCTGCCAGCGCCGGGAGAAGTCCGCCCAGCGGCCGATCTGCCGCGCATCGTCATCGCTGCGACGGCCCGAGTGGAATCGGCAGTACCACTGGAACCAGCCGACGGGATCCTGATCCCTGATCCAGCCCTTGCGGCGCCACTCCTCGATGCTGAGGCCGCAGTGGACGCCGAATGCGTTGTGGGCGCGAGCGTCCGGCCTCTCCCGGTACGGACCTGCCGCGAGGATCGCCGGATCTATGCCCTCGAGCTGCTCGTCGTCGCATCCGTGGAAGTAGCCGCCGTCGAACGCACCAGCCGCAAGCACGGCTCCGGGCGACATGGACGGCGTGAACTCGGGATGGTCGTCGTAGCGCGGGCGGTCGATCGCGATGTCGTCTGTCCTGGTCATGTTGGTTTTCCCGTCTGCTGGTTTCGTCCCGGATGCCTCCTTCGATCGGGAGCTCCTGGCCGTCGTCATCCGGGCGTCGCTCTTCGTGCGTCAGGCGGTGAGCAGGTCGGGTCGCAGTCCCGGTATCCTGCCGATCACGGCAAGGACCTCGGCGGCGACTAGGGGATTTCTCCGAGCCTCGTTCGAGAACGCCTGTCGCAGCCCCTCGATGTCGACCGCGTGCCCGCCGCCGTCGGTCCTCATAAGATCGAGCAGGTCGAGGAGGATATTGGCTGCGGCCGAAGAAGGTCCGGGGGTCTCGTTCACCGCATGCAGCAGCTGCGTGGCGGCGATCTGGTCGCGCGGATCGAAGCGGGGACGGCCCTCGTCCGGATCCAGGCCGCCTTCACGGCACAGGTCGCGATAGCGGGGGCTGTCCCAGTGATAGTTCGGCTCGTCCACGGGCAGTGCCGCGACCGCCCTGATCCATGCATTGTCGGTCGCCGGCAGGTTCCTGTGCGACAGGAACCAGGGTGGATTGTCGAGGTCGAGGATCACGAGGTGGGTGCGGCTGCGGTAGGGAGCCACGCATACGCCCATCCGCCGACCGTCCTCTGCGACGATCTCGACCCGCCTGCTCATGGCCTTGTGCCGGATGTCGCCATCCGTTCGGTATTCGGCCTGGTCATGCGGTCGCGAGCTTGTCGCGTTCCGCGATCGTGACCGACATGCGATCGACGATCTCTCCCCTCACGTCCTCGACGTAGGTCTCGGCATGCCGACGACGCACGAAGTCCTTGCCGACCGCATCGAGGAGGGAGCGCATGTCCGGCCAGCGCGAGAACTCCGCCTGCGGGATTGCATGGTACGCGATATCGCCGTCTGGCATGGTCGCCGTCACGATCACGTATGGCCTTGGCATTGGCATCTCCCCTCATATTGCTCAAGTAGGCGTCATTTCGACATGGCAGTCGTTTTAGGTTGCCTTGTGCAGGAAGCCAATGCGCTGCTTGCCGTGGGAGCGGGAAGGGGCGGCTATCCAAGGACTTCCGCCCCAACTGGTTCAGCGTGGCTTATAGGGATTGTATCCGCGATACCGGGAATCCTCGTCCCTCGGCTTGGTGCCGTTGACGCCGGTGTCGGGGTTGGTGTTGCCGCGCGTCGACCAGTTGTCGTTGCGGGTCGTGTCCGGCGCCGTCCTGTTGTGCGGCGGAACGTAGGTGCCGTTGCTGCGGGTGTAGCCGTCGACATGGACGCGCTGCTGCGCGTTGACGGCAGTTGTGGTGAACAGCAGCGCTGCCACCAGCATGAGGCGCTTCATTATGGTCTCCCTGTATTCCGCATGATGCGGTGTCGCGGTGGTGCCATCCTGAAAGGCCAATAGCAACCGCTTCTCCCCACGTGTCGAGGAGGGGATGGCCTTTCCATGGAGAGGATCGGCTGGTGCAGGCCGTCCTACTGTCAGGTCCTGTCGAGGATTTTCCTTGCGCGGTCGAGCTCGCCTCTAATCTGCTCCTCCGTGGACTTCATCCGCTGCGAGGTGTCGGGATGTATCCACATCGGGATGTCGTGGAGCGCGTCCGCGAGCAGCATGACGCCCTGGGATGTCCGTTGATCGAGTTCGCGCGCGCGGCCGGAGCTGATGTGCGTGGCGCCACGGATGGCCACGAATGCGCGTGCCATTATGTCGTGGGCTTCGGCTATCAGTTGTTCGGAGATGTGCTGCATCAGAGCGCTCGTTGGTTCATGGTCATGACGTGTGGATGTCACGGCTGGCCGCATCCGTCCAGCGCGGACTGCGTGGAACCCCTCTTCCCCACAGGGGGAGGAAGGGGTGGTTGGGTGCCATCAATCGTAGGGGGTGCGCATGGGGCGGTTGGTCTTCTCGTATCTCACTGCGACCACCGTGTTGCCATCGAAGTGGATGGAAGCATTGTTATGGTTCGATTTGTATCCATAGTACTTCCAATACCGAGATGTCAGAAGCTGGGGATCCTTCGATAGATCGTGTTCATACATCTTCTTGCCATCGGGTGCGAGGATGGTTGCCATTTCGCCACCCTGAATTTCCGCTCTGCCGATATTGTCCAGAATCGAGTTAGGCATGCCCATGCGTTGCAACACGACCTCACGGCTGTCGCCGAGATGAACTGGGATTTCGGAAACCTCGACCGCGGGATCCGGGACGCGCTTCGGCGTCTTGTCCGAGCATGAGGCCAGCATTGCACATGCGATGACGATGGTTGCCATTGGCATAGACTGCATGAATGATCCCTTGTCCATATCAGTTAGTTAGGATGACAGAGAAGGATTATTCGGAAGGGGTGGTTCTACAGGTCTATGTGATACAGAGCAGCTGGGCGTCGGCCTGCAGAAAGGCGATTAGCGGCTTCATTGGCAGCCTTGTCGTAATCCTGCTGACCTTGTTGACCCACATCCAATAGGATGTAGTGGTACGTCAGAGTTTGATCAGCGTCCATACGATCAGAATACTTGATGAAATCAGAGAAGAATCCACGAGTTTTATGCGTTCGAAAATCAATCATATGCTTAGCATTCGGCATGAATGCGCATACATATGAAGTCCTACCAGTTGTTGGGACGATAGGAGATACTGTCATTGAGGTTGAATTATGAACCGAATTAGCTTCCAACACGTATCCTAGAATCAGCATCAGAAGGATGCGGCACTCGGAAACGGGCTTTGGATCCCGGTCAGGCTTGAGAAAATATCGCCCGATTGAGCGAATTCCGACAATCTCGCATGCCTTTTTCACGACATCGTCTTCAAAGGATGGCGAGTGTTGGGAAATAGACAATGTAGACTTAATGGCCTCCAGTGCCATCACCAGATGAGAAACTGACCCTGCGACTAGCCTGCCGTTAGGGGTTATGTTATTTACCTCCACAATCATCTTAACGATGTCGGGAATCAGCGCGACATTGTTAAAAACGGCATCCCTCATGGACTTCTTTGCATTGCGTCGATCATCATCGCTTCTGCTCTTGAAAATACCACCTAGGTGAGAAGAGACGGTATCACGAACGGTCTGGTTCGTGACGGCCGAGTTGTAGATGCTTTTGAAGTTCCCCGATACCGGGACAGGGCGAATGATGTCGTCTGGAATAAACAGGACAGGAATGCTACGGCCCTTGATGCCCGACAAGGGGTTCTCGACAAGATCGTAGGATTTACCACTAAGGCTGACGAAAGGCTGGGTTGGGAGTCTGAGCGTTGCGGAAACACGCTGGGAAAGCTCCATAAGATGGTCCTGAATAATTCCGGACGTCATGTCACTAATTTTGTCAGCACCGATCTTGTCGCCCAAGAGCATCACTACGGCGAAAAGGTTAGGATCGAAATAGCCCTGACGAACAATGTCCTGTGCGTCGGACAACAGGCGCTTGGCATGATATATTCCCATACCACTACCAGCCGAACTATTAACCCCGTACCCCAGTCCTACTCCATCAATCTCCGGAAAAGTTAGCATTTCAAGGGCTTCATCCCAGGCCGTAGAGCCGCCTTGGATGTTGATTGATTGCAGCTTAGAGACGACTTTCCGGAAGAAATCTTCGTAAGTGGCGCTTGCCTGTGTCATCTCCGGCACGGAGCTTCCGGAGAGCAACAGGGGATCGATGAAATACGGCAGGTCGAAGTTCAGGATCGGATCTATGACATTCATCTGCCCTAGGGCGGCTCCGCTAATTCCGAAGTGGCTGGAAAAGAGAACCGGATTGGCCGCCATCGAACGCTCCATCTGAGAGGAATCGATGATATAGGTAAAACGAGACTTGCTGAATAGAGTCAAACCGCTCTTCCCCGGGCGGGGACGACGGGGTGGCTTGACCGGTCCCGCTCTCCCGCCGCCTTCTCGGTTTTCCGTTCCGCCGTTCGGGTCTTTGTCATGCCGCTGACAAAAAAGGGGCAAGGCTGCTAGTTGGCCGCTAGTGTCGCGTTGTCGAACATGGCCGCACTCATGATGGACGCGAGCACCACGAGGTAGGCGCGCACTCCCGACAGGTCGTCGTCGCCCGGCTCGTCGCGCATCTCGGGGCGCCATGCGCCGAGCGTCTCGACCAGGTCGATAGCCTCTGCGATCCGCATCGGCGGCAGTCCGGTCGCCTGCGCGATCACGCCGGGCTCCAGTCCGAACTCGAGCGAGGCCAGCGCCATCATCATTCCCTCGACGCGGTAGGGGATGCGTCCTGAGCTCTGGTCAGCCTCGACCATCGCTGCGGCGAGCTCGCGGAACGCCGGCGCGGCATCCGACACGGGAAGATCCTGGAACATGTACCGCGGACCGTCGGCAGCGGCCACGAAGGCGCGACCCACGCCGGTGATCTCGAGCGTCTCCTCGCCGCCCTTGTCGACGTCCCTGCGGAAGATGTCGGCGAGCACCATGAGGTCGACGAGGAAGCATGCGCTCTCCGTCGTTCCCGGATCGGAGAACCATCTGGCCGGCGGTTCTCGTTCCTCCGGCCATATGCCCGTCTCGTCCATGCGTGCGATGATGGCCCGTGCCCTGTCCGGGTCGGGGCACGACAGCGTGACGAGACGCGGCGAACGGCGACCGACCATGATGGCGGTCTGCGCCACTGCGAGCTCGTCCTCCATGCCGAGCGCACGCGGCGATCCGTCCTCGTCCCTGACCGCGGCCTCCGCCAGTATCTCCGCGAGCTTCAGGCGGATCTCGTCGTCGGAAGCGTCCGCCATCGTGCCCTCGCCCTTGCGGCCCATCAGGCCGAGCCGGTTGATCTTGCCCATGACGGCGTTCCGGCCGATCGGCGCCAGGACGCTTGCGATCCCGTTCGAGCTGACGCCGGCGAGCCACATCGTCTGCAGGCGATCGAGCCTGTCCTCGGTCCAGAAGCTCATGTTCTCGCCTCCCCGAGGAGGACCGCGTCGATCCGTCCGACGATCCAGTCCGTCACCAGCTTCCACTGGCTGGGATGCGGGGAGCTGCGCCCCTCGATCCATCGATAGGTGCTCGAGAGGCTGTAGCCCATGTCGCCGGCAAGGTCCCTGACGTCGAGACCGCCCTCCCTGAAGGCGGCCATCATCATGTCGGTGAAGCCGTCCCGCTCCGACGGCGGTGCGGTCCGCAGGCTGGAGGAGAGCGTATGCAGGGCGGCCATCCTGGCGGCTCGCATCGATCGGGTGAGAGGCGGAAGCTCCGCTGCTGCCTGTGCTGTCATAGCGTCGAGGTACAGGAATGCGACGCGGAATGCAAAGATTTCGCAGTACGGAAAATCAGGTCGTTTCGGAGTTCGTTCGCTTCGAGATCAGTTTCTCGACAGCATGGCGCGCCCGTTCGGGTTCCGCCAGCGATCGCAGATCCAGCCGCCTGGGCTCGTCGTCATGGACACCGTCCTCGGACATGCCCAGGGCCAGCGTGTCGTCCGAGATAGTCACGCCGTCGATGTGCCCGGCGGGGTAGGACCGCACCCCGTTCCGTCGGATCCGCAGCAGCCGCCGGTCGGTGACCGCCCAGTGCACTTCCATCTCCATGACGATCGCGCGTATTCCGACGACGTTGGCGAGAACCAGCAGCGCGAGCACGGTCCAGGACCATGCGGAGGGAGGTCCCGCGACGTCGAGGATCGTCCGCTGCGCCACCACGCATGTCATGACGAGCGCGAGCACGTTGCCGGGAACGTAGCGCATGGCGTAGCTCCTCGTCCCCGAACGCCCGGTCCAGACGATGGCCTCGCCCGGCTCCAGGGCCTTCAGGGCGAGGCCGAGAGCCTGGCCATCGTCCATCATGCGGCAAGCGCGCGGCTGGACGAGATCTCGACCGCGTCGCCGATCGCCACCTCGCCCTCCTCCACGACGCGAGCCAGACGGCCGCCGCGCCATGCCGGCGTCAGCGCGGCCCTGAGGCCCGGATGCAGCGCGTCCATGCGCACGCATGGATCGCACTCCCCGGTGATCTCCACCAGGCAGGTGCCGATCCGCAGCAGGGCACCCGTCTCCATGGGCAGGGCGTCGCCCGCGACCAGGAGGTCGCACCGCCGTTCGGACCAGTCGATGGTCGCTCCGGCCTCGGCGCACGCCGCAGCCCAGTCGTCGGCATGCACCAGCGTCACCTGACGCCTCCGGCGCGACTTCTCGATGCCGCGGAAGTTGCCCACCAGTCCGGCGGCGATGGTCACGTCGGAGCGGTCCAGCTTCTCCGGAACGGCCCTGGGCGCGCGGCGGATGGCAATGGCGGCGATATGCATGGTCATGGTCTGTCCTCCCTCGGCCCGCCGGATGTCGCGCCCGATGACCGGCATCGTGCCACGGATCGCGCCGTCGTCAAAGTCCTATCCTGAAACCGTCGCGCATCGTCCCGGTCGGTTGATGTGCAGGACCCGATGCTTCATGGAGGAGCGATACCGCACGACCCGGAGATACGCATTGCCGCTGATGGACGCCCGCCCGGACCACGACTCCTCCATGCGCATCGTGGCGATGGCCGTGGCGCACGATCTGAGACGCATCGCAGCCGGCGAGCGTCCGTCTCCACCGATGGGGCTGAACAGATTCCTCAGGACGCACGCTGCCCTCCGCTCGCACGGCTGGGTGCATGTCGACGGAGCCGACCGACTGAGGGAGATCTGCGAGCGCGTGTTCGCCTCGGAGCCTTCGGACACGCGTGCTTTCGTTCGCGGCATGCGAGGCGTGGCTGGTATCGTCGTCGAGGATTCCCGGGAAGGTCCCGCGACGCTCGCCGATACGGACGTGTTCTGGTCGTGTGTCGAGGCGCTGGGTAGGGAGACCGGCATCGCCATGCCTGACCGGGCGTCGTCCCGTGGCAGGCCGTCCATGCGCGGTCACTGACTTCTGCGTTTTCCTTCCCGACGTCGGGTCTTTTCCATGCGTCGCCGAAAAAATCTGGCCGGGTCTTGGTGGTATCGCCCACCACTGTTTCAGGTGCGGTGGGCGATGGTCGTCATGCCAGGAACAGATCGGTATGTATCATCGGCCAGAAGGCCGCTGAGTGGAACGACATTTCCGAAGCCGACGGTTGCCAGGCGTCAACTGTTGCGGAGTTTAACGCTTGGCTTGGAAGGATATTCTCAGCTTCTAGCTTCGCGGCGTCGGCAGGTGCGCCTGATTGCCCTGGAGAGTAGGAGAAAGCCGCGTCAGCCAGACTACCTGACGAGCCGTCCTGATGTGAAAATGAGCCAGACCCGAACACCAAGGTGTCGCCCAGTGAAAAGACGTCGGAGACAGCCGTCGTTGTCAGTTGGATCGACCGGATCCCTGCCTGTTCCAGCGTAAGCATCTCTCCCGTTTGGCTGATGCCGTCCCCGTCGTCGGCCCATAGCCTCAGCGAATCGTATATGGGATCAAGGGAATCGATCTGGCCGTTGCCGTCGAGATCCAGGAGCTCCAGTCCCTGCATGTCCGTTGCCGCTCCGGCACTTTCGGCGGCGAAGGACATTTCCGAACCGTCGGTTACGATACCATCTCCGTTCCGGTCCAGAACCAGTACGGCATCTCCTCTCGACATCCAATTTGTGAGATCGAGCATTCCGTCGGCGTCCATGTCGAACATGACACCATTTTGCTGTCCTGTGAAATGGATCCCGTCACCATTCAGATCGAGAACTACAGGACTCTGGATGCCGGTGACCGTGCCCTCCGAGGTGCGCATGTACTCAATGCCCGACAGGGTATCGACGTACCCCGTACTGAGTTCCGTGATCGTGACCACACCGCTTGAGCTCGTAGTGAGGCTGTAGTTCGATCTGACCTGCTCGAAGACGGCGATGTCGGATCCCGCCCCTCCGACGATGGTGTCGTTGCCCGCTCCGCCCTGGAGCGTATCGTTGCCGTCGCCACCGTCCAGGGTGTCCTTGCCGGCACCTCCGGACAGCGAGTCATTGCCGGCATACCCGTATAGTACGTCTGCGCCGGTGGACCCGCTTGCGATGTCTACACCGCTGTATCCCGCATATGACAATCTTCCCAACCCATCACGGCTGAGAAGCGAGAATTTCTCTATACCTGTCCAGTTCTGCAATACCGTTGTAGGTGACATGCCGATCTGCATACTCGGCCCGCCGTTTACGTACACTATCACTGGTGTGAATACGGGTGTCATCACGGTCAGTGTATCATTACCCGCTCCACCAGTCCCTGATGAACCAAGACTTCCGACGTAGATCACGTCATCGCCGTCGCCCGCGTCGACGGCGTCTGCATCCTGGGGGAAGTCGAAGGCGTACGTGTTGGTGTTGGTGTAGATGATGTCGTTGCCTGCACCCCCGATAAGAGTGTCTGCTCCGACACCTCCGGCAATGGTGTCATTGCCATCGCCTCCGTCGAGGACGTCGGCTCCATCTCCACCGTTAAGGTTGTCTGCGCCGCCATAGCCGTAGAGCCTGTCGGATCCTGCGTTCCCAAGCACGACGTTGATATTCTCATTGCCATGGAAGACGTCGTCGAATGCTCCGAGAGTGGCGCTCTCGAAATTCGATAGCGCAGCGACTTCAGATGACGATCTGACGGTCATCGTCTGGTTGGTCGATCGCAGATCTACGATAGTTCCGGAGGCGATTGTCGGATCGATCAGCAGCGTATCGATCCCGGTGCCACCGTCTGCGATGTCGCTTCCGTCTATGGTTATCATGTCGTTGCCGGCGCCGCCGTTCATCACGTCGTTGCCTGCTCCTCCCTGCAATGCATCCGCACCGTCACCACCGTTCATGATGTCGTTGCCCGCGCCTCCAGAGACGAGGTTGGCATCGGCATTGCCGACGAAAACGTCATCTCCGGCTCCGAAGATAGCTCCTTCGAGTGTATATACGGTGCGTGTCCCGGAAGGGCCTCCAGCAATGAAGGAGACCAGCTGGGAAGCGGCGCTAAGATCCATCCGCACGGATGCCGAGGCATAGTTGCGGAAGTCCAAGACGTCCTGCCCGGCATCGCCGTAGAGATTGTCGATATGATCGTAGACCAAGGTGTCGTCGCCCGCATCTCCTCGCAGGGTGTCTGTCCCGAAGGTGTAGGCTGGTACGCCATCGCCATCCAAGAAGTCGTTGCCGTTACCTCCTAAGAGCGAATCGCTCCCCCCACCGCCATAGATCCTGTCGTTACCGTCTGCGCCGGACAGACTATCGTTCCCGAGGTACGACCATGCTGTACTGGAGTTGTCGCCCCACAAGACGTCGTCCCCAGTCGTCACTGTCCTTGCCAGTGCAGATGCCTGGTCGATCGTGACGATGGTGCCGTCGGCGAACTTGAACTGCTCCAGATTATACCCGTACTGTCTCTGCCCGAGCTGAATCGTCACGGACCCACCTCCGGCGATCACCGCCTTGACCGAGAACGGTGAATCGCCCCCGAGGAACCTTACATCGCTACGTATAATTCCCGTAGAGAACAGGAGGGTGTCCGTTCCCTGCTGATTATCGGTTTCGTCGATGATGTCGTCGCCGTCGCCGCGGGAGTAGACGTACGTGTCGCCACCTTCTCGTCCCTTGAGGATGTCGTCACCTTGACCGCCGTTGATCGTGTCCGCCCCTCCGCTACCCCATATAGTGTCGTTGCCTGAGGTTCCGGTCATTGTTCCCTTTATGGCATCTGCCATGCTGATCACGGTGCCGTCGTCTAGCTTGAAGCCGCTGAAAAGTGCAGGGGTCTTCAACGCCCCGAGCATGGTCACCGATCCGGCATTTGTGCCGTCGCTTCCTATGGTGAGGACGAGCTCGCCGCTAGAATTTTGGGAGAATTTGAGGTCGGTGGAGATAATTCCCGCTCCAAGCTGGAGTAGATCCACACCGGCAGCATAGTTTGAGTATATATAATATGTACTCAGGTTTTGTATGGTGTCGTTGCCGTCTCCCAGATTGTAGATGATGATGTCGTTTCCACCGCCTCCGTTAATTACATCGTCACCAGATCCTCCAGTGATCGTATCGTTGCCGGCATGTCCGTCGATATCGTCATTGCCCGTTCCACCATTAATGGTGTCGTTGCTCGTGTTGCCGACGATCTTGTCATTTCCGCCCATCCCATTAACTGGAATGGTGGTGAAGTTATATGGGATCGTGATGTAGTCGTCGCCATCATGTCCCGCGATCGCTGCCGTGACGATTTCTAATTCCGACATTCTGCTGCCGTCTGAGAACCTGATCTCTCCTAAGCGATAGTTGTACGTCAATCCGTTAGTGATCGTGACCGAGCCACCATCTGCAAAATCTAGGAGCAGGTCGGTCGAAGTACCGTTGGCGACTTGTCGGAAGATGACGTCGGCGCGTCCGATGCCTGCCCCCAGCTCCAATGCGCCGTAATACCCGAAGTTTGCGGTATTGCCGGTATTTATGCGATCGTTTCCATCCCCTATCTCGTAGAATACCGTATCGGCATATATCCCAACCGAACTGCCGGAAATGATGTGAGTGTCATTCCCCTTTCCACCGATCAGGCGATCGGTGCCGGCTTCCCCGTTGAGAAGATCGTCTCCTTCTCCGCCTTTTAGCGTATCGTTTCCATTGTTGCCGTAGATCTGATCATTGCCTGCACCACCATCCAGCACATCATTTGCCCATGCTCCTGTGATGAAGTCGTCACCGTTGGTAGCCGCCACCCGTGCGGCCAGAAGGTCGTCGACCGAGACCTTAACACCATCGCCGTATTCTAGAATGACCGACTTCGAACCCGTATTGAGGACGTTATAGAGGATTATTGCGTCATCCTGGCCGATGTTCACACGGATCGATACATGATCGGCCACACCCGTATACGTCGCGTCGGTGGATTTTATGTCGGATGCGAAGACGATACGGTCCGAGCCGATAAACGAATACGAAACCATGCTGTTGAAAGAGTCGACCCCGTATCCTCGACGGTAGACCATCACGTCGTTGCCGTCTTGGCTGCTCACTGTATCGTTGCCTGCGCCGGGGTCGAGCACATTTGTGCCCGTGCCTGACCATAAGGTGTCGTTGCCTGCCCCTCCTCTTACGACGTTGTTGAGATGACCCGTTAGAGCCGTTTCCACAGTATCCATGTTGATGATGGTACGGGCTAGCCCATAGCCCTTGAGTATTTCCCTCTCGATTGCCGGTGCTTCCGCCGCAGCGGCGAGTGCTTCTCCAGCAAGCACGGATCTTAACGGATCATTGATCGCGAGCGTATCGACCAGCATATGGAGTGCTATGCCCGCCTGGTGACCACCTGAAGTAGCCGTCGCGGCGCCTAGGGCCTTGGCTGCCGCGTGTATGTCGCCTATGAGTGAGTCGTTGCGGTAGCTGAATGCCATTCCTCCGAATGCTTCGAGAAGGGGGCTGGTGCCTTGCTCGTTCAGAAATGCGACTGTGTTCGTCTGCGCGAGGAACTTGGCCGCCATGCTGTCGATGGCATGCTGGTACTCCTCCTCAAGAAGATTTGATGCTGCGCCGCCGAGGTAGTCTCCTCCGCCGGTCGTCGGCATCGGACCGCCATGGAGCTTCGTCAGCACCATGTAGTGACTGCGTTCGACATACTGCCCATAACCCGTCTTACCCGGCGTGGGGTCGACATCCAGCCAGTCCATGATGAATAGCTGGAAATCCTTCCGGAACTGCGTCATGTCTCCGACGCGCGCAGTCGCCATGAGTGCGTCTGCCTTGACCTTCAGTCCTGCGTCCTGTTCCATCGACCACATCAGGTTGTGGGCGGTGCCGTAGTTCACCAGCGTCGGCATGGCGACCACCGACGCCGAGGGCGTCCAGCCGTCGATTGCCTTGTCTTTGGAGAATTCGAGTTGTGGCTTGAACCATACGTCGTCGATGCGACCGGTAGTTCCGTCCGCCTTCGTAAATATCGACCTGTGAGTGACCGGATTTCCAGCGTTGACTTCGTTGATTGTCGTCGCAGCGAGGGCGATCGAGGCGATGTCGGAATTGGAGAGGCTGGTGATCTCTCCGGCGTCTGTCTTCCCGTCGGAATTGGCGTCGCGCCACAGGCTCAGTTCAGAGAATCGTGCATCGGCTGATGTGATCGAGCCGTCCTGGTTGGAGTCCAGAGCCGCTAGCGTGACGAAGCCATTCGTCGTGTTGCTGCCGAAGAGCTCCGACGAATCGTCGATGATTCCGTTGCCGTTGCGGTCCAGCGCGAGCAGAGCGTCGTCCGGGCGGACCCATGCAGTACGCTCCGCGAAGCCGTCTAGGTTCATGTCGAACATCGTGATTGAGGCGGTGACGTTGCTCACTTCGACACCGTCGCCATCGAGGTCTAGGATGAGAGGCGAATATGGCGCAGAGTCGAAAGCGTTCCCAGGAATCGAGAATGCCGGAATGTTCTTCAAGGCGCTTGTGACGAAGGCGTCGTCAAAACCTTTTGCTTTCACGGTGCCGTCGGGGGCGGTGGATAGATCGATGTCCTGACCGTCTATGTTGATGCGTTCGATACTGGTCAGCCGATCATATTCGACCGTACCGCCACTGCTTCTAGTGATGCCGATCGTCGTGACATTGCCATCCTTGGCGTAGAACACGAGTCTAGCATCGAGTTCGTAGAAAGCCGTGTCCGAGCCTTCCCCACCATTGATCCGGTCGTTCCCCTTGCCGCCGAAGATTTCGTCGTTTCCGCCGGCTGCGGAGATCCTGTCGTTGTTGTCTCCGCCATCTATGTGGTCGGCGCCCTCTGAACCCGTTATTACGTCTTCGCCCACGCCGCCGAATGCCCAAGACGCGCTATCCATGGAAATCACGTCGTCACCTCCTTCTCCGTAGAGGAAGTTCGGGGTGGTGCCGGCATTTCCATGTATGATGTCGCGACCGCCCCCGGCGTAGACGGTGCTGCCGCCGGGGCCGGACTCGACGACATCCATTTCTTCGCCAAATATCAGCGTGCTGGTCCTGGCGAGGACGTGGTAGTGCGAGGGGTCCGTGTCCGCAATGAAGGTCCTGCCCGACCCCTCGTATTCGATCCAGTATCCTTTTCTGCCCTGCGAATCGGTCTGGATGCTCCGAAAGTCGATTGTGATTGAATAATTATCTGAGGTGATGAAGTACACGTCTTGCCCACCGCCTCCGTCAACCAGCCTCACGTCCTCGTTGACGTCGAAAGTCTCGCTTCCCGGTCCGCCTTGAATCGTGATGAAATTCCTTCCTGGCGTTCCGTAAGACTGGAGCCTGTCAAGTGAGGCTAGCGCGGTTCTCAGTTCAGACGCGGTATATGCGTGTCCCGATCGCGCGAGCAGAAGGAAGTAGGCGTCGGCATAGTCGAAGGAGAAATCGCCGGTATAGGATGATGTATCGATGAATGAGTAACGCTCGACATCGGCTCGGACGGTTGCGAAGTTGTTGCCGTCCGTGACTTGGATGTCGGTACCCCCTAGGATGAAGCGAACCGATTCGTTCGCTCCAGCTACGATGTACGTATCCGTTCCGTTTCCTCCGGAAACCATGTCGGTTCCGGACAGACCTTCGATCACGTCATTGCCACCATTAGCATGGATGTCGTCGTCGCCTGCCCCGCCGTTGATGCGATCATCGTTGGACGAGCCGTCGATGTAGTCCCTTCCGGCATCGCCGAATGCGACTGATGCCCCGAGGAGATGGATATGGTCCCCGCCCCCTCCACCGTGTATGACGTTGTATTCTGTGCCATCAGCCGGCGCATGACTATAGATAGTGTCTTCACCCTCACCAGCCCAGACGGTGCTGTTGCCTTCGGCGCTGTCAATGATATCGCTAGTAGAAGTGCCTACTATTGAGGATACGATACCATCAAATACCAGCGTCTCGACCGATATAAGATCTATTACGGTAAGGTCAGCAAAAGACAGCCTTCCCAGTCCCATATCATATACTACTGAACCGATCTCAGAATGGGATCTCATTGAGTATGTAGAGCTGGAGTCTGTATCAAAGCCTATTACGGTAAGGGTATCCTTGCCTCCTTGAGCGTCTATAATTATGTAACCGCCACCCAATGATGTCAAAGTTATATCATTTGACGATCCGTCACCTTTTAATACGGTTATATCGTGCAACTCACTTTGACCACCTCCTATGGGACCTCCGGTGAAAGAAGCAACGATGCCTTGATCTGACCGATAAAGTTTGAAAGACCCCCCGACATTGGAAAAATCAGCTACATCATTGCCGCCGTTGCCGATCAAAAGGTCTAGGCCTGAGCTTATATAAAATGTATTTTTTGCTGAGTTTCCATTTATTATGTCGTTTCCTCGTCCACCGGAAACATCTTCTATAGTGCTTCCATATGATATACTTACGTTATTTTTTAGCCCACCAACATTCGAAAATGAGCCAGGTCTCAGATCAATCTCCTGATCAACTGAGTATCCTGAAAAATTGAAGAAATCGCGAGTTCCTCCAGAGTCGTACGCGCTAAATATGATCTTAGAATCAGAAGATGTCGCGCTATAAGAATATATGCCAGTGTTTGACATAAAGCCATACGTGGTATTGTCAGAAAAGTATCTAGAATCACCATATAGAAATTGACTTGCAGATATATCATCAAGCATTGGAGATGAAGGGCGATTATTATAGTATTCACCTCCCGTATATGTTTCATTGAAATAACTCATTATAGTGTATTGAATGGTATCCTCATGATAGCCAGCCTGAGACCTTTCAGTAGCAATATTGTAGTTACCAGGATGCCCCAACCCTAAAGCATGACCAATCTCGTGAACAAAAACAAATTGCCCATGCTCGAGATACGTTGGGTTATTTGTTGTTTCTGTATCGTTTATCCATATGTTCTTATGGCTATTGTCTAAATGTATTGTTTGAGCAGGCGGTCCACCGATCTGATAGTGGGCTCCAAACGATATGTTTGGGCCACTAGACATTCCACTTTCGCTATAATCTACAAATTCTACATTTATTATAGCAGACCAAGCCTTCATAGCCTCTTTAATGAGTGCAATCTGAGTCTGGTTTAGAGAGCCAGACGGACTGTTTTCAGGCGACTGGGTCGGGTCTATGTAGAAGGAATATGTAATTTTAAGAGGAGGTTGTGAACCATCGGAACTAGCTCCAGGCAGGGGAGTATGGCTGACGTATCCACTACGAAGGCGTACTCCGGCATCTGTTGCGCTAAGTGATTTCTCCACAAAGGTTTGGCCTTCGACGGATACCGTATGACTTGTTCCCGTTTCACGAGCGTATAGCATTATGGAGATTCCCCGGATGATAAGACCGGGTAATCAAACCGTTGCAGGATGCCGTGTCAATATGTAACCCCATGAAAAATGGCCAATAGGGATGTACGATGAGCGTTGCGATTCCACCTGAAGGCATTGCAGTCAAGGGCGTTTGGCATGTGACCAACAAGGAGACTGGACAGGCCATCGCCGTGCTTGAGATGCGTATGGACCCAGAAAACCCTAACCAGGGGACGGTGAGGCTTAGGCGGAGGGGTCAAGGTTCGCAGTTTGATACAGCAGCTTGGTGGTCTGCAGGCATAGGCCATCAGCTTTTGATATATAGTGACGATCGTAAATTGCTGGCGTCTGTGACCGTATGCAAGGACGAGGCATACCTCAAAAATTCTGTTCCGGAGGTCGTGCTTCACAGAGAGACATGGAAATTGGACGATGCTGATCCCTCGTTCTTCTCCGGATTATATTTGCTGGAGGATGAATCCGTGCAGCTTACGGACAAGACGTTCAGATCCGGACTGATGGTCAGGCATCGGCCTGAATACGGGAGGACCAGGCTCGTGGAATGGGCTCCGCAGCACAATGGTGTCATTATCAAGGACGTATCCGGATCGGTGAGGCTATGGACCTTGTCTTGGAATGATGGCCTGATGCAACTACGCGAGCATGGCGGCCGGGGATTGATGGTAAGGTCCTCTCCAGCCCCTCAGATTGAGGAGTTTATTCCGTCTCGTGCCTGAACGGCTTGGCGATTTATTTTTCCGTTTTTCCGTTCGGGTCTTTTCGATGTTTCCTCGAAAAAAGGGGACGGCGATGGGGCGATCCATCATGTCACCGGCTTTTCGTCGGGAAGGGTAGCCCGCCTCTTCACATGCCGTGTCCGGCCTTCTGATGGGCGATCGCCCGCATGGCATGCACGACCTTCATTTCGGGCGGTGCATGCACGATTTCCGTTCCCGTATTTCGGGCAGGACGGTCGTCCTGGATCTGCCTGCCGGTCTCGCGGAACTGTCCGATGACGATCTCCGCGTAGCGTGGCGAACGCGGATCCAGGCCGACGTTCCGGAAGTCCGGACGCACGTGCTCGATCG
>Ga0308164_10002454_pt1 | contig 18397 bp, 16 predicted proteins | sample PhyTR2_FD_201031 | JGI IMG/M metagenome (GOLD analysis project Ga0308164, IMG submission 201031) | Phyllosphere microbial communities from UC Gill Tract Community Farm, Albany, California, United States - DLSLT.R2 | ecosystem: Host-associated > Plants > Phyllosphere > Unclassified | place: USA... | reverse complement strand
CATCTTCCGGCAACCCTGTCGGGCGATGCCTGCTGCACGATGAACGCATCGGCCACGGCGCGTTAATCGAGAGTTTCTAAAAACGACATTGTGGTTGGCCGGCATCTCTACGACATGCCGGTCCGTAACTGACGCTGACCTATCCGGCCGGCGCCATCACTGGGTTTCATTGGGATCGCATCATGCGCAGCATCGTAAAGTCGAGTTTCTTCTGGCAGTTCAGCGGCGGTTTCGTCCTCGGCGCCATCGGCTTGCTCGCACTCCAGCCTGCCGAAGCCCGCCAGACCTTCGCCAGCCATTTCGAGCACAGCGTCTCGGCCACCGCGCGATAACCGCCACCTGATAACTGCGGCGACGGCCTAGCGAAGTCGAGCGGCAACCCCATGTATCAAAACATGAAAAAGCCGCTTCTCGCCACGCTCGCCGCCGCCGGTATCGCCGGTGCGTTTATTGCCACCGGCACCGCGCAAGGCGCCCGCGCCGTCGTCATCCCCGCCGTCAAGACAGACCTTCCGGCGGCACCCGGTATCCAGACCGCGGTACTCGCGGGCGGCTGCTTCTGGACGATGGAAGCGGTGTTCGAGCATGTGAAGGGCGTAAAGGCGGTCACGACCGGCTATGCTGGCGGCACCAAGGCGACCGCGACCTACGACCAGGTCTCCGCCGAGACGACGCGGCATGCCGAAGCGATCAAGATCGCCTACGATCCCCGCGTGGTCAGCTATGGCACGCTGCTCCGCGTGTATTTCTCGATCGCGCACGATCCGACGACGTTGAACCGTCAGGGACCCGACAGCGGCACCAGCTACCGCTCGGCGATCTTCCCGCAGTCGCCGGCGCAGGCGCAGGTCGCGCGGGCGTACATCGCGCAACTCGGTGCCACGCATGCGTTCTCCGGGCCGATCGTGACGAAGCTGGAGACCGGCGCGTTCTATCCGGCCGAGGCGTATCACCAGAATTTCTACGACCGAAACCCGACGCATCCGTACGTCGTGATGTGGGACAAGCCGAAGGTAGCCGCCTTCCGCGCGGCTTTTCCGACGATTTCCAGCTGAGGGCGACCTTCTTAGGACGGCCACCACCCCGGCGAAGGCCGGGGCCCAATTGGAAAGGTTGCAGTAACGGCGGACGAACCTCCGTTATAAGCCGCCCGCAATTGGACCCCGGCCTTCGCCGGGGTGGTGGCTCACGTACCTGACCAGCGACAAACGTCAGGCAGCAACAGGAAACCGCAGCATCCGGTCCGCTACCGGCACCATAGCCTCAGCCCCAACCCCGACCGCCCGAACGATCTCCGGATGATCCACATCCAAACCGCCAGTCAGCGACCCGAACGCAGGCAGAATCAGCTTTGTCGCCGTCGCCACGAAACACCGCCGCGCCACCGATTTCCCCCGCACCCGCAACCGAAGCTTCGGATGGAAATGCCCCGACAGTTCCGGCCGCGTTTCCGCCCGGTCCGCTTCATGCCGCAGCACCAGCCCGTCGACGACGACTTCGTCCATCACTTCCCCACCACACCGGTCGAGGATCGCCGGATCGTGATTGCCCGTGATCCACGTCCAGCGCGTCCCGTCGGTCATCGCCCGCAGCATGTCCTGCGCGCGCTGCGGCAGCCGCTCGCACCCGTCGCTGTCGTGGAAGCTGTCGCCGAGGCACCAGACTTCGCGCGCGCCAGTCGCGGCGACCAGCGCGGTGAGATCCGCCAGCGTCGCGATCGAATCATACGGCGGCAGCATCTGGCCGCGTTTCGCGAACCAGCTCGCCTTCTCGAAATGCAGGTCGGCGACCAACAGCGCACGCCGCTCCGGCCAGAACAGCGCGCCTTGTGGCAACGCCAGAAGCGCATGTCCGCCGAACGAAAAGGGAACCATCTGCTCGCCATGCCGGTGCACGCCCGGTGAATCAACCCGCCATCGCCCCGAACCGGCGGGACTTGCGCATGCCCCCAATCGGCGTAAAGCGCGCCGTCCCCTCAGGAGGAGCGCTCTTCGCGCCATGACGTCCGTAGCCGGAACACCCCAAACTGCCGCTGTACCGGAAACGCCTGGCGATCTGTCGGCGGCGCATCTGCATCCGCACCCCGCACTCGCCGCCTTGACCGTCGGTGCGATCGGCGTGGTGTTCGGCGATATCGGCACCAGCCCGCTCTACGCGTTCCGCGAGGCACTCGGTCAGACGTCCGCCGGCGGCATTGATCCGACCGAAATCCTCGGCGTGCTGAGCCTCGCGCTCTGGTCGCTGTTCCTCGTCGTCACGGTCAAATACGTCATCTTCCTGATGCGCGCCGACAACCAAGGTGAGGGCGGCGTGCTCGCGCTCGCGGCGCTCGCCCGTCGCGCGCTCGGCATGCGGTCGCGGATCGCGATCGTGCTCGGCGCGGCGGGCGCGTCGCTGTTCTACGGCGATGCGATCATCACGCCGGCGCTGTCGGTGCTCTCCGCGATGGAAGGCCTGCGGACGATCCCCAGCGCCGCGCACATCTTCAACGAAGGCGTCGTCCGTGCGCTGACGATCGCCATCCTGATCGGGCTGTTCCTGATCCAGTCGCGCGGCACGGCGCAGGTATCGAAGCTGTTCGGCCCGGTCTGCATCCTCTGGTTCGTGGCGATCGGTGCGCTCGGCATCTGGCATATCGCCGACGAGCCCTCGATCGTCCGCGTGTTCCTGCCGACCTACGGCATCTCGTTCCTCGCCACGCACGGCGTCACCGGGCTGTTCGTGCTCGGCGCGGTGTTCCTGACCGTCACCGGCGCCGAAGCGCTGACCGCCGACATGGGCCATTTCGGCAAGCTGCCGATCCGCATCGGCTGGTTCTTCCTCGTCTTCCCGGCACTCGCGCTCAATTACCTGGGGCAGGGCGCATTCGCCTTGTCGCGGCTCGAGGATGCGGCGGCGCGCGGCGTGCCGTTCGTCAATCAGGACTGGTTTTTCCTGATGGCGCCCGAATCGCTGCGTCCCGCGCTGATCATCCTCGCCGGCTTCGCAACGGTGATCGCCAGCCAGGCGGTCATCACCGGCGCGTTCTCGCTGACGCAGCAGGCGATCCAGCTCGGCCTGCTCCCGCGCCTGCGCATCCGCCAGACCTCCGCCGTGTTCGCCGGCCAGATCTACCTCCCCGCGATCAACTGGCTGTTGCTGATCGGCGTGCTGGTACTAGTGATCCAGTTCAAGACGTCGTCGGCGATGGCCGCCGCTTACGGCATTGCGGTGACCGGCACGATGGTAGTCACCACCTTGCTCGCGTACATCGTCGTCCGCCACCGCTGGAACTGGTCGCGCCCGCTCGCGCTAGCGGCGATCCTGCCGTTCCTGACGCTCGACCTAATCTTCTTCGGCGCGAACATCCTCCGCGTGATCGAGGGGGGCTGGGTACCACTCGTCATCGCCGCCGCGATCGGACTGATCATCTTCACCTGGGTGCGCGGCAAGAAGATCGTCAGCGCGTTCGAAAAGCGCCAGAGCATCCCGCTCAGCGATCTCGCCTCGGCGCTGGAGAAGCGTCCGCCCGAGCGCGTGTCGGGGACGGCCGTGTTCCTGACCGGCAACCCGCACGCGACGCCGGGCGCGCTGTTGCATAACCTCAAGCACAACAAGGTGCTCCACGAGCGCAACCTGATCGTGAGCATCCGCACCGCCGACCGGCCGTTCGTCGACGAAGCGTCGCGCGCGAAGGTGGAACGCGTCGACGAGAATTTCTCGATCGTCGTGCTGACCTACGGCTTCATGGAATCCCCCGACGTGCCCCGCGATCTCGGCGTCGGCAACAAGACCGAACAGCTCGGGCTCGACCCGATGCGCACCTCGTTCTTCATCGGCCGCAACACGCTGAAGCCCGATGCGGAGAAGGGCATGCCGCCCTGGCAGGACCGGATCTTCCTGTTCCTGCAGCGTAACGCCAGCGACCCCACTGACTTCCTAAAGATCCCGCCGGGCAAGGTGCTCGAACTAGGCGAACAGGTCACCGTCTAAGCCCAGAGTAAGGCGGACGGTTTCAAGAGGGGAAGCGCGTGCTCCCTCGCCCCTCCGGGGTGAGGGAAGGGGCCCGCGGCACTTGCCGTGGGAAGGGAGAGGGGCGTTAGGACACACAGTCTCGAGCCCCAAGCCCCTCTCCCTTCCGTCGCCTGCGGCTCCTCCCTCCCTCTCCCCGGAGGGGCGAGGGAAGGCCTCGTTACCCAGCGAACGCCTTCACCAGATCGAACATATAACCCGGACGTCTAACTCCCTCGCCCCTCCGGGGAGAGGGAAGGGGCCCGCGGCACTTGCCGTGGGAAGGGAGAGGGGCGTTGGGACACACAATCTCGAGCCCCAAGCCCCTCTCCCTTCCGTCGCCTAAGGCTCCTCCCTCCCTCTCCCCGAAGGGGCGAGGGACGTGGCGCTCACCCCGCGAATGCCTTCACCAGATCGAACAGATAATCCCGGCCGTCGTAAAGCGAGGCCACCCGGATGCGCTCGTTGAGGCCATGAATCCCCCCCATATCCTTGTCGATAAACACCCCTGGCGCCCCATAAACCGGGATCCCGATCGCCTCAAAGAAGATTCCGTCCGTCGCCCCCGTCGACATCAACGGCAGGATCGGCAGCCCCGGAAAGTGCTTCGCCGCAACCTTCGTCACCGGCCCCATGATCTTCGGATCTAGCGTCGGCGGGATCGCGGTCGGCCGCACCGGCTGGTTCGCCGTCACCGTCACCTTCGAGCCCGCCAGTTCCTTCAGCTTGGCGAGCGTGCCGTCGACCGTCTCACCTGGAAAGATCCGGCAGTTGATGTTCGCGGTCGCGCGCTGCGGCAGCGCGTTCTCCGCGTGCCCCGCGCTCAGCAACGTCGCCACGCACGTCGTGCGCAACGTCGAGTGCATCGCCTTGTCGCGGCTGACGATCGCATCCGCCGCCTTGTCCTCCGGATTGGCGAGCAGCTTCGTGATCGCATCGCCCATCTCGCCCGGCATCGCCTTCGCACTCGCCGCGAAGAACGCCTTGGTCGTGTCGGTGAACTTCACTGGAAACTCGTAACCCTGCACCGCCTTCACCGCGTCGGCGAGCTCGTAGATCGCGTTCGCCGGAATCGGCTGCGAGCTATGCCCGCCCGGGTTGGTCGCCAGGAACGTGTAGTTCTGCGCAGCCTTCTCGCCGACCTGGATCGCCAGCAACTGGCGCTTGCCGTTGTCGTCGATCCGCCCGCCGCCGCCCTCGTTCAGCGCGAACTCGGCCGCGATCAGGTCGGGCTTCGACGTCGCCAGATATTGCGCGCCGTTCCATGCGAACGTCGTCTCCTCGCCGCAGGTCAGCGCAAGCTTGATCGTCCGTTTCGGCTTGTACCCGCTCGTCTTGAAGCGAATCATCGCGTCGGACCAGATCGCTGCCTGCGCCTTGTCGTCGACGGTGCCACGCGCGTAGTAATAGCCGCCTTCCTCGATCAGCTTGAACGGATCGCGTACCCAATCCTCGCGCTTGGCCTCGACCACGTCGAGATGCGCGAGCAGCAGCATCGGCTTGATCGACCCGTCCGACCCCTTCAGCACCGCGACCAGCCCGCCGTCCTTGGGATGCTCGGGCACCGAGAAATAGGTGATGTCGGCGTCCGCATAACCCGCCGTCTTCAGCCGCGCGCCGATCTGCGCGGCGGCCTGCGTACAGCTGCCGGCGGACAGCGTCGTGTTGGTCTCGACCAGCTCTTTGTAAAGCCCCAGGAACGCCTTCTGGTCGGGCCGCGACTGCGCTTGTGCTGAGAGCGGTGTCGTCAGGATTGCCGCCGTGAGTAGCCAGCCAGTCGCGCGCATCGTCGTCCCCTTTTTCGTTTCAGGCGGGAGAGTTGCAGCGAACGCACCCGGACGCAACCTCAGCGGCGCAGCTCGCCACGACGGCGCGTCTCGCGCGGCAAGGTGAGCCGCACCTCGCGGTTGGCGAAATCGATGTCGACGCGGCGGAACAGTTGCAGCACGTCCATCCCGAGCAGCATCGCCGGGCGCTCCGACAAGCCGAACAGGCGGAACGGCGGTGCATCGACTGCGGTGAACGCCACGGGCAGGTCGCCGAGCGTCAGGCTGCCGATCGTGACGCGGTCGATCGTCGTATAATCGGCGACCACGGTCTCGCCGGTGACGCCGGTCAGCGACACGGGCTGCGACGCCCCCGCGCTGCCCAGTCCCTTGCGCGTCACCTTCCGGCGGAGCGCGCCGTTGGCCATGCTCACGGACGTGCCGGTGTCGAGGATCACGCGGATACGGATGCCGTTGCAATAGGCGTCGGTGACGACGAGTTGGCCGAAAAGGCTGCGCGCCCGGATGACGATCTCGTCGGGGCCCGCGCGCTCGCGGCTCTGCCGTTTGCGCGAGGGCGTGACGGTCATCGTGTTGGTGTCGAAGTCGATCCCTACCGCGTGGGCCTGCAACGCATCGATTCCGAGCAGCCCGCGCGCGCCGAGATTGATCGCGCTGATCGCCGGCGCCTCGATCGCCGCACTGCCGATCACGCTGACCTTCAGCGAGGGGATGACGACGGTGCCGATAGCGCTCGATCCGGTCATGCCGGTCACGCGGACGATACGCCCCGGCGCCAGGCCTAGTGTTGCTGCGAGTTCGCGCGCGATGACGGTCCGCTGGGCGCCAGTATCGACGACGAACGCGAACGGTCCTGCGCCGGCGATCGTGACCGGCACCGTCATGCGGGCCTGGTCGTCACCGAACAGGAGCGTGGCGGGGTCAGATTCTGCTGCCGATGCTGCGCTGGGCCGAGGTGCAGCATTGGGGCGTGGAGAGGCTGCGTCCTGAGCGCTAGCCTGGGCGGCAATGGCTAGCAGTAGAGGGGCTAGCCACCTGTGCATGCTGCAAATGCTGCGCCTGATATTGCGGGCAAGCAACCGTTCGTTTGGGGAGGGGCGAAGCTATTCTGAAATCCTCCCTCGCTAGGGGGAGGTGGCGCCGTAGGCGACGGAGGGGGAGGACCACGCAACAGCGGTTTTGCCTTGCCTCCCCTCCGTCTGGCAAGTGCCAGCCACCTCCCCTGGCGGGGGAGGATCGAGTAGCTCAATCAGGCCGCATCGCGTCCGCGATCATCGCTTCCGCCTCGATCAACAACGCATCATCCGAGCTGTTCGTCGAAATCTTCTCGCGCCCGATCAGCGTCAGCACCGGCACCGCGAGCGGCGTTACCCGCTCCAGATCGACATGAACCATCGTCGCCGCGGCGCGATCAAGCAGCGACGCCAATCGCCCGACATCGGTCATCCGCGCGCGCGCATCCGCCCACGCCGCCTCCAGCAGCAGATGCGTCGGCTCATACTTCCGCAGCACATCGTAGATCAGGTCGGTCGAGAACGTCACCTGCTTGCCGGTCTTGCGCTTGCCCGGATGTTGCCGCTCGACCAGCCCCCCGATCACCGCAACCTCGCGAAACGCGCGCTTCAACAGGTGCGATTGCTGCACCCATTCGACGAACTCGTGCTCGAGGATATCCGCCGAGAACAACGCCGCCGGGTCGGTGATCTTCTCAAGCCCGTACACCGCCAGCGCGTAATCGTTCGCAACGAAGCCGAGCGGTTTCAGTCCCTGCGTCTCCATCCGCCGCGTGATCAGCATGCCGAGCGACTGGTGCGCGTTCCACCCCTCGAAACTGTACGCGACCATGTAATGCCGCCCCTCGCGCGGGAACGTCTCGACCAGCAACTGGCCCGGCTCGGGCATGACCGAGCGATACGCCTGCATCTCCAGCCATTCGCGCACGTCGTCGGGAAAGCGCGCCCATTCGCCCGGATGCGCCAGGAACCCGCGGACGCGGTCGGCGAGGTTGGTCGACAGTGGCATTCGGCTGCCCCCGTAAGTCGGAATCCGCGCAGGCTTCGACGTCGCGCGCACGACCAGATCCTCGAGGTCGATCTTCATCGCCTCGAGGCTGAGGCCAGCGAAGAAGAACGTATCGCCGTGGCTCAACTGCGCCGCGAATGCCTCCTCGACGCGGCCCAACACGCGGCCATTGCCGAACCGCACGTTGAGCATCGTCGCCTCGACGATGATGCCCGCGTTCAACCGGTGCTGGCCGATAAATTTGGGGTGGCTGACTCGCCACGTCCCGTCCGCGTCCTTGGTCAGCCGCTTGAACCGGTCATACGCCTTGAGCGAATAGCCACCGTCGCTGATGAAATGCAGCACACGCTCGAACGTCTCGGTCGGCAGCGCTGAGTACGGGAGAGCCGAGCGGATCTCGTCGAGTAGGTCGGCCTCGCGAAACGGCGCCGCGCACGCGCACGCCATCACGTGCTGCGCCAGCACGTCGAGCGCACCGACCCGAAAAATGTCCGCATCGAGTTCGCCCGCCTCGACCGCGTCGAGCGCCGCGCGTGCCTCCAGATATTCGAACCGGTTGCCCGGCACGACGATCGCCTGCGACGATTCGTCGAGCCGGTGGTTCGCGCGCCCGATCCGCTGCAACAACCGCGAAGAACCCTTCGGCGCGCCCATCTGGATCACGCAATCGACATTGCCCCAGTCGACCCCGAGGTCGAGGCTCGACGTCGCGACCAGCGCGCGCAGTTTGCCCTCGGCCATCGCGTTCTCGACTTTTCGCCGCGCTTCCTTGGCCAGGCTGCCGTGGTGGACGCCGATCGGCAGATTGCCCGCATTCACCTTCCACAGATCTTGGAAGATGAGTTCGGCCAGGCTGCGCGTGTTGCAGAACACGATCGAGGTCTCGTGCGCCTCGATCTCGGCCATCACCTGCGCGGCGGCATAGCGGCCCGAATGGCCCGACCACGGCACGCGGCCCTCGGGCAGCAGGATCGCGATGTTGGGATCCGCGCCAGGCTCGCCGCGGACCATCGCGACCTGGTCGATGTCGCCATCGGGCGCGAGCCACGCACGATAGCCGTCCGCATCCGCTACCGTCGCCGACAGCGCGACGCGGCGCATCCCCGGCGAAATCTTCTGGAGTCGCGCCATGCAGAGGGAGAGCAGGTCGCCCCGCTTGCCGGTCGCGAAGGCGTGGACCTCGTCGACGACGATCGTGCGGAGGTTCTCGAACATCGTGATGCTGTCGGGATAGCTCAGCAGCAGCGACAGCGATTCGGGCGTCGTCAGCAAAATTTGCGGCGGCTTGATTCGTTGCCGCGCTTTCCGGTCCGACGGCGTATCGCCGGTGCGCGTCTCGACGCGGATATCGACGTCCATCTCGTCGATCGGCGTCAGCAGGTTGCGCTGCACGTCGACCGCAAGCGCCTTCAGCGGCGAGACGTACAGCGTGTGGAGCCCGTTGGTCGGCGCCTCGATCAGCTCGGCAAGCGTCGGAAGGAATCCGGCAAGCGTCTTCCCCGCCCCGGTCGCCGCCACCAGCAGCGCATGATGCCCGGCGCGGCCTTCCGCCAGCATCTCCAGTTGATGCCGACGCGGCCGCCACCCCCGCGTCGCGAACCAGTTTTCGAGGGGAGAGGGGAGGTCGCTCACGGCCTGTTCACGCATCGTCGTCATATGGGGGCGTCGCGCCGCACCGCTATGGACCGCGCGCGTAACGATCGGCAATTCGGTCAAAGCTTTGTTAGGAAAGATCCGTCGGTGTCGCTTTTTCGTTACCTTCTGCCGCTGCCGTTACTCGCGCTTCTTCCCTTCGCCAACGCCACTGCGCAGACCAAGTCGTTCCTCGGCGCCGGCGGCATGGTCCGGCTCTCGCATGCCTCGAACCTCACGCCTACGCGCAACTTCGCGGGTCGCGCGCTGATGAACAGCGGGTGGCGCCAGATGTGGGACGGCAAGCCGGTCGGCCGCGGCGTAGGTATCGTCCGCTTCTGGCAGGTCGCCAAGCCGACCGACGGGCAGGGCCAGGTGACCGAAATGATCCAGGTCGGTTTCAGCCGTAGCGCGGCGGTCGTGGCGACCTGCGGCACACAGGGGATGAACTCGGGAAGTGGCCGGCGCCTGCCCGATAGGATGCTCGGCGGCCATCGCTGGACGGCCTACGCCAATGGCGATGCGGGCATGAGCCAGCAGGTCGGCGCGATCAATCTGCGCAGCGTTATCAACGGCGCCTGCTACACGATCGACCGCATCACCTACGCGACGAAGGCCGCCCCGCCGCCGCCGCGCACTGCGCCCACCCAGGCGGTCGCCGCGGCGAAGATGGACGCGATCCTCGCAACGATAAAGGTCGGCCGGCGACGCTGACCCTTCTTCTCCCCCCCTGAAAGGGAGGGGCTGGGGGTGGGTAAGGCCCGTTCGAGCCACCCTCACCCCACCAAGCGGAACCAGACCCGCCCCAACCTCGCTTCCAGAGAGCGAAGAGCTAGATTACCGACACCTTTTCCCGATTCAGCGGTCGAGGCGGTTGCCGATCTTCGCGTGATCGCGGCTCCAGTGAATATACATCGCCTCTCCGATGATCGCCGTGACCGGCACCATCCCGACGCCCTGTTGCTCGACCGGCATGCGACTGTCGGCGGATCGATCGCGATTGTCGCCGAGCACGAAGATATGGCCCGGCGGAACAGTGACCTCGCGCGTGTCGTCGAACAGCGACGTATCCGTGTCGAGTATGCGATGGCTGGAGCGCTCGCTCGGCAGGCGTTCCCTTAGAATCGTCGCAGGATGCCGGCCGTCGATATCGTCGACCATCACCCTGCCTTCGGTGTGCTGCGCGACCGCGACCCCATTCACGATCAGCAGGCCAGCGCGCATAGCGATCCTGTCTCCCGCGACTGCCGCGATCCGACTGATCCGGACGCTGTCGGCCGCTTGGAAGACGATCACGGCGCCGCGTTTCGGCGGCCCACGCCAGCGCATGTCCACGACGAACTTGTCATCGCTGCCGATCGTCGGCGCCATGCTGTCGGACGGTGCGTAGAACGGCTTGTAGAAATGGTGCATCAGGGGCGCCACGCTCTGCAAGAGGCCAAGCACCACCACTGTCATCGGCATCAGCGCATACCAGCGGGACCACCAGCGCGAAGGAATCCGGTGTCGGCTCTGACGCCATGTCAGCAGGATCGGAGCGATGTACATTGCGGCCAGCAAGACGGTGACCAGTACGAGCGCAGATACCGCCGTACCGAAACCGGTGATAGGCAGATGCCCGAACCCGAATGTGATGAGCGCACCTAACGCGACCGGCGCCACGAAAAACAGCGCGCCGCGCCAATCACCGATCCGGATCAGTCCAAGGCCGGGAAGTATCAGGTTGAGCGCGGCGACACCGACCCGTGCTGGCACGCTTCGCCGGTCGACCGGGTCTTCTATCGTATCGTTCATGCGACATCCCCCCGGTGAGCGCGCGCATCGTACGGGACACTGGGCGCGAGACAATGCTGGCACCGCACGCCCGGTTCACGCGTAGTACTGGCATGGCAAAACTCGGCGACTGGCTCGAACCGCATCCGCACGGCATCCTCGTCAAGCCGATCGACGCCTGGATCGACCCCTCGATCCCGACAGCCAAGGCACTCGTCACGCACGGCCATGCCGATCACGCGCGCGGTGGCCACGAAGCCGTCTGGGCCACACCCGAGACGCTCGCGATCATGGACGCGCGCTATGGCCCGCAAGCCGGCCACCCTGTCGCGTATGGTGAGACCATCCGGATGGGGGAAGTCGATATCGGCTTCGTCCCCGCCGGCCACGTCCTCGGCTCCGCGCAGATCGTGCTCGATTATCGCGGCGAGCGGATCGTCGTGTCGGGCGATTACAAACGCCGCGCAGACCCGACCTGTACGCCGTTCGAACCCGTCAAATGCGACGTCTTCATCACCGAAGCCACGTTCGGTCTGCCGGTGTTCCGCCACCCCGACACCGGCGACGAGATCGACAAGCTGATCGCGGCCCTCCACGCCAACCCCGATCGCTGCGTCGTCGTTGGCGCCTACGCGCTCGGCAAGGCGCAGCGCGTGATCGCCGAATTGCGCGAACGTGGCCACGAGGCACCGATCTACATCCACGGCGCGCTGCAAAAGCTGTGCGACCTGTATGCCGAGCACGGCGTCAGGCTGGGCGAATTGCTCCCCGTGGCGGATGCGAAGAAGGCGGACATGGCGGGGCATGTCGTGATGTGCCCGCCCGGCGCGCTCAACGATCGCTGGTCGCGGCGGCTGCCCGATCCGATCACCGCGATGGCGAGCGGCTGGATGCGTGTCCGGGGCCGTGCGCGCCAGAAGAACGTCGAACTCCCGCTGATCCTCAGCGATCATGCCGACTGGGACGAACTGATCGCTACGCTCACCGAGATCGCGCCACGTGAAGTCTGGGTCACGCACGGCCGCGAGGACGCGCTGGTCCATTGGTGCATGATCCGCCAGATCAAGGCGCGCGCGCTCGCGCTCGTGGGGTTCGAGGACGAGGACGACTGAGCCCTCGGACGTCACGCCGGGCGTAATTCTCCGGAGAATGGCGGCGGCGTCGCTTTGCGCCACGGCAGCGCGCGTCCCTCCACCAGCGAGCGCCATGCCCATTCCACCGGGGCGATGTCGAACCGCCGCACATAGGCGTTGGCGAGCAGCAACAACGCGATGTTGATCGCCAGCGCGGTCGCCATGAGCCCGGCCCAGCCGAGCGTGCCGTACAGGGCAAGGCCGAACGGCGGGAACAGGATCCACAGGCACACGATCGTCTGGAGAATGTAGATCGACAGCGCGGTCCGCCCGGCGGCAATGAACGGTCGCAACAGCCTGGCACCAAAACCCGTGCCGAGCAGCAGGCATACTGCACCGACATGGCCGAGCGTCATCGCCTCGCGCGCGACTTCAACGGTTGCCCACATCGTCTTCGGCGCATCGTCGAACCGCGTCTGCTCGATCGCGCCGACGATCCGCAACGGGATGGCGACGGCATAGGCGATCAGAGTCATGCGCAGGTAGAAGCTGCGCGATCGTAAGCCTTGCAGGATGCCCAGCTTGTAGAGCGCGGCCCCGATCAGCATGACGCTGACGGCTTCCCAGAAGACGATCAGCTCGAACCCCTGCGATTGGAGCGTGACCGTGACGCTCCACTGCATCGCGGCCCATGTCGCGAAACTGCCGGTACGCGCCTTGTCCTCCGCGACGATTTTCGCATGGCTTTCGGCCTTGCTCTTCGCGCGCTTGGCGTCGTCGGTTGCGGCCTTGGCGAGCAGTTTTCGATCGTCCGCGGTTACCGGTCGACCTGCCGCAAGCGCCTCGTTGACCGCGGCGACCTGCGATCGCTCCTGCAGCGGCTGGTAATAGGCGAAATATCCTGCGCCACCGAATTGCGCGACGGCGGCGACCAGCCCGATCGTGATCAGCCAGCGCGGGCGCATGCGCCGGAACAGGAACGCGGCCAACGCGGCGATCGCATAGCTGTGGAGGATGTCGCCGGGCCACAACAGGATGAAGAGGTGGACGACGCCGAACCCGAGCAGCAGCACGTTGCGGAGGTAATAGCGCTTCATCACGACTCGCTTGCCGAGGCTGAGCGCGGCGCGATCGGTGAGGATCACCATCCCCGCGCCGAACAGCAGTTCGAGCATGCAGCGCGCGGTGCCGTTCGCGATCACTTCGCGGAGCCACCACGCGACCTGATCAGCCTGGGTCCAGCCGAGATTCCGAAAATCGCCGAACATCGCCCAGAGCGAGCCGCCCATGTCGTTGATGTTCATGAACAAGATGCCGAGGATCGCGATCCCGCGCAAAATGTCGAGAACCGCGATACGCGGCGCACCATCGGGCTCCGTCGCCTGCAATATCGTTGGTTCGGCTGCCGGAGCGCCTAAGTCGCGTGTGGCTTGGTCGTACATCGTTCTGGGCCCCCCCCGAGATGACAGGCCCGACGCTAGGCCTATCGCGACGAAAGGCAAGCTTAGCCGGCACCCTCTAATGTACGGGCCCGGCGGCGTTGTACGGAGCTCCCGATCCCCAAGGCTTCACGGTACTTGGCGACGGTCCTGCGCGCGATGTCGAACCCTTTGCCGTTAAGTAACTCCACTAGCGTGTCATCCGACAAGATCTTCGCACCCTCGGTGTCGATTAGCGCCCGAATCGCCGATTTCACCGCCTGCGCCGACACCGCCTCGCCGCCGTCCGCCGACTGGATCGCGCTCGTGAAGAAGTATTTCAGCTCGTACAGCCCGCGCGCGCACGACACGTATTTGTTGCTCGTGACCCGGCTGACGGTCGATTCGTGCATCTCGATAGCGTCGGCCACCTGGCGCAGCGTCAGCGGGCGAAGGTGTGCGACGCCCTTCAGGAAGAACGCCTCCTGCTGCTTCACGATCTCGGTCGCGACCTTGATGATCGTCCGCTGGCGCTGGTCGAGCGCCTTCACCAGCCAGTTCGCGCTCGCGAGGCAATCGCTCAGCCAAGCCTTCGACGCCTTGTCCTGCTGCCCGCCCGACAATTCGGTGTAATAGCTGCGATTCACCAGCACGCGGGGCAGCGTGGTGGCGTTGATCTCGATCGCCCAGCCCGCCTTGGTCCGCGCCACGAACAGGTCCGGCGTCACCGACTGCGCCGGCTCGCCCCCATAGCGGCACCCCGGCTTCGGATCATAACCGCGCAATTCGCGGATCATGTCGGCCATGTCCTCGTCGTCGACATCGCACATCCGCTTCAACCGCGTCAGTTCACCACGCGCGAGCAGGTCGAGGTTGTCGATCAACCGCGCCATGCACGGATCGTAGCGATCCGCCTCCTTCGCCTGCAACGCGAGGCACTCCGAAAGATCGCGCGCGCCGACGCCGGTCGGATCGAAGGTCTGGATCGTCGCCAGCACGCGCTCGACACGCACCAGCGGCACGCCGAGTCGGTTGGCGATGTCGAGCAACGACACGGTCAGGTAGCCCGCCTCGTCGATCTGGTCGATTAGGTGCGCGGCGATGAACGCATCGTCGTGGGGGATGGCAGGGCCGGCCTGCGCGAGCAGGTGATCCGCGAGGCTGAGGCTGGTATCCGCGAACGCGTCGAGATCGGGGCCGTCCTCGCCGGCCGCACCCCCCGCGCTCGCGCCGGTCATCGACAGCGCGCCGTCCATCCCGCTGCCGCCGTCGGCGACGCTGTCCTGCTGGTGGCTTTCGGTGGCGTAGTCGACATCGAGCGTCGGTTCGTCGCCGCTACCCGTGCCCGCGACGAGTTCGTCGGCGGCGACGCGTTCGTCGCGGACGTCGGGGACGGGCTCGCGGTCGGGCGCGTCGCTATCTTCGGCGGCGCTGGCTTCGAGGAGGGGATTGCGCTCGACTTCCTCGGCGATGAACCCCTCGATCTCCAGGTTCGACAGCGCCAACAGCTTGATCGCCTGCTGGAGCTGCGGGGTCATCACCAGCGACTGCGACTGGCGGATGTCCAGGCGAGGGGCGAGGCTCACTAAATCCTCCCCTGCAAGGGGAGGTGGCGGCGCGAAGCGTCGACGGAGGGGGCTCGCGTCAGACGCTGCGTTTGCGGGAAGCCCCCTCCACCAGCTTTGCTGGTCCCCCTCCCCGTGCCGGGGAGGAATGGATGTGCCAGCCTGTTCATAGCTCTAAAGCGAGAAGCCTTCGCCGAGATACAGGCGCCGGACGTTCGCATCCGCGACCAGTTCCTCGGGCGAGCCGGAGAACAGCACCCGGCCGTCATAGATGATGTACGCGCGATCGACGATCTCCAGCGTCTCGCGGACGTTGTGGTCGGTGATCAGCACGCCGATGTCGCGGCGCTTGAGGTCCTTCACCAGATCGCGGATGTCGGCGATCGAGATCGGATCGATGCCCGCAAACGGCTCGTCGAGCAGCATGATCGACGGATCCGCCGCCAGCGCGCGGGCGATTTCCGCCCGCCGCCGCTCGCCGCCCGACAACGCCATCGCGGGTGCCGCGCGGAGTCGCGTCAGCCCAAATTCCTCCAGCAGCGTATCGAGTTTCCGCTGGCGCGCCGCCTTGTCCGGCTCGGACAGCTCCAGCACGGTCAGGATGTTCTTCTCGATCGTCAGCCCGCGGAAAATCGACGTCTCCTGCGGCAGATAGCCCAGGCCGAGGATCGCGCGCCGGTACATCGGCAGCTTCGTGATGTCCTCGCCGTCGAGCATGATGCGGCCCGAATCGGGCTTCACCAGGCCCATCACCGAGTAGAAGCACGTCGTCTTGCCCGCGCCGTTCGGCCCGAGCAGCCCGACGACTTCGCCGCGTCCGACCGACACCGACACGTCGGTCAGCACGACGCGCTTGTCGTACGACTTGGCGATCGAGACGACCTGCAGCCCGTTGTTCACCGGAGGCTCGGAAATCGGGGCGACGTCCTCGATCGGGGGCAGCGTGGTGGCGTCCATGGGATCAGGCCCTCGCAATAATCAGTCGCCGAACACTCGGCATGAATGGTGCCGCCGAACGCTCGGCAGACGTTTGGCAGGAAACATGCAGGAGCGCGCCGTTTGAGGGAAGCCCTCGCGACATGCTCACACGCTCAGTTGCGCTTGGGGACCGAGAACGTACCGGTCACGCGGCCGCCGGTCTGCGTGACGGTGCCACCACTCGCCGCCGATCCGCCCGCGCTGCCGCCTGCGACCGACGACCCGTCGATCACCGACCGCCCGGTGTCGAGGTTCATTGTCAGCCGTCCGCCGTTCACGGTGTTGCCCGCCTGCGTCAGCGTGACCGCACCGAGCATCGTGATGACGCGCCGGTTGAGATCGTAGATCGCATACTGGCTTCGCGCGGTCTGGTCTGGACGCTTGACGATCACGCCGCCCGACGCGTCGAGCCGCGACACCTGCGGGTTTCCGCCGATCACCTGGCCGGTATACGCCACCGTCATCCGCGCCGAGTTCAACGTCATCTCGGCCTGCTTGACCGCAACGTTGCCCGACAAAATGGCGCGGTTCGCCTTGTCCTGAAGCTCGATATGATCCGCGCCGAAATCGATCGGGGCGTTGGAGTTATGCGATTGCTGCGCGACCGCGGTCGTGGAGAGCAAAAGGGCAGACAAGCCGGCAAGGATGTGGGGAGCGCGCATGGCGGCTATTTCGGCCCTCTGGGGATGATCCGCAAGCGCGCATTGCCATCGAGCGTCACGGTCCGCTCTTCCAGGTTCGCGCGCAGCTTGTTCGCGCTGAACGTCCCCTGCTGGACGGTGCCGGTCGCCGCCCCGCCGCTTTCGAGCGTACGCGCCTTCATGTCGATCGTCGCGTTGGTGGTCTTCAGGTCGTACCCACCCGCCGCGGTGGCGTTCAGCGGACCGAACAGCTGCACCTTCTCGGTGTCCATGTCGTAGCGACCGGTGTTCGCCTTGATGTTGGCGGGGCCGTCGGTCAGCTGGATCTGTGCGGCGAGCTGGTTGAGCTGGACGATCGGCTCGGCCGAGCTCTTCTGGATCGCCGAGGCCGCGTCGAGCGTGAACGCCTGGCCCTTCGTGTCCTCACCGCGATAGCGCGCCACCTGCGTCTTCATCCGCTCCTGCGCAACGTCGACCTTGTTCTTGTCGAGCAGGAACGACACGTCGCCGCCCGCCGTCAGCGGCGCCATCACCAGGAACGCCGCCAGCACGCCGATCGCGGTCGGCAGGCCGACGCGGGCGATCGCTACGAACCGATCGTGGCTGCCGCCGGGCGCGGCCCAGTCCTGTCGCGCGCTACGGACGCGACGGGCGACGGGTGAGGGGGGCGGAACGTCCATCAAGCGTGTGCGAAAATGTCAATTTCGGGCCAGCCGGCGATGTCGAGCGCGGCACGAGTCGGCAGGAAGTCGAAGCACGCCTGCGCGAGCTCCATCCGGCCTTCGCGAATCAATCGCTTGTCGAGTTCGGTCCGCAGCCGGTGGAGAAAGCGGACGTCCGACGCTGCGTAATCCTTCTGCGCCTCGGACAGTTCGGGGCTGCCCCAGTCGGACGACTGCTGCTGCTTCGAGATGTCCTGGCCAAGCAATTCGCGGACGATTTCCTTGAGACCGTGACGATCGGTGTAGGTCCGCACCAGCCGCGAGGCGATCTTGGTGCAGTATACCGGTGCCGCGACGACGCCGAGATAATATTGAACCGCGGCGATATCGAACCGGCCGAAATGATAGAGCTTCACGCGCGCCGGATCGGCTAGCAGGGCCTTCAGGTTCGGCGCGTCGTAGCCGGCACCCGCGGCGAATCGGACGAGGTGCTCGTCGGGGCCGCCATCCGAAAGCTGGACGAGGCACAGCCGGTCGCGAGGCGTGATCAGCCCCATCGTCTCGGTATCGACGGCGATCGCGGCGCGGGCCGCGAACAGGTCGGCGGGAATGTCGCCTTCGTGGAGATGAACTGTCATGCGCCGGCCGTAGCCGCCCGAGGCTGAACGCTCAATGCCTCTATACGCGTCACCGATCCAAATCAGGCGACAAGAAGGCTTTGCGCGGGCCGATGCGACGAGTCGTGGCTGGCGCGCGACACTTGCGCCAGTATCGATCCAAATCGAGCGCCCTCGGATCAGAATCTATTCGCGACGGCTTGTATTTTGCGCTAAGGGTCCCCTCAAGGCGCAAAAGG
>Ga0308164_10002453_pt1 | contig 18411 bp, 16 predicted proteins | sample PhyTR2_FD_201031 | JGI IMG/M metagenome (GOLD analysis project Ga0308164, IMG submission 201031) | Phyllosphere microbial communities from UC Gill Tract Community Farm, Albany, California, United States - DLSLT.R2 | ecosystem: Host-associated > Plants > Phyllosphere > Unclassified | place: USA... | reverse complement strand
ATTCGACCAGCGTGCCGAGGTGGAAGAACGCGGTCTTCTGGCTGACGCGCGCCGCCTGCTGCATGTTGTGCGTGACGATCACCATCGCATAGCGGCCGCGCAGTTCGTGGATCAGCTCCTCGATCTTCGCGGTCGCGATCGGATCGAGTGCCGAGCACGGCTCGTCCATCAGAATGACCTCGGGATCGACCGCGATCGCGCGCGCGATGCACAACCGCTGCTGCTGGCCGCCCGACAGCGCCGTACCGCTGTCCGAGAGGCGATCCTTGACCTCGTCCCACAGGCCAGCACGGCGCAGCGACTTCTCGACGATCCGGTCGAGATCTGCTTTTGCACCCGCCAACCCGTGGATGCGGGGGCCATAGGCGACGTTCTCGTAGATCGATTTCGGGAACGGGTTGGGCTTCTGGAACACCATGCCGACGCGGGCGCGCAGCTGCACCACGTCCATGTCAGGCGAATAGATATCCTGACCGTCGAGCTTGATCTCGCCGGTGACGCGCGCGCTGGCGACGGTGTCGTTCATGCGGTTCAGCGTACGCAGGAAGGTCGACTTGCCGCAGCCCGACGGACCGATGAACGCGACCACCTCGTCCTGGTCGACGTCGATCGAGACGTCGTTGATCGCGATCTTGCTGCCATAGGCGACGGAGACGTTGCGCGCCGTCATCTTGAGGATGGAAGGCTTCAAAGGTTTTGGCATCACCAGCGGGTCTCGAATCGGTTGCGGAGGTAGATCGCGACGCCGTTCATCGCGAGCAGGAACACGAGCAGGACGATGATCGCGGCGGAGGTCTTCTCGACGAAGCCGCGGCTGACCTGATCGGACCAGAGGAAGATCTGGACGGGCAGCACGGTCGCGGGATCGGCGAGGCCGGACGGCGGGGCGGCGATGAACGCGCGCATACCGATCATCAGCAGCGGCGCGGTCTCGCCGAGCGCACGCGCCATGCCGATGATCGTGCCGGTGAGGATACCGGGCAACGCGAGCGGCAGGACGTGGTGGAACACGACCTGCACCGGCGACGCGCCGATGCCGAGCGCGGCGTCGCGGATCGACGGCGGCACGGCCTTGATCGCGTTGCGACCGGCGATGACGATGACGGGCATTGTCATCAGCGCGAGCGTCAGGCCGCCCACTATAGGTGCCGAGCGCGGCATGCCGAACGTCCCGAGGAACACGGCCAACCCGAGCAGGCCGAAGATGATCGACGGCACTGCGGCGAGGTTGTTGATCGAAACTTCGATCAGGTCGGTCCAGCGGTTCTTCGGCGCATATTCCTCGAGGTACAGCGCCGACAGCACGCCGATCGGGAACGCCAGCAACAGCGTGACGATCATCGTCAGTAGCGACCCCTTGAACGCCCCCCAGATCCCGACGCGCGTCGCATCGGTCGAGTCCGCCGAGGTGAGGAAGCCCGCGTTGAACCCGCGGGTCAGCGCGCCACTCGCCTTCAGTCGCGCAACGATCGCCTCAGCGTCGCGCGTGCCGTTGCCCTTGGCGGCGACGTCGATCGGGCTGGAGACGGGGACTTCGAACACGGTCCTGCGCTGAAGCAGCGACGGGTCGGCCTTGATCGCGTCTCGAACCACCACCCAGGCGCCGTCGGAGAGAAGGTCGGTGCCGTCCTTGCCGAACGCCTTGGTCGCGGCGAGGTCGACCGTGCCTTCCAGCCCTGCACCGGCGAGTGCGAGATCGGCGCCGCGACCGACGAGGCGGGCGGGCTCGATCGGCAGCTTGGCGGCGGCAAGATCGACCGAGAGCGACACGCGCGTCTCGACGAACCCGCTCGCGCCCTGCATCACCATCGTGATCAGCAAATAGGCAAGGAACGCCGCCGACAGCCATACCGCGGCGAGCCCGGCAAAGCGGAAGCGGCGCTCGGACGCATAGCGGCGGCGGATGCGCGATTGCATCGCCTGCGTCGTCCAGTCGGTCGGCACGCGGCGCACGGGCTCCGCGGCGCTCACGGGGACTTGGGGCACGAGCGTGTCACTCATAGGCTTCGCGGTACCGTTTGACGACGCGCAGCGCGACGATGTTGAGAAGGAGCGTGACCACGAACAGCGTCAGGCCCAGTGCGAACGCGGCGAGCGTCTTGGGGCTGTCGAACTCGGCCTCACCGGTCAGCAGGTCGACGATCTGCTTGGTGACCGTGGTGGTGCTCGCGAACGGGTTCAGCGTCAGCGTCGCTACGCCTGAAGCTGCCATGACGACGATCATCGTCTCGCCGATCGCGCGCGACACGGCGAGCAACACGCCGCCGACGACGCCGGGTAGGGCGGCCGGGAGTAGCACGCGGCGGATCGTCTCCGAGGACGTCGCGCCCATCGCAAGACTCCCGTCGCGCATCGACGAGGGGACGGCGGCGATCGAATCGTCCGCCATCGACGACACGAACGGGATGATCATAATGCCCATCACTAGGCCGGCCGCGAGCGCGCTCTCGGACGACGCCCAGCTGATCCCGACCGACACCGCGAAGTCGCGCACCGCGGGGGCGACGGTCAGCGCGGCGAAATAGCCGTAGACGACGGTCGGCACACCCGCGAGCACCTCGAGGATCGGCTTCATCCACTTGCGCGTGTTGGGCGCGGCATATTGCGTGAGGTAGATCGCGCTCATCAGCCCGAACGGGATCGCGACGATCATCGCGATCACCGCGCCTATGAAGAACGTCCCCCAGAACAGCGGCACTGCGCCGAGCGACGCACCCGGATCGCGCGCGTCGATCACCTGTGGGCTCCAATGCGTGCCGAACAGGAAATCGGTGATCGGCACGACCGAGAAGAACCGCGCGGATTCGTACAGCAGCGAGGCGACGATCCCGACCGTGGTCAGGATGGCGATCAGCGACGCGCCGAGCAGCATCAGCATCACGACCCGCTCGACCTGAGTCCGTGCGCCGAACCCGGGTTTCACGCGGGTGAAGGCGAACGCACCGCCGGCGAAGGCGAGCAGCAACGCGGCGGCGGTGGCGATCCAGTCGTAGCGCGATTGTGCCGCGGCGTAGGAGGGGGCGAGCGTGCGGGCGAGCCCGTGGAACGCGCCGAAGCTGCGACCTTCCGCGAGGCTACGCGCTTCGGACAGGATCGATGCGCGGTCGAAGCCTGGGGGCGGAAGCTGGATAGCCGCTGGCGTGGCGAGCACCGCATCGGTGACGAGCGCGGGCGCGGTCATCGACCAGATCACGAGGAAGACGAGCGGCGGGATGGCTGTCCACAGCGCGACGTACCAGCCGTGATGCGACGGCAGCGAGCTGAACCGGACAGTGCTGCCGGCGCGGAAGCGCGTGGCGCGCACGCGCGCGGTGAGCCAGCCGATGAGGCCTAGACCGAGGACCAGGAAGAGGAGGGCGATGGGGGACATCAGGCATGTCCTCCCAGACCAACCACCCCGGCGGAGGCCGGGGCCCAATTGGGGAGGTCGCAGTAACGACGGGCTGTGCTCACCAATGCAACGGTGCCCAATTGGGCCCCGGCCTTCGCCGGGGTGGTTGCCCTGTTAAGTGGGGCTATCGCGCCAAAACCCCCGTTCCCCCGCGGACGCGGGGGCCCAGCTAAGTTCCGATCGCGCGCTTGGCCCCTGGGCCCCCGCGTTCGCGAGGGAACTAGGAGGGGAGTGCGGTTGGACGAAACACGCATCATGACAAAACCGCCGGATCCAGCACAGTCTCATCCGCGATAATCGCCGCCGACCGCGCCTGAACCGCCGCCGGCGAGGCAATCAGCCCCCGCTTCACCAACGGCCCCGTCGCCCCCCAGTTCGCCGCATACAGCTCCAACAAATTCCGCAGTCCCGGAATCGCGGTCAGATGCGCCTTCTTCACGTAGATATACAGCGGCCGGGACCCCGGATACGCGTTGTCCGCGATCGTCGCATAGGTCGGCGCCACGCCCGAGATCGATACCCCGTTCACGTCGTCCTTGTTCTCTTCGAGATAACTGTACCCGAACACGCCGATCGCATTGGGGTTCGACTGCAATTTCTGGACGATCAGATTGTCGTTCTCGCCCGCATCGACATACACGCCGTCCTCGCGCACCCGCGTGCACAGCGCCTTGTGAGCGTCAGGATCGGTCTTCGCGAGCGCCTTCGCCGAAGGATCGCTCGCCTCGCACCCCTTGGTCAGGATCAGCTCGGCCAGCGCATCGCGCGTGCCGCTGGTGGCCGGCGGCCCGTAGACCTGGATCGGCACCGCCGGCAGCGCAGGATTGACGTCGCGCCATACCCGCGCGGTGTTCACCTTGCCCCCCGGATTGGCGGCGAGCGCCTTGTAGAGATCGGTGGGGGTCAGCTGCATCTTCGGGCCGTTCTTCGCCTCGGCAAAGGCGATGCCGTCGATCCCAACCTGGATCTCGATCACGTCGCGCACGCCATTCTTCGCGCACGTCGCGTATTCGCTCGCCTTCATCCGCCGCGATGCGTCCTCGATATCGGGATGCGCCGCGCCGATGCCCGCGCAGAACAGCTTCATCCCCGCGCCGGTTCCGGTCGATTCGATCACCGGCGCCTTCGCATCGGGATCGTTCGCGACGAGTTGCTCGGCGATCATCGTCGTGAACGGATAGACCGTCGACGACCCGACCGCGGTGATCTGGTCGCGCGAGCCCGCACCGCCGCCGTTCGCCTGATCGACGCACGCGGCCAGAGCACCCAACACCCCAAGTAGAACGAACCGCTGCACCAGAATTCCCGTCATGCACCGGCCTTAGCGGTACTTAAGACGATCCTGTGTGACAGTTGGGTTACCCTTTTATGACAGCGCCTTTGGCCGCGCCGCCGCTCGGGGGCAGGATGACGGAAACCACCGTCCCGACGCCGACCTGACTGGCGATATCGAGCCGCCCGCGGTGCCGCTCGACGATGTGCTTGACGATGGCGAGCCCGAGACCCGTACCGCCCAGCGACCGGCTGCGTCCCGCATCCGCGCGATAGAAGCGCTCGGTCAGCCGCGGGATGTGCACCGCCGCGATCCCGTCGCCCTCGTCGCGGATCGACAAGCGGATCATACCGGCATCGTCGCGCTTCAGTTCGATCGTCACCGGCGTCCCCGCGCGCCCGTATTTCATCGCATTGCCGATGAGGTTGTGGAGCATCTGCGACAGCTGCACCCGGTCCCCCGACACCGGGGAGAGGTTCGGATCGATCGTCGCGACCAAATCGTGCCCGCGATCGCCCGCGGCATCGGCGAGTTCCTCGCGCGTGTCCTCGACGAGTTGCGCGAAATCGACTGCCTGGTCGGGCAGGCGAAACTTCTCCGCCTCGATGCGCGAGAGGGAGATCAGATCCTCGACCAGCCGCTGCATCCGCCGCGCCTCGTCGTCCATCACCTTGAGGAAGCGCGCGCGAACCTCGGCATCCTCGCCAGCCTCCTCGCGCAACGTCTCGATGAAGCCGAGGATCGACGCCAGCGGCGTGCGCAATTCGTGGCTCGCATTCGCGACGAAATCGATCCGCATCCGCTCGGCGGCATAATTGCCGGTCTGGTCGACGAGGTGGACGATGCGCTGGCCTTCCGAGGTCTCGCTGAGCAGCATCTCCCAGCGTTGATCGCGCGTGCCGAGCCCAACCAGTTCGATCGGCCGCTCGCCGTCGATCGGCCCCGGCGTACCCAGGCGCTCGGCCGCCGCAGGATGGCGGATCGCGACGCGCGCGTCCTCGCCGAGGATATGCGTGCCGAGCAATGTCCGCGCGGCGCGGTTGGCGACGATCACGCGGCCGTCCTCCACCAGCATCACCGGCGCGACGATCGCGTCGAGGACGTCGTCGAGCACCGACGGCGATACGCCGGCAGAGTCGTCCGTCGCCGGCGCCTCGTCCCCGGTGCCGGCCGCGACCAGCGCGGCGGCGATGCCACCGACCAGCGCGACGATCGCACCCTGCACGTCGCGCGTGATGGCAAATACCGCCACCGCAGCCACGCCGACCACGACGATCGCCCAGAACGTACGCAGCCCAAATCCGGAAAGCATTGCGGTCTCCTCGGACGGAATCGGCGTCCACGCCTCGCGCCATACAGCGATGACGCGCAAACCGGTATGCTGCGTTCGTGCGTTGCAGCGACTTCCACGATCTTGCAGGCGGCGGCAAAGCCGTCCTACTCCGGCACGGTCGCACCGCAGCTTGCGCGGCGATATTGTCAGCGCTTCAGGATTGTGAAAGGGCTAGGGTCTAGCAGAGGCATCATGAGCGACGACACGCAACCCAACCAGGACCCGGCCGAAAGCCCGGATAGCGATGCGCAAGCCGGCGTACCGACGCGTCGCCGCGTGCTGGCGATGGGTGCGGTGACCGCGGGGGCGGTCGTGTCGATTCGCCCGGCGCTCGCGCAAACCGCCGGCTCGGTGCTGAACTGCGAGATCCCGGTTCCCGATCCAGGCCGCGCGGGCAGCTATATCGATGCGAATGGCGGCGTCGTCCCGGCGCGTACGAAGGGCGCATTCCCACCCTCGACGCGCGCGTTCAGGGGCGAAGAGGTTAAGCGCGCGATGGCCAGCGGCAGCACGCTGCCCGGCACCGATTCGGACCGCAGCCGCGCGTACGTCAAATATATCCGCCGGTTGCAGCGCGGCCAGGGCGGCTTCACCTGCTTCGCATCGTTGCAGATGCCACGCGGCTGACGCCGTGTCGGGGACGATCTTTTGGGGACCGCCCGACAATGGCCTGCTGATCGCGCCGCTCGATGAATTCACCGCGGTCTATCACCGTGCGTCGGGGATCACGCATCTGTTGACCGAGCCCGCGCCGCAGATATTGGCGGTATTGGGGGAGGGGCCGGTCTTGCTCGACGCGCTGCTCGCCCGCCTGGCGCAGGACTTCGACCTCACCGACGGCACGCGCGAGGCGTTGGCGGCGCGGCTCGACGAGTTGGTCGAAGCCGGGCTCGTCGAGCGGACATGAGGCACGCCTTTTCTGTGCGGATCGGCCCGGTCGGCTTCCGCATCGGCTCCGACTGGCGTGCGCCGATCGCCGAACTGGAAAGCCTGTACCGCGACTATCCCAAGCCGCGCGACGGCATCCCCGACTTCACCGTCCGCCTGTTCGCACGCCGCCCTTGGCGCAGGTTCGTGCGTCCCTCCGTGGAGATCGGTGGCGATTATATGCTGCCTGAAGCCGCGCCGTTGCCGTTGCGGCAGGGTTTGCTCGCCGCCGAGATGGCGATGAACCTGCAGATGGCGCTCGGCGCCCGGCGGTATCTGCTGCTCCACGCCTCCGCGGTCGAGCGCGATGGCCGGGCGTTGTTGATGACCGGCATCTCGGGCGCGGGGAAGTCGACGCTGGCGACCCTGCTGGCGGCGAAAGGCTGGCGGTTCATGGGGGACGAGTTCGCGTTGCTCGATCCCGCGACCGGCTTGATTCATGCCTTCCCGCGGCTGATCAGCCTGAAGAACGACGCCATCGCCGCAGCCGAAGCCGCCTGGCCTCAGGCGCGGATGGGACCGCTGATGCCGGCAACGCCGAAGGGCGACATTCGCCACATGGTTCCCGACTCACGCGCGATCGCGGCGATGGACACGCTCGCCACGCCGGCGCTGCTGCTGTTTCCGCGCTATGGGTTCGATGCGGAGGCGCGACCGGTGCCGCCTGCCGAAGCGTTCGTGCGGATGACGCAGGCCTCGACCAATTACGTCGCGCTGGGTGAGGCGGGGTTCGGCGCGCTGACGGGCCTGATCGCAGGCGTGCCGTCGGTCGCGATCGATTACCCCGACGGCGCGAGCGCGATCAAGCAGGTCGAAGCCCTTTGGTCCGCCTTGTGAGCGACGCCCGAATCCTTGCCCGCGCGCTCGCCGATCCGGCCGGCGTCGGCGGGCTCGACGCGGAGGGCTGGACCGCGCTGCTGGCGATGGCGCGTGCGGAGCAGTTGGTCGGTACTCTGGCGATCCGGGTCGACGGCCTGCCGATGCCGGTCGCGGTGAAGGCGATCCTCGCCGACGCGCGCGCCGCCGCCGAACACGGCCGTCGCGCGGCGCTCTGGGAGGCGGAGATGGCGCGGCGTGCGCTGGCCGCGGTCGATTGCCCGATCATCCTGCTGAAGGGCACCGCGTTCGTCGCGGCAGGCTTGTCGGCAGGGCAGGGCCGCTCGATCGGCGACCTCGACATTCTCGTCCCGCGTGAATCGATCGACGCGGTCGAGGCGGCGCTGCTCGCGGCAGGCTGGGAATGGGTGAAGCCCGACCCGTATGACGACGCCTATTACCGCCGCTGGATGCATGAACTCCCGCCGCTGATCCACCGCGAGCGCGACCGGATGATCGACGTCCACCACACCATCCTGCCACTGACCGCGCGAATCACGCCTGATGCGGCGGCGCTAATCGCCGGGAGTTTCACACTGGAGAACGGCCTGCGGACCCTCTCCCCCAACGGAATGCTTATACACGCGGCGGCGCATCTGTTCGCCGATGGAGACCTCGCCGGCGGCCTCCGTAACCTGTGGGACATCCGCTGTCTGATCGAGGAGTTCGGCACCGACGGGCTCGATATGGAGGCGAAACGTCACGGCCTATCGCGCGAAGTGGCCCGGTCCTTGCGCCTCGTCGATGCGCTTTTCGCCGAAGGAACTGCGCGCGGGGCCGATCGTCTCTACATCCGTCGCATCACCGCACGGGACGGTTGGGGCAGGCCGACCCGACCGATCACCCGGCTAGGCTTCTACGTCCGATCGCACTTGCTGCGCATGCCGCCAGCGATGCTCGCGCGCCATTTGTGGACGAAGTGGCGCAAGGCTTAGTTGAGACGTGCGCCACGCCTGCGTCGGACGGCCCAAACGATCAGCAACACGACGGTGATCGCCAGCGTATCGGCGATCCAGTCGTAGATGTCGCAGTCGCGGTGCAGCGACGGGATCGCCTGCAGGACCTCAATCATCGCGCCGAGAAACGACAGCCGCTCGCCGATCCTGAATAACCGCGCGGTCGGAAACGACAGCGCCGCCAGCAACGCCATCATCGCGAAGGCGAGCATGTGCCCGAACTTGTCGCCGAACTGGTCGATAGGCAGGTGAGGTGGATTTGGCAGCAGCGCCATCGTCACCGCGAACACGATCGCCACGACCAGCGCGATGCGCGTGAGCGTCGTCCTGTTCATGCGCCGAGCCTTTCGAGCGTCGGGATGAGTTCGTCGAAACCGTCGATCACCGCGTCGGCGCCAAGCTCTGCTACGGGCTGCATCAGAAAACCGAAGCTGCACGCGATCGTCGGCAGGCCTGCTGCTTGCCCCGCCTGGATGTCGAAGATCGAATCGCCGACGAACGCCGCGCGGTCTCCGCCGCCCCCGCTCTCACGACACAGCTTCACCATCTCGTGGATCGGCATCGGAGAGGGCTTCGACTCCGCCATCGTATCGCCGCCCAGGATGCAGGCAAATCGATCGGTCAGCCCAAGCTCGCCGAGCACGGTCCGCGCGAACCGTTCGATCTTGTTGGTGACGATCCCCAGCGTCACGCCCTTCGCAGCCAAGGCGTCCAGCGCGTCGATCACACCTGGATAAGGCTTTGTCAGCACGCAGATATTCGCCTCGTAATAGGCGAGCAGTTTGGCATGCAGCGCATCGAGCATCGGTTCGTCATAGCCGCCGGTCGCGGTCAGGCCCTGCTTGAGCATGTGCCGCGCGCCGCCGCCGATCATCGGCTTGACCTGCGCGACGGTGAGGGGCGGGCGACCGACCGTAGCGAGCGCGTGGTTGACGGCGGCGGCTAGGTCGCCGCTCGTGTCGAGCAACGTGCCGTCTAGGTCGAACCCGACGATATCGAATAAAAAGTGCGTCATTGGGGGCGGGCCTGCCAGCGAGACTATGGAATTGGCAAGGCTTTCGTGGCAGCGATCCTTCCATGACGACGCATTCTATCGACCAACCGATTCCGGCCCACCCCATCGCAGTCGTGATCCTCGCCGCCGGCAAGGGTACGCGGATGAAATCCGATCTTCACAAGGTGCTTCACCCGATCGCCGGCCGACCTATGCTGCTGCACCTCGTCGCAAGCGCAGCGGCGTTGCAGCCGGCGAAGACCGTCGTCGTGACGGGGGCAGGGCGTGAACAGGTCGAGGGGGCGGTGGCGCCGCTTGGGATCTCCGCTGCGCTCCAGGCGGAGCAACTCGGCACCGGCCACGCAGTTGCGCAAGCCCGCGAGGCGCTGACAGGGTTCGAGGGCGACGTCCTGATCCTCTACGGCGATGTACCGTTGGTCACTGCCGCGACGATGCAGCGGATGATCGACCGGTTGCACGGCGACGACACGCCCGCCGTCGTCGTGCTCGGCTTTCGCTCCGAAAATCCCGGCGCCTATGGTCGCGTGATCGCCGATGCTGCTGGCCGGATGGACCGGATCGTCGAGTATAAGGATGCGTCGGAGGCGGAACGCGCGGTGACGCTGTGCAATTCCGGACTGATGGCGGTGCACTCGACCGATCTGTTCGCGCTGCTCGACCGACTGGGCAACGACAATGCGGCAGGCGAGTATTACCTCACCGACATCGTCGAGCTTGCCGCAGCCGCTGGCCGATCGTCCGCCGTCATCGAGACAGGTGCGGACGAGGTCGCCGGCGTCAACAGCCGCGGCGAACTCGCCAGCGTCGAAGGCGCATGGCAGGCGGCGCGGCGTGCTCAGGCGATGGCCGACGGCGTCACGCTGATCGCGCCCGATACGGTCTGGTTCTCGCATGACACGGTCCTCGGTCGTGATGTCGTGATCGAACCCAACGTCGTGTTCGGCCCCGGCGCGCGCATCGCCGACGGCGCGACGATCCACGCGTTCAGCCACATCGAGGGCGCCTCGGTCGGCAAGGGCGCGAACGTTGGTCCGTTCGCCCGCCTCCGCCCCGGCGCGGACCTGCATGCGGACGCCAAGGTCGGCAATTTCGTCGAGATCAAGAAGGCCGTGATCGGCGAAGGCGCGAAGGTCAGCCACCTCACCTATATCGGCGACGCGGATATCGGCGCGGGCGCGAACATTGGCGCGGGGACGATCACCTGCAACTATGACGGCTATTTCAAATACCGCACCGTGATCGGCGCGGGCGCATTCATCGGCTCAAACTCGGCGCTGGTCGCACCCGTCACGGTCGGTGCAGGCGCGATCGTTGCAGCGGGATCGGTTCTGACAGAAGACGTGGAGGCCGATGCCCTTGCGCTAGTCCGCCCGCCGCAAACCGCGAGGGCCGGCTGGGCCAAGCGCTTTCGCGACGGCATGATCGCGCGTAAGGCCGCGCAGGCAAGCGGCAAGTAAGACCCGTTCCACGGAGTATGATGTAAATGTGTGGTATCGTTGGAATCCTGAGTGGCGAAGATGTTGCCGGCCGTCTCCTGGATGGCCTGAAGCGGCTCGAATATCGCGGCTATGATTCGGCCGGCATCGCGACCGACAATGACGGCGCGATCGAGCGGCGTCGTGCGTCGGGCAAACTGGTCAATCTGGCGAACGAGCTCGCCGCGCATCCGCTGCCTGGCAAGACCGGTATCGCCCATACTCGCTGGGCGACGCATGGCGGCCCGACCACCAACAACGCGCATCCGCACGCCACCGGCGAAGTCGCGGTGGTCCACAACGGCATCATCGAGAACTTCAAGCCGCTGCGCGACGAATTGATCGCGCGCGGCCGGACGTTCACCAGCGAGACCGATACCGAAGTCGTCGCGCACCTGATCAGTGAGAAGGTCGAGGCGGGGATCGACCCCGTGTCGGCGGTGCGCGAGATCCTGCCGCGCCTTCACGGTGCGTTCGCGCTTGCCATCCTGTTCCGCCAGCACCCCGACCTACTGATCGGTGCGCGGCTCGGTTCGCCTTTGGTCGTCGGTCACGGCGAGGGCGAGATGTATCTCGGCTCCGACGCACTGGCGCTCGCGCCGCTGACGCAGCGTATCGCGTACCTCGACGAAGGCGACTGGGTCGTCCTGACCCGCGACGGCGCGCAGGTTTACGACCGCGACAACGCACCCGTAGAGCGCGCCATCACGATTTCGGGCATCACCGGCGACGTGATCTCGAAGGGCAACCACAAACATTACATGCTGAAGGAAATCTACGAGCAGCCGATCGTCGTCGCACAGACGCTGCGCTCGTATCTGAAGCGGATGGAAGGCGAGATCACGCTGCCGATCCCCGAGTTCGACCTGTCGACGATCAAGCGCGTCACCATCGTAGCGTGCGGAACGAGCTTCTATGCCGGCATGGTCGCCAAATACTGGTTCGAGCAGTTCGCACGCGTCCCCGTCGACCTCGATGTCGCGTCCGAATTCCGCTACCGAGAGCCGGTGATGGAAGAGGGCGGCCTCGCACTCTTCATCTCGCAGTCGGGCGAGACCGCCGACACGCTCGCCGCGCTGCGCCACGCCAAGGCCGAGGGCCAGAAGATCGCGGTCGTGGTCAACGTCCCGACCAGCTCGATGGCGCGCGAGGCGGACCTGTTGCTTCCGACGCATGCCGGCCCCGAGATCGGCGTCGCCTCGACCAAGGCGTTCACCTGCCAGCTCGCCGTGCTCGCCGCACTCGCCGCGAACCTGGCGCGCGCGAAGGGTTTGCTGACGAGGGACCAGGAACGCGAGATCGTCCGTCACCTCGCCGAGGCACCCGCGGCGCTCAACGGTGCACTCGCGTATGACGAAGCGATCGAGGCGATGGCGCACAACATCGCCGGCGCGCGCGACGTGCTGTATCTCGGCCGCGGAACCGATTACCCGCTGGCACTCGAGGGTGCGCTTAAGCTGAAGGAAATCAGCTACATCCACGCCGAGGGCTATGCCGCCGGCGAGATGAAGCACGGCCCGATCGCGCTGATCGACGAGCACGTCCCGGTCATCGTCATCGCGCCGTCTGGGCCGCTGTTCGACAAGACCGTTAGCAACATGCAGGAAGTCATGGCGCGGGGCGGCAAGGTCGTGTTGATCTCCGATTACGACGGCATTCAGGCGGCCGGCGAAGGCTGCATGGCGACGATCACCATGCCCAAGGTCCACCCGCTGATCGCGCCTTTGGTGTATGCGGTGCCCGTGCAGTTGCTGGCGTATCACGTCGCGGTGCTCAAGGGCACGGACGTCGATCAGCCGCGCAACTTGGCGAAGAGCGTCACCGTCGAATAGTCCGTGGCATGGTTGGAGCTGCTGGTACCCCAACCATAGACACCACCCCGGCGAAGGCCGGGGCCCAATTGGGGGACGGTAGTAACGACGAATAGTCCGCTGTTACGACTACCTTTCCAACTGGGCCCCGGCCTTCGCCGGGGTGGTGTCTTCTTCTCAGGTCGGGCAAGCGTTTTCTCCTCGAATCCCAAACCCTCGATTGACTAAGATTGTGCGCCGCGTCACAACTCGCGGCGTCGATGTCGGGCAACCGGCATGGCACCGCGCGGGAGAGCGTTTCCGGTCCTTTCAGGGCCAAAGGAACCGCCGAAGGAGCAACCACCCCGGAATCTCTCAGGCACCAGAGACCGCGCGAGGCTGATCGACACTCTGGAAAGCGTCCTGACGTGAGTCGAGGGCCACCGAAGGGGTAAGCGCTGGACAAGTCCCGCGCGAAAGCTCTCAGGTCCCGTGACAGAGGGGGTTCGGATCGTTGCACCCATTGGTGCCGCGCGCCCCTTCGACGGAGACGACCATGAGCGACCCAGAACTGCGCAGTTATGCCAGCATCATCGATCAGGCCGACGATTACGTCGAGCCCGAGATCCTGCCCTTGCCGCTCGACGCGTGGCACCGGGCGCACGGCGCACGGATGGTCGAATTCGCCGGCTATGAGATGCCGATCCAGTATGAAGGCATCATGGCCGAACACGCCTGGACGCGCGACTCGGCGGGGCTGTTCGACGTCAGCCACATGGGCCAGCTCGTCTTCTCCGGCGAAGGCGTCGCGCACGCGCTCGAAACCGTCCTGCCGGGCGATATCGCAGGGCTCGGCGAGGGCAAGATGCGCTACTCGCTGCTGCTCGCGCAGGACGGCGGCATCCTCGACGACCTGATGGCCACGCGCCTGCCCGACGACCAGCCATCGCCCTTCTCCGCAGCCGAGGTTGAGCCCGAGGCATACGACCCGCTCCACCCGTCGCCCACCGCAAGCGGCAGCTTCTACGTCGTCGTCAACGGCGCGACCAAGTATGACGACATCAGCTACCTGATCGAGCATCTCCCCGACGACGTCACGATCAACATCCTCGAAGACCAGGCGCTGCTCGCGGTGCAGGGTCCCAAGGCGGTCGACGCAGTCGCGCGGATCGTCCCCGGCGTCGACGCGCTCGTGTTCATGACCGCCGGTGCGTTCCACTGGAACGATGTCCCGCTGTGGATCAGTCGCTCGGGCTACACCGGCGAGGACGGCGTCGAGATCTCTCTCCCCGCCGAGCACGCGGTCGCCTTCGCCGACGCGCTGCTCGCGCTCGCAGAGATCAAGCCGATCGGCCTCGGTGCGCGCGATTCGCTCCGTCTCGAAGCCGGCCTGCCGCTCTACGGCCACGACCTCGATCCCGAGATCACGCCGGTCATGGCCGACCTCGGTTTCGCCCTCTCGAAGCGCCGCCGCGAAGCCGCCGACTTCCCAGGTGCCGAGCGAATCCTCACCCAGCGCGAGCACGGCCCCGCCACCAAGCGCGTCGGCCTGATCGTCGAGGGCCGCCAGCCAGCCCGCGAAGGCGCCGAAGTGATCGACGACACCGGCGCGACGATCGGCCGCCTCACCAGCGGTGGTTTCGCACCGACGCTCGGGAAGCCGATCGCGATGGCCTATGTGCCGCTCGCGCTCGCCGCCCCCGGCACCCGCATCGAAATCGCGCAACGCGGCAAGGTCCACACCGCCACCGTCACCGCGATGCCCTTCATTCCCCACCGCTACGTCCGCGCAGGAGCCAAGTGATATGAGCCGTTACTTCACGCAGGATCATGAATGGGTCGACGTCGACGGTGATGTCGGCACCGTCGGTATCTCCGAATACGCGCAGAGCCAGCTCGGCGACGTCGTGTTCGTCGATGTCCCCGAAGCGGGCAAGACGCTGACTAAGGGCGACGAAGCCGCGGTTGTCGAGTCGGTCAAGGCCGCGTCCGACGTATACTCCCCGGTTTCGGGCACCGTCACCGAGGGCAACGCGGCGTTGACGGACGATTCCAGCTTGGTGAACTCTGACGCCGAAGCGGCGGGCTGGTTCTTCAAGCTGACGCTCAGTGACCCGAGCGAACTCGACAGCCTGATGGACGAAGCCGCCTACGCAGCCTTCGTCGAAGGGCTGTAATTCCTAGAACCCCCTCCCGCTAGCGGGAGGGGGCAGGGGGTGGGCACGCGCTTACCTCCAGCGTTCCGCCCGCAATAGGCCGGGCGCCCACCCCCGACCCCTCCCGCATGCGGGAGGGGGGAGTCGATGCCGATGCGCTACCTTCCCCTGACCCAGCCCGACCGCGAGGCGATGCTCGCCGTCATCGGCGCCTCGACCATCGACGACCTGTTCGTCGACGTGCCGCAAGCCGCGCGCCTCGACGGCCCGGTCCGCGACCTGCCGATGCACGCGTCCGAAATGGCAGTCGAACGCCACATGTCGGCGCTCGCCAAGAAGAACCTCACCGCCGGCGAAGCGCCGTTCTTCCTCGGCTGCGGTGCGTACAAGCATCATGTCCCCGCCAGCGTGGATCACCTGATCCAGCGCGGCGAGTTCCTGACCGCCTACACGCCGTACCAGCCGGAAATCGCGCAGGGCACGCTGCAGATGCTGTTCGAGTTCCAGACTCAGGTCTCGCGGCTGCTCGGCACCGACGTCGCCAACGCCTCGATGTACGACGGCTCGACCGCGTGCTGGGAAGCGATCGTGATGGCACGTCGCATCACCAAGCGGGGCAAGGCGATCCTGTCGTCGGGCCTCCACCCGCATTACGTCTCGGTCGCGAACACGATGGCCAAGTTCACCGGCGACGTGCTCGACACGACCGCACCCGAACTGGTCGCCGACATGGACCTCGACCAGCTGATCGCCAAGATCGACGACGATACGTCGTGCGTCGTCGTCCAGTATCCCGACATCCTCGGCCGCATCGCCGACCTGCGCCCGCTCGCGGATGCGTGCCACGCGAAGAAGGCGCTGCTGATCGCCGTCGTCACCGAGCCCGTCGCCTTGGGCGCGATCACCTCGCCCGGCGAGATGGATGCGGACATCGTCGTCGGCGAAGGTCAGTCGCTCGGTGTCGGCCTCCAGTTCGGCGGACCCTATGTCGGCCTGTTCGGCTGCAAGGACAAATACGTCCGCCAGATGCCCGGTCGCCTCTGCGGCGAAACCGTCGACGCCGACGGCCGCCGCGGGTTCGTCCTCACGCTGTCGACCCGCGAGCAGCACATCCGCCGCGAGAAGGCGACGTCGAACATCTGCACCAACTCTGGCCTCTGCGCGCTGGCCTTCTCGATCCACATGACGCTGCTCGGTGAAGCTGGCCTGCGCCAATTGGCCGAGGTGAACCACGCAGGCGCGGTGTCCGCCGCCGAGCGCCTGTCGCAGATCCCCGGCGTTGAACTGGTCAACGACAGCTTCTTCAACGAGTTCACGTTGAAGCTGCCCGTCGAAGCCCGCCCTGTCGTCCGCACGCTCGCCGATCGCGGCATCCTCGCCGGCGTATCGCTCGGCCGTCTTTACCCCGGCCAGGACGCCCTCGCGAACGGCCTCGTCGTCGCTGTGACGGAAACGACCACCGCGGAGGACGTCGAAACGCTTGCGTCCGCACTCCAGGAGATACTGGCATGAGCATCAACCAGAGCGGCTGGCGCCCAACCTCGCCCGAGCAGAACACGGGTAACGTCCCCACATCGGTAACCGGCAACAAGGCGCTGATGCTGGAAGAAGCGCTGATCTTCGAGATCGGTGACGCGCACACCACCGGCGTAGACTTCGCGTCTCCCTCTCCCCTCCGGGGAGAGGGTCGGGGTGAGGGGCAGCCCAGCAATGCTGCGCCCGGTACGAGCCCACACCCAACCCTCTCCCCGGAGGGGAGAGGGCTAAGCCGCTTGGCCGGCCTCTCGCGAAAGGCGCCGATCGGCCTCCCAGGTCTCTCCGAGCCCGAAACCGTCCGCCACTACACCCGCCTCTCGCGCCAGAACTACGGCATCGACCTGGGCTTCTTCCCGCTCGGCTCGTGCACCATGAAGCACAACCCGCGCCTCAACGAGAAGATGGCGCGGCTCCCCGGCTTCTCCGACGTCCACCCGCTCCAGCCGGTCGACACCGTGCAGGGCGCGCTCGAAGTCATCCACCAGCTCGCGCACTGGCTCGTCACGCTCACCGGCATGACCTCGGTCGCGATGAGCCCCAAGGCGGGCGCGCACGGCGAACTCTGCGGCATCCTCGCGATCCGCGCCGCACTCGAAGCCAAGGGCGAAGGCGCGCGGAAGATCATTCTCGTCCCCGAGAGCGCGCATGGCACCAACCCCGCCACCGCAGCCTTCGCCGGCTATAGCGTCGAGGACATCCCCGCCACCGCCGAAGGCCGCGTCGACACCGCCGCGCTGAAGGCCCGGCTCGGCCCCGACGTCGCCGGCGTGATGATCACCAACCCCAACACCTGCGGACTGTTCGAGCGCGATATGCGCGAGATCTCCGACGCGGTGCACGCGGCGGGCGGCTTCGTCTATTGCGACGGCGCGAACTTCAACGCGATCGTCGGTCGCGTGCGCCCGGGCGATCTCGGCATCGACGCAATGCACATCAACCTGCACAAGACCTTCTCAACTCCCCACGGCGGCGGCGGTCCAGGTTCAGGCCCGGTGGTGTTCTCGGAAGCTTTGACCCCCTACGCACCGCTCCCCTTCGTCGAGAGGCAGGGCGACCAATTCGTCCTGATCGAGGAAGAGAATGCCGACGAACACCACGCCGGCAGCTTCGGCCGCATGGTCGCGTTCCACGGCCAGATGGGCATGTTCACGCGTGCACTGACGTACATCCTCAGCCACGGCGCGGACGGACTGCGGCAGGTGTCCGAGGACGCGGTGCTCAACGCGAACTACATCCTGCGCAGCCTCGACGACACGCTCGACGCGCCGTTCGGACCGTCGGGTCCGTGCATGCACGAGGCGCTATTCTCGGATTCCGGCCTAGCCGCCGGTTTCTCGACGATCGACATCGCAAAGGGCCTGATCGACGAGGGCTTCCACCCGATGACGATGTACTTCCCGCTCGTCGTCCACGGCGCAATGCTGGTCGAGCCGACCGAGACCGAATCGAAGGCGGCACTCGACCAGTTCATCGCCGCGCTCCGCTCGGTCGCCGAACGCGCCAAGGCCGGCGACCCCAGCCTCAAGACCGCCCCCCACTTCGCCCCCCGCGCGCGTCTCGACGAGACGCTTGCGGCACGGAAACCGGTACTGGTCTGGAAGGACCCCGCTCCGCTGGCGCAGGCGGCGGAGTAAACTTCGCGGTTCTCCTGCGAACGCAGGAGCCCAGGGTTACGAACGCTGC
>Ga0308164_10002452_pt1 | contig 18413 bp, 17 predicted proteins | sample PhyTR2_FD_201031 | JGI IMG/M metagenome (GOLD analysis project Ga0308164, IMG submission 201031) | Phyllosphere microbial communities from UC Gill Tract Community Farm, Albany, California, United States - DLSLT.R2 | ecosystem: Host-associated > Plants > Phyllosphere > Unclassified | place: USA... | reverse complement strand
GCCGCCCGATCGTGTCGGCACAACAGCGCGGCGAGAACGTTCCCGTGCCGCCGATCGGCGCGCAGCCCGGCCCGCCCGATCCGCGCGCGCAGGCGGCGGAAGCCGCCCGGCAGCGCGCGGCGCAGGAACGCGATGCGGCCCGCACCAGCTCGGTCTTCCTCGGCAGCGGCGGCGCGCGTGCCGGTGCGGAGCCGGTCTCGACACCAGGCTTGCCAGCGCCTTTCGCGCACGAACCGGCGCGGCAGGCGGCGCAAGGCGACCAGGCCAGCAAGCGCGCCTTCATGGCGCAGGCGGCCAACCAGCGCACGGTCAGCGTCGAGCGGCTGACGGCTCCGGCATCGGCCAACATCGTGCAGGCCGGCAGCATCATCCCGGCTGCGCTCATCACGGGCGTCCGTTCGGACCTGCCCGGCCAGATCACGGCCCAGGTGACGGCCAACGTCTATGACAGCCCCACGGGGCGCATCCTCCTCATTCCGCAGGGTGCGCGGCTGATCGGCGAGTATGACAGCGAGATCGCCGCGGGACAGACCCGCGTCCTGCTCGCCTGGGATCGGCTCCTCATGCCGGACGGGCGCTCGATCGTTCTCGAGCGCCAGCCCGGCGCGGACGGAGCTGGGTTCGCGGGGCTACAGGATCGCGTCAACCAGCGTTGGGGAAATCTCCTCAAAGCGGCAGCCGTCTCGACACTGCTCGGCGTAGGAGCCGAACTGGGCGCGGACAGCGAGGACGACCTGACGCGCGCGCTACGGCGCGGCTCGCAGGACACCATCAATCAGACCGGCCAGCAGATCGTGCGGCGGCAACTCAATGCGCAGCCGACGCTCACCATCCGGCCGGGCCACCCGTTGCGCGTGGTCATCACCCGCGACTTGGTGCTCGAACCCATCGGAGGAACGCGATGACCAAGTTGAAGCTGGGGCCTCTCGCCGACGACCGCCCCGTCAAGCTGACGGTCGAACTGCCCGCCGCCGTTCACCGCGATCTCGCCGCCTATGCCGCAGCACTCGCGGCTGAGACCGGCGGGGACGCTATGGCACCTGAAAAGCTCGTCTCGCCCATGTTAGCGAAGTTCATGGCAAGCGATCGAGGATTTTCGCGGCGTCGGAATGGCGCGAAGGACTGAGCCAGCGCGCTACCGTCAGTTCCCTAAGAATCGCTTTCGGCGGGCATGCGCGTCGATCTTGATGATCGCTTCTTCGGCGGTGGCGCATTCGCCACCCCGCACTGAGCCGTCGCGGCATCCGGCCACGACTTGGCGCGCCTCGTCGATATGCGCCGCGAAATACTGCGTTCCGCGCGCCTCGCTCGACAGTGGGATTGGCGGCGCGGCGGCAGTGCCCATATCGGTCTGCTGGATGGGTAAAATCATCGGCCGCAAGATAAATCCGCCTGCGAAGCTGGTGCTCAAAGTGACGAGCGCAACAATAATTGTCTTACCTTGCCCCATACCAATAAATCCTAGAGCTATCCAATTAGTCTACTGGAGACTCTGCGAGAAATCATAAGGGAGCGCATAGCGCGCCTTGATGAATTCAAGGAAACGCCGTAACGCGGGGTTGTCGTTATCATTCCGCCAGCAACCGGAATGGGCCGTCAGGGCCGGCCCTTGTTCGCCGTGTATCGCGATAGACGACATCCGGGTAGCTCGCGCCGGTCGAACCTTCGCAGACGATGCTCACCCCCGAACTGCCGCGGAGAAGGCTCAGCACCGTCTCGCGGCTCGCCTGGAGCATTCGGATGTCGGGCTTTGCGCCGGATGCTGCCAGACGGCCCAGCAATATATCGCGTATCTCGGGGCCGGGATCGGCGACCGGGAACAGGAACCGTTCGTTGCGAAGATCGGTCCAGTGAACCACACCGCGTTCGGCGAGCGGATGCGGCGTAGGAAGCGCTAAAAGAATCCGCTCGCTCCACAGCGGCTCACAGCGAAACCCGTCGTGGCACGACTCGCCCATGAGTATCGCGATATCGATCTCACCTGTATCGAGGCCGGCCAGAAGGATGCTGCGGTCCGCTTCGACACATCCGACTTCGACGTCGGGGTGCGCGTCGCACCAACTCATCATCGTTGCTCGTAAATTGCCGGCGGAGACCGAGCTGTTATGCCCCAGCACGAGACCACCCGCGCGGCCTTGACCGGCTGCCCGCATCATCGCCACGAGCTTGTCGGCAGTTGCCACCATAGGTTTCGCGCCGCGAATGAAGGCGTTTCCCGCCAGCGTCGTCGTTACGCCGGCGCGCGAGCGCTCAAAGATCGGCATTCCCACCGCACGCTCCAACTTTAGAATAGCCCGACTGAGTGACGATTGCTCGACATCGAGCCGTCGTGCCGCTCGATAGAAGCTGCCGTGATCAGCGGCAGCGATTGCGTAGCGAAGTTGGCGGATATCAAACGACATCAACCCGCTCGCTACTCATGAATCGCGGCAGGGGCGCGTCGCGCGAGGCTTTGAATAGCACGATGCCCGCTTCGAGCCGGTCCAGAATGAAATGGTCTTTGGTGGCTTTGGCGGATTTAATGTCCGCCTTGGAAAACACCGACAGCGAGACCGCGCAGCGGTTTCCCAATTCACGAGCGATGATCGTCTTCGCGGAACACCACCGGCTGTCGTCCACATAGAGAGTATGATTAACGATAAGCCAGAACTCGTAGTCCGAAAAATAGAGCGAAGCCTTGTCCTCGTACCAAGTGCGCCGGGCATAAGGTCCAATGAGCACGATCTTCTGGATCTTGCCTGAGACCGGAGCCGCCACGCCCTCAAACGAAGCGGCCGCACGCAGGATTCGCGTGATACGTTCGATTTCCTGTTGCTTCCTTCGGATGAGATGTCCGACGCGGGCCATGATCACCTCGCGCGCGTAGACATCCTCGATAAGCTGGTTTTGTTGCGGCACGTAAGCACCTCAATTTGCCGTTTCACGAAGTACGGAAATTGATCGGCAAAGACGGTATCGGCAATCCTACTGAACGGAGGGGCTCGCTGCTTAAACCAGGTAATTCAGGCTTACATAACCGTCCCGAGCTGCAGCAAGCACGAGCTGGCTTCGAGTTTTGACGCCATAGCGCCGGCGGGCGCCCTCAACGTGTTCGTGGATCGTGGCGGGGCTAAGGCCGAGGATTTTGCCCATTTCCCACTCAGTCTTTCCAGCGGCGATCAATCGAAGACAGTCAATCTGTCGCGGACTCAGGGGCGCGCCATGAGCTTTGACCGCGCGGCCTTTGATCAGTGCGCGTCCCTTCTCAAATGCCATTCCGCCGATGAGCTGAGCCGCGGCCGCTTCGGAGTAACTGAAAGGCTGATCTTTTGGGCGGGCGATGGTGAAAAAGGCGCCGCGCTCGCCAGGAAGGCGAAAGGGTAGCGTATAACCCGTCAGGAGCCCATGAGCACGGCCGCGCTCAAGAACCAAAAGCTGCGCGCGCGTTGGGGCGATCACCTCGGCGATGCGTTCCCAGCACAGGCCCGTTGGACACCGGATGCTGGCGGCATGAACCGGATCATCACGATACAGTCGAGAGCTGATGAATTCGTCTACCCAGGATGACGGGTAGTTAGTCAACATCAAGCAACCCGGATGATGCTCGTACAGGTCGCCGTCATCAACGAGCGCAAACCAACGGAATCCAAATTGCTGGATTGCAGCGTCAATCACCGCCGAAAGATGCGTGCTAGTTTCTGCCGCTTCGCATGCCCTGTGGACTTCCTCGAAGTCTCTTAACTGCGCCGAATCCAAAGCTTTAGCCATATGCGATCTCACACGATAAAACGCCATTCCTTCGGATGGAGGGCTCAAGTAGCCCGCCGGTCCCATGGCCGTGCATCAGCGCGCCCTCCGCACGCGGTCAATATGAGCGATAGCTTTCGACATACGGCGCTCGATCGCTTTTACACTCAAACCGGTCTGGTTGGCGATATCCTTGTAGCTGACGCCGTCGCGGCGATGAGCGAGAAAGATCGACCGGGTCTTCGGCGACAACCGGGCTAGCGAGGCCTGAAGTCGTTTGAGCTGATCGCGCGCCTCAAGCTCGGCGATCGGATCATGCCCAGCCACCGGGACTTCGTCGATCGGAACATGCCAAGCCAGCGGACAACGCAGCGCGAACTTGGCCCTATCCCGGAGCAGGTTGGAGGCGATCGTGCTAAGGTAGGCTTCTGGCCGTGCGATCGGCGTGCCACACTTTGCCCGTACGCCGGCAAGCCGCGCGAAACTCTCCTGAACGAGATCGGCCGCGTCCTGCCGCGCTCCATTGCGCGCGAAGAAGCGAAGCAGTCGCCCGCAATGCATGCGATGAAGTTCCCCAAGTCCGATTAGCGAGGTCGTCAACCCATTCTCGCTGGACAATGAATTGGCGTCATCGCTGGGTGACGGCGCCGACTGGCTGGGGGTGGGGACCATAATTACGCTCCAAATCGCACCGTCGGCGACATCCGGCGGCAATTCGGTCGAAGTAGAAGAGGTGTCCGTGATGCGGACAATCCCTCCAAACAGAGGGATCGGCGCCAGGCTTGTGCCTGTCAGCCTTGGCGGCTTTGCGCCTCTTTCTCGTCGTTCACGGCAGCCGAAACGAATCCTAAAACCCGACGTACACTGGTGCGCGCCATCGACGTCGAAACGACCGGCGTTGGGACAAAGCCGTCGTTTGCGCAATCGGTCCTGAACGTCGGGTTTCGGATAAACTGGCCATTCGCGGAGCTTCCGAGATTGCCTGGGCAACGAGCCTGCCTACACGGTAGCGACTTCGCCGAGTTTGGATCTCACGCTAAAACAGCAGCCGCTTCCCCCCTGACGAAAAACCCCGCCTCCGAGGTTGTCGCGCAGCGTCTCAATCCGACAGGGTATCTCGGACAGTAGTGCGTACATAGAGCACATACGCCAAAGCTCACGCAGCCATTCTCCAGAATATGCAGTGTTCTGCGCCGCCTAGAGAGTGGACCCGTCATTCTCATAACTCCGTCGAGATGACGCCATTACGGGAAAACGTTTTGAGAACGGTTTTTGGGAAAACGGCTTGCAGCGAGCGCCGTTCACTCGTTGCCGGTACCCCCGGTCCCGTCCCGGGTTCGTTTGCGGGATTGCCGGTTACGCGAGGTCAAAGCGAGCGATCAGCAAGTCTGCGAGGAAGTCAGCCTGTCGGAGAAGGTGGTCCGTGGGTCGCGGCTCATCGGTAGCTCGTTCGGTGAAACTGGTGATGAGGATGGCTATCGTCTCGACGGTGAAGTCCAGCGCGTCGGGAACGCGCGCTCCCAAAGCGGCGGACAGGAAGCCATTGAATAGGGCTGTCCCGCGCGCCAGCAGCGCTTTGAACTCGGGTGTGTCATGCAACTCTACGGAGGCGGCCCGCATCCCGCGCCGCAACTCCGCCTCTGCCGCTTCAACCAGTATCAACTCCCGCACGAACGCCCGCAGCCGTTCCGCCGGGCCCGCGTCTCCACTCGTCAAAATGGGTTCCAGACGCGCAAGCTGCTCGTCCCATGTGCGTTGGACGATGTGGAAGAGCAGCGCCTCCTTGTTCGGGAAATACTGATAGAACGACGCGACGTTCACCCCGGCGCGCTCGGCGACCTTGTTGGAGGTGAAATCGGCCAGACCACCGCGAGTCAGAATGTAAGTAGCCGCTTCCACGATTGCCGCCACGGTAGCGATCGAGCGGGACTGTTGAGGCTGTTTCTTCGAGGCGATGTTCGGTTTGCGCGCCATGCGCTTAGCTTCCAGTCCGTATGTGATTAGCGGATGCAAGCTATAGCTTATATATTGTGAGCATGGAAATCAGACAGGAAAACGCCATGCCGATCACCGAAGAAACACCCGTCGTCATCATCGGCGCTGGAGCGGCCGGGCTAACGCTCGCGATCTTCCTCCATACCGCAAACGTGCCGTGCGTCGTCCTTGAGCGACGTGATCGCGCCTATATCGAGGTCCGGCAGCGTGCCGGAGTAGTGGACGCTCGTGGCGTCAGAATGTTCGAGCGATGGGGGCTTGCAGATAGCCTGCTCGCTGGTCCGGTCGCGCAGACGATCGACTACCGCATCAACGGCACTAGCCGAGTTTTTGAAATCACCGGCGACAATGGCAGCGAAGGTCGCTTTTGCACTCAGCAGATGTTGGTCAACAATCTACTACGCGAATTGATCGACGTGCGAGGCGGCAATGTCCAATTTGACGTGGCCGACGTAACGATCACCAACGAGGACGGTCGGCAGCCGCAAGTGCGCTATGTACAGGGTGCGCAGGAACACGTCGTCGCTTGTAGTCATATCGCAGGCTGCGACGCCGATCGCGGTGTCAGCCGGGCATCCATTCCCGCAGGCGTCCTTACTACCAGCAACCACGAGTTCGGATATGCATGGCTGGCAGCGCTGGTAGAAGCTCCGGTTGTCGCACATCCGATTATGGGTGCCAGCGATCACGGCTTCGTTGCCCAGCTTCCACGCGGACCGCAGCGTAGCCGCTATTATCTTCAATGCGAGCTGAACGACGGACCTGGGGACTGGACCGACGAGCGAATTTGGAATGAAATCCGCTTGCGACTGCGGGACGACACGATTGTGAACGCGGCCGTCCTCGATCGTGAGGTGGTGCCGCTCCGTTCCGTGGTTCACTCACCCATGCAGTTCCAGAACCTTTATCTGGCGGGCGACGCCGCCCACCTCGTGCCACCTACGGGGGCCAAGGGCATGAACATGGCGCTCTACGATGTTGACGTTTTGGCGCAGGCACTGGTGAGCGCTGTAAACGATCAGGACGGATCGGCGCTCGCGGCCTACTCCGCTACCGTTCTTCCCCGCGTCTGGAAATATCAGGAGTTTAGCGCCTGGATGACAGACACCATGCACGATGGTGGCGACCCCACGCAGCATGGGGTGTTTCGTCAAATGGTAGCCCGTGCCCGGTTGGACGATCTGTTTAGTTCGCCGGTGGCTGCGCGGCTTCACAGCGACTTCCAACGCGGCGTGGCTTAGCAATACAGAAACCCCTCGCCACTCTTGCCGGTGGCGAGGCTTGTTCCCAAAATACCATCCTTTTTGAGCATGAGCTGCCGGCGGTGCCGTTCATAAAACGTCCGATTTGCAAAGCTTCATGCAGTGGGCGCGAGCCGCCTGAACGTCTCGGTCAGCGCCTGAGGGTTAACACGTTTGGTCAAAATAACGGCCTGCGCGTCACACGGTACACACTCTTGCGGCGTGGCAGTTATGAAAATGACCGGGATTGGCCCCCAGTTTTCTTGGATCAGCTGGACAGCTAACGGGCCAGTGCCAGCTTGCAGGTTTACATCTGACAGGATCATTTCAGGGCGGTGACCAGCCGCAGCTTGAACAGCATCCCTTTCACAATCGACAATTTCAATCGAGGTTGCACCCGCGTCGCGCGCCAGTTGCTCGACATAATCCGCGATCAGCCAATCGTCTTCAATAATAAGTACATGGCACATAGGCTTTCCGATCGCGTCGGTTGTTACAACCATGCTCGACAGCGATCGGACCCCCGCCTTGCTAAATTTAGGTCAAGTCGGCGTTTGTCCAGAAAACGGCCGTTTTCCGAACATCGCATACGGCCCGGCTAGAGCCGGCCCTTGCCGCGGGCCAATGTTCATCAACCGGTTCGGAAATCAATGTGCAGGAAACGCCAACGTAGGTCAGCTATACGCCCGAAGTGCTCGATAGCTGACCAATGGGGATGGCCCTTCGCCAGTCGGCCTGATGCTGGTGCCGAGTGACCTCAGGAACGACGGCGTTCAAGACCAGCTACCAGATGCGCTCTATGGCAAGGATCGGGCGACCGCCGATCGTCCTCTTGGCGCCTTCGAATGTCGGGTTCCGTCCGGAGCTGCCATCCGCAATCCGCTCACAAACGGCTTAAGTTGGTCGACACCGGTCGGCGCGTCCTGGGACATTCCTGCCGTTCGCAGGCGACTGGTCGAACGGCAGCTCTTTCCAAGAGCCGACATTCACCGGCTCCCGGCTCGACGTCGCAGAATCACCGGCGCGGCGGGGAGAGGGTGTGGACTCCCGGTTTGGCGGATCACGCACTCGGCTTTCATGACATCGGCATATATGCTCGACGCCAACGAAAGGGGGCAACCACGATGATCGGCGCTGACGATAAACGCAAACGCTCGCCAAGCGACAACAAAGGCGACATTCTATTTCCGGCGGAATGCTGTTCCTGCCTTGGATTGTGGTAAAAAACCGATGACACCGATCATTCGCGGCGAAGGTCTAACGCCGTCAGAGCAGCAATTAGTGCGTTTCGCTGAACGCGCGTTCCTAAAGCTCTGGTCCTATCCCAACGTATTTAATGATCGCACTAAGACGGCTTGCGGGGGTGGGCAGGAAATCGCCGACCTGCTGGCGGTGTTTGAGAACCATGTCGTGATTTTCAGTGACAAGGCGATCAGCTGGCAGGAGGACAAGCCTTTGGAACTGGCTTGGTCGCGATGGTACCGGCGCGCGATCGACGGGGCTGTCGCTCAGCTCAACGGGGCCGAACGCTGGCTCGATCTGCATCCCAACCGGGTATTCACCGACAAGCATTGTACTCAGCCGCTGCCGGTCCCGCTGCCCGGCACGGTCGACCGGATCACGCATCTGGTGGCCGTGGTCGGCGGCACCGAAGCCGCGTGCCGCCGCTATTTCTCGGACCCGCGCGGATCGCTGATGATTGTGCCCGGGTTGAAGGGGGCAGTGCATATCGATACCACACGCGACGATTTCCGTCCGTTCCTCGTCGGCGACGTTAATCCGGGCGGGACGTTCGTACATGTCTTTGATCCGATTGGGCTTGAATTCGTGATAAGCGAACTCGACACAGTCGCTGACATCACAGCCTATCTGGTCGCCCGCGCGAAGTTTCTACGCTCTGGAAAGATTAGCCTAGCCGCAGGCGAAGAACATTTGCTCGCAGCCTATATGATGAACGGCTTCAAGGACGGTCGCCCCGAGTTTATTCCCGAGAAAATGCGCAAGCGAACTCGGCGCGCGCAGCTCGTCATTCCCGAAGGTGAGTATGAGACGTATGTCTCTTCGCAACTCTATGGCGAGCTCGCGGAGCTTAAGAAACAGTCGATGCTGTGGGACGAAGTGATCGAGCTGGTAGCAGAGGATGTGCTTAAGGGTACGTCGATCTCAATCCTCAACTACGAACCCAGCGTCGCGCTGTCCGAACAGGCACTGCGCGTCATTGCCGCCGAACCGAGAATGAACCGCGTATCGCTCGCCCGTGCGCTCTGGGGAGCGATGGAGCGGTGCGTCAGCGAAGACATGGCGCGGTTCGTGCGGCGGACCTTCGTGACTCGCCGCTTCCCGATGCAGCGTGTTGGTTATCTCTTCCTGATTCTTCCGCAGGACAAAGGTGCCGGCAGTTATGAAGAGTATCGCACCTATCGCAGCATGATGCTCCAGACCTATTGCCTCTCGTTGTTTCGCGAGCAGCCGAAGCTCGACACGGTCGTCGGCATGGCATTCGATATTTTTTTGAGGGACGGCGAAATCCGCACCCGCTCGGAAGACCTCATGGCGCTGGCACGGCCGGACTGGACCGCCGAGGAAATCACGAACCTTGAGACCAATCGCGCGCTGTTCGAAATGAAGGATCCGCGCGAGCTCGAGGGAACCGCTATGCGCCACCGCATCCGCAATCCCTTCCGGACAAGTCTGCGCTCGCCCTGAAGGCGACTGTAGACCACCACCGCTTTTTGTGTACCGTACCCGTCTTAGTAGACGGCCGGTAACTTAGGAGCTCTCGTGTTTATCCAACGTGTCGTCGTGAAGAACTACCGTTGCCTAAAAAAAGCGAACGTCACGCTCAACGAAAAATTGAACGTCATCGTCGGCAACAACGAATGCGGGAAGTCGACGTTGCTCGAAGCCGTGCACCTCGCGATGACGGGGCAACTCAACGGACGGCCGCTCCTCGTCGAACTGCACCCCTACCTGTTTAATCTCGATCAGGTGAAGGCCTACGCGGAGGCGCTGGTGAAGGGGGAGGCTGCAGAGCCGCCGAGAATCCTCATCGAGGTTTATCTCGCCGACGATCACTCCCTCACGAAACTTAAGGGTGACAACAACAGCCTCGGTCTGGACCTGCCAGGCGTATCGCTCGTAGTCGAACTGAACCCCGGCCACGCCGAGGATTTCCATCAGTATGTCGCCGATCCCTCGGAGATCCGCACGCTGCCGATAGAGTATTACTGGATCAAGTGGCGCGACTTCGCGGACAACGACATCTTTAACGCCCGCGGCATCCCGCTGCAGACCAGCCTCATCGACGCCAGCACGATCAGGAACAACGCGGCTGCCAATCGCTACGTCGTCGACATCGTGAAGGAGAGCCTGAGCAGCAAGGAGAAGGTCGATCTGGCGCTCAGCTACCGCCTGATGAAGGATCGGTTCCTTGAGCAGCCGAAGGTGAAGTCGATCAACGACGCGCTGGCCGCTCAAAAGGGCGGCATCAGCGACAAGGTCATCTCGGTGTCGCTCGACACGTCCTCGCGGGCAAGCTGGGAAGCGGGCATCATGCCGCACTTGGACGAGATCCCCCTGACGCTCGTCGGCAAGGGCGAGCAGAACTCAGTGAAGATCAAGCTTGCGATGGAGACGTCGGCCAACTCGCACATCATCCTGATCGAGGAGGCGGAGAACCACCTCTCATATGCGAGCCTGAACGAATTGGTCGGGCACATCTCGGCAAATGCGGGCTCGAGGCAAATCCTCATCACGACCCACAGCAGCTTCGTGCTGAACAAGCTCGGCCTGGAGTCCGTGCTTCTCTTCCAGCGCGGCGAAGGTCTCCGCCTGACAGACCTGGAGGACAAGACGACTCAGGACTATTTCATGAAGCTGCCTGGGCACGACACGCTGCGGCTAATCCTTGCTCGACGGTCGATCTTGGTCGAGGGCCCGTCGGACGAACTGATCGTGCAGCGCGCCTACGAGCGCAAGCATGGCAGGATGCCGCTCGAGGATGGCGTCGACGTGATCTCGGTGAACTCGCTCGCGTTCAAGCGCTTCCTGCAGATTGCGGTGAAGCTTTCGCGCACTACCGACGTGGTGACCGACAACGACGGGGACGTCGCCGCTCTGGAAAGAAAATACGCCGACTACCTGACTTCCAGCCTCGTCACCGTCCAGTACGACGATAATGAGGCTGCGCGGACGCTGGAGCCCCAACTGCTAAAGAAGAACGGGCTCGCCGTGATTAACGCCGTGCTTGGCAAGTCGTTCTTGGACGACGGTTCGGCGATCGAGTACATGACCAGCCGCAAGGCCGACACGGCGCTCAGGTTTTTCGAGACCGACGTCGACTGGTCGCCACCGGACTACATCGCCCGTGCCATCCGCTAGCCGCATCGTCATATCGGCCGCGGGCGGCGGCAAGACCACGCGCGTCGTCGATCAGGCTCTGGCGAACGACAGCGGCATAACCGCGCTGATCACCTACACGCGCAACAACGTGCGCGAGATCCAGCTCAAGGCTTACGAGCGATCGACCGTGATCCCGGCGAACGTCGAAGTGGTCTCGTGGTATTCCTTCCTCCTGCGCGAGCTCGCCCGGCCATATCGGTCGGCGATGCATGGTCGACGCATCGACGGGATCCATTGGATTGAGGGCAAGTCGGTCCCGTATGTGCCGGAGGACAAGACGGACGCGCACTATTTCCTGGACGGCTCCCGGCTCTATTCCGACAAGATCGCCAAGTTTATCTGTCGCTGCGACGCGCGTTCCGGTGGTGCCGTCATGCGGCGGCTAAAGGCCCGCTATGCTCACCTCATCATCGACGAGATCCAAGACATGGCGGGCTACGATCTCGACCTGCTCGAGTTGATCCTCCGTTCAGGCATCCCGGCGACGCTAGTGGGCGATCACCGGCAAGCGACCTTCGCGACCAACAACGCGGCGAAGAACAAGGGATTCGCCGGCCCGGCCATCATCAAGAAGTTCGAGCAATGGAAGAAGGCCGGTCTCGTCACCATCGTCTACGAATGCCACACGCACCGCTGCAACCAGGCGATCGCCGACCTCGGCGACGGCTTCTTCCCGCTCGAGCCGAAGACCATTTCTAGGAACGCGGTGGTGACCGGTCACGACGGGATTTTCCTCGTCGCGAGTGCCGACGTCGACGCATATATCGCCGCCTTCACGCCGCAGGTCCTGCGCTATTCCGCGAAGACAAAGTGCGAGCCCTACGAGGCGATGAACTTCGGCGAGGCCAAGGGCCTGACCTTCGAGCGCGTCTTGATCTACCCGCACGGAAAGGCGGCTTCGTGGCTCGCCTCAGGCAACCTGACGCACGTCGAGAAGTCCGCGGCCAAGATGTATGTCGCCGCTACTCGGGCACGGTACAGCGTCGCGTTCGTGTTCGACGGCAAGAGCTGTGCGGTCCCCGCAACGCGCTGGCGAAGGTTGACGCAAGATCGAGTTTGAATCGATCGCCGTGGTACGCGCCCGAGCGACAGATAGACCGCGGTCGCGTCCCACGGCCGTTTCCACCATTCCGGCGTAAAAGCCTAAACGCCCAATCGGGAGAGCAACGCCACCCTCACATGCGAGCTGCTGAGCGTCTGAACGTTAATAAAGGGCGCGCTACTGCCGGTCAGTTCAAGCGCGCGGGGATGGCGGGTTTTGGCTGAATCTGCCATTCAAGGCTAGGCTTATGAACGACCAGTTCTGGTCGACACCGGTCGGCGCGTCCTGGGAATTAGCCGCCGTTCCAGTGAAGTACCATGAATGCCGGGTTTCGGACGGACCCGCCATTCGGGGCACTTCGGGGATCGGCCCAGCAGTGAGCGATCCTGACCGATAGCGAACTGTTGGGTTTGGTGAGGCCGTGCAAAAATTGCGGTCGTTGCTCCCCTGACGGAAAACTATGCCTTCAAGGTTGTCGCATACATTCTCAATCCGACAGGGTTTGTCGGACAGTCGCGCCAATATGGAGATAGTGCGATGCAGCGTTCACGTTAACTGTCGTGAATTTGCGGACGGTGCTGCGTCGCCAAACATGTGTTCTTTGACAGTGCGCGGCGGGCAGCCAGCGCTAAAAAACGGCGGAGCCGTTCCCCAGCGCGAAGCTTGTCCGCGACATCTGCTCCCTTCAGCTTCTTCTGCGGCTGGCGTCGGCCATGATGGTGCTGCCGCCCACCGCCACGTCGCGCCCAGCCACCAGCCCGGCCGCAGGTCACTTCGCAACAACCTGCTCGAACAGCAGGCGACGCAGGTCGCAGGTGCGGAAGCGGCCGTGCCGGTTCTTAGAGACGGTGGAATGGTCGGGCACCCGGTCGGCCAGATCGAGCCGGCAGAACCAACGATAGGCGGGGTTGAAATGCACCTCCTCGCACAGGCGACGTTCCGAGCGGATGCCGAACAGGTAGTCGACCAGCAGCATCCTGAGCATCAACTCCGGGTCAATCGATTGTCGCGGCCGACCTCGCTACATTGAAAGCGGAATGGACTCGTCAGACTTTCACGTCGACGCGCAACTCGCTGACGACCGCCACGATTTCCCTTCATTCTTTTTAATCCCGGATCTTGCGGGTTCTGAGGGGCGGCACCGTTCGAGCAGAGCAGGACGGTCAATGGCGACGTTCTGCTGCGGTGAGCGCCACTCGCCATCATCCCCTGCTCAGGAGTTTCCATGTCCCTCTTCACGCGTACCTTGTTCTCGACCGTTGCGGCCCTCATCGCGTCCACGGCCCAGGCACAGACCTTTTCCGGCCCTCATGCCGAAGCCGTTGCCGGGGTGAGTCACGAGTCTCGGGACGTGCTAAACCAGGGTCTGAAGGATGGCAGCTTCGTCTATGGCGGCGGCGGCGGCTATGATATCCGCACCGGGAATGTCGTCCTCGGCGTTCTTGGCGAAATCAGTGGAACGACGAACAATAATTGTGGAACATACGACATCATGGCGACGCCGCAGACCCCCAGCTTCGCCGGGCGTGTATGTGCGCGCGGACAACGTTCGCTCTTCGGGGGCGCCCGCCTCGGTTATGTCCTGGGAGACCATACGCTTGGCTATGTGCTCGGCGGGTACGAGAACGTCCGTTCGAGAGCATCTGTCGACGGCAAGATCGGTAATGTCGCAGAAAAGCGGAGCGGTCATGACAGTGAGAACGGCTTCCGGGTGGGTGCCGGTTTCGAGCATGCGCTCTCCAGAAATGCCTTCATCAAGGCGGAGTACCGTTACTCGCGCACGGGGGCGCAGAATCCGACCTCCGAACGCCATCAGATCGTCAGTGGCGTCGGCATCCGCTTCTAGAATCCGAGCGGTGCGAGCATTTTGACGTGGATTGATCGAGCCGGCTGCGGGCGTCGGTGGCTTTTGAACGTTGGCATCCTTTCAGCCGTCTGTACTCCGGCTCGGTCGTTCGCGTCCGGGCCGGAGGCCTTCGACATACCATCGCTGCCCATTCTCGAAGCGATCGAACGGGTAAGTGTCCAATCCAATATGTCTATCGGCGGGACGCTGCACGTTGATCCGAGACTGCGAACGAGGGCGATCCGGGGACGCATGTCGGAGAAGACCGCCTTAAAGGAGATGCTGCGCGGCACCGGGCTGCGGGCGTTGCAGCTCGGCGGACACAGCTTTCGGCTCGAGCGGATCGTCGCCCGACCCAAACCTGTACCTGCCTTGCCACCACCACCCGAAGAGGCGCCCCAGGACATCATTGTCATCGCTACCAAGCGATTTCTACCAATACCGCTGCTCGGGGGCAGCGTGGATTCGGTCGACTTTGATACGCCGCTCGGCGCGAACGATGCCCGCCGCGGGCCCGCGGAACTGGCCGAGCGCATTCCCTCGGTCTCGTCCACCTCTCTTGGTCGCGGCCGCGACAAGCTGTTCCTCCGAGGAGTTGCCGATTCGAGCTTCGTCGGGGCGACCGAGGCGACGTTGGGCGAATATCTCGGCGAGGCGAGGATCAACTTCAACGCGCCCGACCCGGGGCTTCTGCTTTACGACATCAGTCGCATCGAGCTGCTTAAAGGTGCGCAAGGCACTTTGTATGGAGGCGGCACGCTTGGTGGCGTTCTGCGGATCGAGCCCCAGCGACCTGATCTTTCCCGCGTTGCAGGGTTCGTGGATGGTGCGGTTTCGGCGACCCGTGAAGGTGGCCTCGGGACGTCCATGGCTGGCGTCATCAATCTCCCGATCTTGGCAGGACGTGCGGGCGCTCGCCTCCTGACCTACCGGACGCAAGATGCCGGCTACATCGACGATGTGGGCCGGCACCTGAAGGACGTCAACCGCACGATCACATCAGGAGGACGGGGGCAGTTCCGTGTCAAATCGGGCCGCTGGCAGATCAACATCACCGGGACGTACCAGCGGATCACATCAGGCGACAGCAACTATGCCGTCGCCGGGGAGGGACTGCTCAAGCGACGCACCATCGTCGCGCAACCGTCGTCGAACACCTTCAGCCTGTTAAACGTCGAGGTTCGTGGTCCGGCCGCAGACGCCGAGCTCGTCTCCTCGACGTCTGTCGGCCGCAACATCCTCAGCGCTACCTATGACGCAAGCGGCAGGGCCGGCTCGCCGACAGCCTTTCGCGACGATCGACGCCTGTCGACGTTAAACCATGAAACGCGGCTAGCACGGTCGTCGGATACCGGAACAGGCTGGGTGATCGGTGTCGCTGCATTCGTAGAGCGCGACGAGGCGGAGCAGATCGCAGGCCAGCCGATCCTCGCGAATCTCGCGTCAAATCTCCACAGCGACCGCGTCAACGTCGCGCTTTTCGGCCAAGGTTCCCTTCGCATTGGCGACCTTCTTCTTACGGGTGGGCTCCGAGGCACCTATTCGCGGCAACAAGCTGAGACAACGCTGGACCTTGCGTCGGACGGGTTCGGCAGCGGCGGGCGCACCGAGTTCAACCTGTCGCCCATGGCCGAAATCGTGTGGCTCGTTGACAAGGGGACATCCCTGGCTTTCTCGATGCGACAGGGGTTTCGCTCGGGCGGCAATTCGATCTACCGGGTCGACCTGAAATTTGCGGACGTCCTGTCGCCCGGCTTCTACTCCCTTTATTTTAACCAGGATCTGATTCGTAGTGCGGCATTCGAGTTCAGCCATCGAACGAGCGGAAGCAGGCCATTCGACCTAAAGGCATCGATGACGGCGGTACGGTGGAACAGGACGCAAGGCAGCGTCGTCGACGAATACGGCTTCCTGTATGCGACGAATACCAACGGATCGACCTTACTCAATCTCGATCTTTCAGGATCGTGGCTTGTCAGGTCCGATACGACGCTACGAGCCGGTAGTTCATTTACTCGACGCATAGACATTGGCCCTGGCTCGGCAGTGTCGGAAGTGCCGAGCGTGCCGGATGTAGCCTCCTATGGCAGTATAGAGTGGCGAACGTCGTTTTTAAACGACTGGAAATTGGGCATGGAAGCGCGGCTGGCCTACCGAGGGAAATCACGCCTCGGCTTTGGCTTCCTCCATGAGATAGATCAGGGCGATGCGGTCTTTACCAACCTAGCTGTCCGGGTAGCGCACGGTCCCTATGCGTTGACGCTGTCGGTGGAAAACATTCTCGACGACCGATCTAGCCTGTTCGGCTACGGCAATCCTTTTACGCTTCGGTCGGAACGACAAACGACGCCGCAGCGTCCCCGAATGCTCAGTCTCGGTCTGCATGCCTCGTTCTGATCGCGCGCATTCGGGTTCAGCGGCCGCATGTCGTTTGACCGCCATCAGCAGGTGGTGGAGCAACGCAAATTGCCCGGAGAGACGGCTAATTATGCCTCGATTACATACGACGGCAGTCGATCATGCGAAGGAAAGCCGCCGGTCTTCTTGCTTCGACGGGCCTCTCCTGGCGTGATCGTCACTCCGTCACTGGCCGAGCTATTCCATGCGAACAGCGACATGATCCTGCGGTATTTTCGAGCGCATGGCGCTGTCGATCATGCCGATGACCTGCTACAGGAACTATGGCTCAAGGTCGAACGCGCACCTCTGATCGCAGAGGTTTCGCGAGCCTATTTAATGAAGATGGCTCACAATCTCGTTGTCGACGAAGCGCGGGCGGCCACACGGCGGAGAGCGCGCGATCATACTTGGCAGGGCGAGGGAGCGGGCTTCCTCGATGTGGACCCGACCCCGGATGCCGAGCAGGTCGTGATATTCCGTGACGGCCTTCGCAGGATAGAGGAGGTTCTTCGTCGGCTCGGCCCGAAAACGGAGCGCATCGTTCGCCGCCACAGGATCGATGGCATTCCCCAGAAACAACTCGCAACGGAGGAGGGATTGTCCCTCAGCTCTGTCGAGAAGCATCTGCAGAAAGCCTATCGCGCGATAGCGCTAGTGCAGATCGAATTGGATGGGACAGGGAGGCAAATGCGATGAACGACGCGATCCGTGATACGTCTCTGCACGAGGCGCTGGATTGGGCCGCGCGTGTTCAGTCAGACGATTTCGACGCATGGGAAGCCCATATCGACTGGCTAGAGGCGGACCCCGCTCACCCGTTGCTATACCGCCGCGCCGCGAGCGCTTTATCCGCAGGTCTGGCGACGTTTCAGCAGATCGAGCTTGAGCCCATACCTGTTCCGGCAAACGACGCCGACGATCATTTCGGCACCCACCTAATGCGTAAAGGTTGGTGGGTAGGAGCAAGCGCCGCGCTTGCAGCTTCGATCACAGCGTTTTTCGTACTGCCCTACCGAACCTCTGAGCCGGAGCGGGTGATTCAAACCGCGCCCGGTATCAACCGAAGTGTGACGCTCGCAGGCGGCACGTCGTTAATCTTGAACGGCGATACCCAGGTAAAGGTAGCTGGCGAGGCGCAACGCCGGGTCGTTCTTCAGCGAGGCGAAATATTCCTTCGTGTCGCCCATGACGCCGAACGTCCGTTCGAGGTGCTCGCGGGCGAACGGGTGTTCCAGGATATCGGAACTGAATTCAACGTCAGTATTCAGACTGGCACCACCCGGCTCACTGTAGCCGAAGGGGCGGTGGCGCTGGATCCAAAAGGCGCGAACCTACGCATCAATGCGGGCCATGCGGTCTCTATTACGGGAGCGGAGGTGGTGATGGACGAGATCGCATCGCGCAACGTGGGTAGCTGGCGAGAAGGGCGTCTCGTCTACGCGAATGACAGGCTCGATCGTGTAACATCTGATTTGTCTAGGTCGCTCGGCGTGTCCGTCGTGGCAGCTCCAGAGCTGGCAAACACGCGGTTCACTGGCGTTCTGCCAATTCGTAAAGGTTCGGGTGAGGTAGTCCATCGTCTGGCGAACCTCTTGGATGCTTCCGCCGTCAAGACGGGTTCAGGCTGGTCCATTAACGTCAAATCCGCGCGCGACCGTCTACGGTAGGGCTGCCTAAAACACGGTCACTTTCGGAAAGCCCCAAGCGTTCAGACGGCGTCCGCTAATGCCACCTGCTTTCCCAATAGCAGACGGACCGCTCT
>Ga0308164_10002451_pt1 | contig 18424 bp, 13 predicted proteins | sample PhyTR2_FD_201031 | JGI IMG/M metagenome (GOLD analysis project Ga0308164, IMG submission 201031) | Phyllosphere microbial communities from UC Gill Tract Community Farm, Albany, California, United States - DLSLT.R2 | ecosystem: Host-associated > Plants > Phyllosphere > Unclassified | place: USA... | reverse complement strand
TTTACGTTTAAATTTAACGAAAATATGATGCAAACTACTATACTTTATATCGGTCGAGACACAGAAATTACTATTGTAATGAACAGGTTGCTTAACGCCCGACCTGAATGGAAAGGCATTTGTGTTTGTACAGACCAGGAAGCCATGTCTGTTTTAGCAACGCAGGATGTTGATTTGGTGCTTTTAGGTAACGGAATTGATCTTGAGTGTGAACAGGTGCTTAGAAAGCGTATAAAAGAGCTCAAACCTAATGTGAAGATTGTTCAGCATTACGGTGGCGGAAGTGGATTGCTTTATGGCGAAATTATGATTGCGCTAGGCTAATAGTCTTTGACTAGGATTTTTAAGATTAAAGGATTTCAAGAATTTGGTTTCCGAGGTCAAATCCTAAGGGCTTTTATCTCATTAAAGTGGTCTTTTGTTTTCAGGATGATTGGTGTTATACACTCTTTTAAAAATCAAGCTCTTGCTACCAAAATTTATAAGCAAACCAACAGGAAGATTGTAAGCCTCTAAGTAATTTATGGCTTGATTTAAGTGTGCATCAGTTAATTCAGATACTGCTTTGAGTTCAAGCATGATCGTATTTTCAACAAAAAAGTCTACTCTTCTTATACCAATCTGAATGTTATCGTAAAAGATGGTCATTTCCATTTCTCTGCTAAAACTTAAATTTTGTTTTTGCATTTCTATAGAGAGTGCTCGTGGATAAATCACTTCCTGAAAGCCCGAACCCAAAGTGCCATGTACTTTCATAGCACAGCCGATGATTTTTCCCGTTAAATCGCCATATTTCATTTTGGTAGAATTAAATTTTACTTTCTAGAAATAGGGATGATCTAATATCCATCAAATTTTTAATCCATTACAATTCCTCGGCAAATTATTTTCAAACCTAACAAATCCCAAAACTATTAAAATAGTATAGTTCTGATCTTTTATATTAAATTGATCTAGCATTGCAAATCCTAAAATCATTCAATCCTTGAAATCTTGGTAAATTCTGCTTTTAACTGATATAATCCCTGTCCTCATCACTTAATTCCTTTTTGTTGCTTACCGGCTGATTTTTCTCAATTTCAGTATCGTAACTACTTACCGTTTTTTTCGGTCGGCCCGCCACGAAGCCAATAATAAACCCGACGATGATGCAAATTCCGATAACCAAAAGTTTAGAAACGGCCACTGTAGCAACCAGGAAATCGAAATCGACCGGCTCGGTGTTTACCATCAAAAAAATGGTTAATAATGCTGTTAGGATGATGATGAAGATGGTTTTTCCGCTCATGGGTTAAAAGCTATAATTAAATGAAAACTCTAATATCGGGTTTTGATTGTAAATTTTGTTAACAAAAACCAATCTTGCTCCGATATCAACAACAGGTTGATACCTCAAAATGTTTAAACTACTATTCAATTCAACGCCATAAGTTTTCGGTTTAGCAATATTGGTTTCAATGCCGATGTTTTCGTAATGGCAAAATAATCCGGCTCTGAAATTGCGCACATAGGCCAGTGAACTCAGTTCCCAATCGGGAAATGCAAACGGGAAGCGATAATTGAAAAGCATGCTATTCTGGAGTTTGCTTTTTGCCAATATGTTGTTATAACCATAAACCGTTGCAATTTCCGTAGCATACTGATTTACACCACTTGCTTTTTGATAATTGAAACTGGCCAGAAAAGAATGGTTTTTCGCAAAGCCAGGGAAATAAAAGAAACTTTCTAAAGCAATAATTTTACCGCCTAAATTTTTATCGAAAGGTTGGTGGTTGTAAGTGGCCCTTAAAACCTGCGCCCATCTTGGGGCGATGTCTCGTTCGGTTGTTCTTAAGCCGTGGTTAAAGGTAAAATTATACTCCATCGGAAATTTAAGCTCCCGAATGAAATTGGTTGGCATGTTTTCGGCCATATAACGCTGAGTAAAACTTGTTGCTGCATTTAGCGTTAGCGAATAGTTTTCATTCCTTGAATTAAATGACAACGGAACCGATGCGTTAAGTTTGATGTAGTTCTCTCTCCAATCGCCTTGCCGTGACACGTTTTTAGCTCGATAGAACGTTCTTTTCGGTCTGTTCCGATAGAGAACACTAAAGATAGGGTAAAGCGCCTTATAGCTGATATCTGCGGTGTACTCGAAACGCTTTAAATCCCGATGATATTTTGCACCTGTATAAAAGTCCATGGTGTTCAGTAAATTGTTCGACTGCAACTCTAAACCAAAAACATATTCGTTGTCAATGACCGGAATTATACTGTGAAAACTGAAAAGGTTGAGACCCTGACTAAAGCGCTTGGCTTGGAAAGTGCTGTCTGGGATATTTTCGAAAACGTTGCCGGTATTTTCCTGCTTTTCTGCAGCCAAGGAAAAATCGACAAAGGTGTTTTTACCGATTGGTTTTTCTGAAATCGCTTTTTCGGCGATTTCATACCCATTAATTTCATAATCGTTGAAGATTATTTTTCCATCTTCCGTTTCAGTGGGGTTAAAGGCCCCATATTTTGAACTCGTTAAAGCGCTGATTTTTTTCGAGGCAACGTCAATACTGTAAATGTTATCGATACCATTGAAGTGTGCGTTGAAAACAATTTTGTTGCCAATAAAAATTGGGCGGCCCAACTGTTGCCTGATATTGGAAATGAGCTGTGTTTTTTTGTTACCATCAAGCAACCATAAATTTTTTCCTTCCTCGCTAACGCTGATGTATGCAATTCTATTTCCTGTTTTGTCAAAGCAGGGTGATTGCAGAATTTGGCTTTCGGAGTTGGGATGGGTTTTTAAAATATTGCCTGATGAGGCATCAATTTCGACAAGATGAAAGAGATTGTTAAGGTCAACTTTTGCGGCTATGATTTTCTTGCCATCTTCGGAAAGCGCAGGAGAAAAGAGCCTACTTTGATTGGTCAGCTTTTTAAACTCTTTAGTCCGAAAATTATAACTACAAATTACACTGTAACTTCGCTGCCTGTACCTTGGGTCGTAGCGAATTTCGTCCCATACCAAAACGTCATTTTTGTAACTGAACCAGGGCTGTTCCTGATAACCAATTCCAAATAATTTTCGTTCGGATTTATCTTCGTTTATGATCACAAAATATCGGGCATCTTGCTTACTTTCTTTTAGTGCTAAAATCTGATTTTTGTTTAATCGAACGGGCAGGAAATAATTGGTTGCCAACGATGTTTTTTTATTCAAACTTTCATAGTTTTCTGCTCCGTTTTTTTCTTGTTGAGTTTTCCAGTTTTCTGCTAATTTCTCTTGTGTCGAAAGGAAATATTTTTCAGTATTCTTTCCTGTGAATTTTTTAAGGCTTTGTGAAAATGGATAAAGTCTGATCGGTCTTTTTCTGATGTCGCCAAGTAAGCTGTCGGAAATGAACTGTCCGTATTTTTCTCTCATATCGGCAACCATCAAATATCCGGTTTGGTAGTAGCCAGGAGTTACATCTTTATTCGATCCAAAATACGCTTTGCTGTAAGAGAATTTTTTACCCTCCAAAATCGAAGTTCTAAATGGCATCACCCATTTTGGTTGTCGACCACGCCCCGACATCGTAAGAGCGGTCTCGTTAACAACGGCATCTCCCTCGAAAAACCAAGTCGGAATGCCCGCTCCGAAATAGGCAAAGTAAACCAACTCAGGAAACGGGTGTGCTTGGCTTCCTGTCAATTTGTCAAATTGGGCGATGTGTCTAAGCTCATGCACAGCAAGGTTGTTTAGCCAATCTTGGCTATCGAAATATTGCGGTGGCGTTGCATAAAATTCCGACTTCTTGGGTGCCAGCTGAACAAAGCCATTTGCGATGGTTCCACGGTTCTGTAATAGGAGCGGAATAGAAGTTTTTTGCTGCCTGAGACCCTTTCCGATTTTGGGATATATATAGGGTAGGGTATTGGCCATTCTTCGTGCTTCTTTTTCCAGTTCCCTAGGGTAGATGATTTTAAAGCCACCCGACTGAATATAGTTCCATTTTACACTAAGTGGGTTCTGATCTGAACTGAAAATTTGCCCAAAACCTGCTACTGAAATGAAACTTAAGTTAATTAATATTAAGTATCTGATAAATAGTGTTTTGTTTGTGTTATTAAGACTCATTTAGTTGCAATGCTAAAATATTTAGTTTTGTTGAATTTTTGAGAGGTAAATTATGTGTAATTGTAATTTAAATATTTAAATTTAAAACATTGATTAATAGTAATATATATTATTATTCTGAATATCACTTATTCTACAAATGATTGCTTGATAAACCATCAAATTTGTTTTAAATCAAATTAAGTAAGATAATTCGGCAAGTCATTTATTGCGCTCTTAAATTACACTTATTAATCGATTTTCCCTGAAAAAATTAGTCTGATTCAAAAATCTAATACATGTTTTTTTAATGTTCCGTTATACTATTTCCGCAGTCGAAGAGCAATTTATCAAAAGTATTTAAGCAATTTTTACACTAGATTTTGATGAAGTTATCTCTGCTTTATGACTCCGCTTGTCGACAAATTTATCCGAATTTCAGACTGATACGATTCAATGATTCGTGGACATTTCAAGAAGAAAAGGCTTAATTAGAATTAGCGGAATTCAACTCTTCTCCGAATATTTTTGAAATTATGGACTCCTGGTTTTAGTTTCAATTAAATTGAATACTGTCATAATGTCTTATTTTTGGAGGCATGATAATTCAGTCTTAAATTTGATTTCGGCAATTTAACTGCTGTAAAATTTAGCAATTTGACTTGTGTTGATTTATAAATTGAGTTCAAATTTTAATCGGAATCCGGAACTTTTAGAATCAAAAGCATGCCCCGCTTTAGAGATAATTCAGCTTGGATTTTAAGAAAAATGTATAATTTTCGATCGGTTTTGGGCATCATATGAATCAAAATTGCATCGTATAATGGTATTTCCACGCCATATTCAGCTGAAATGGGAGATTTTTATTTTCTTAGGTTATAAATATTGGTTAGTATTTAAATTGCTGTTAAACAGATATTTGGGTTAGATTTCGGGTGTTTTTAGAGATGTGGTAATTTCGGAGGGGCTACAAGTTTTTAGCAAATTCAAGTTAAAATGAATCATTAAAGGGAGTCTATTTGTAGCATTATCATGGCTCAAAAGGCATTACATTTTTGCTTTTTTTGCCGCAATTTTAAGAGGCTAAACCAACTACTAACGAGCACTGGAGCGAAAGGTTTTGGTCATTTTCAATGATTCTGTTTTCTTAAAGCGCCCGATGTTTGGTGCTTTTGTTAATGGATTACCCGCTCGATTTTTGGGGTAGAGTACGGTCGGACTTGGCTCATCTTCCGGGATATTTCTTCAAAAAAAAGATAGGTTTTCTTTAGCTGTTAATACCGCTGAATTAAGACATTTTTATTAAGATTCGGTTCCGGATTATTGCTTATTTCTACGCCTCTTATAGATGGGATATAAGGAGATTGAGCTCAAAATAATCAATGCTCCAATGTAGAATCCACCTGTCATTTGCTCTTTATCTTTGAAGAAAACGAAGGCTAAAATAATGCCGTATACAGGCTCTAAATTTGTAACTAATGCTGTTCGAAATGCAGATAATGTACGCATTACCGATACGCCCGCGACATAGGCGACCGAGGTGCAAAGTGTGCCTAAAACGGCAATGTAAAACCAATCTTTTGCACTTAAATTAAAGGGCATACTTACGAGCGAACCATCATATATTCTGTATAAAGTTATCCAAAATAAAGCGCCTAAAAGCTCATAAAATCCTATTATCGACGGCTCACTTTTTTGAACAAAAGTGGAGTTTATTGTAGAAAAAAAACTGGAAGCTACTGCAGCCAACAAACCAAAAATGATCCCTAAAGTATACTGACTTTCGAATTTGAAAATCATGTAAATTCCAATAATTATAAGCAAACCAATAAAAATATCGCCAATCGAAATTGGTTGTTTTTTTATCAACGGCTCGAGTATTGCGGTAAATAAAGTGAAAGAAGAAAGGCAAACTAAAGTAACAGAAACTGTTGAAACCTTGATCGCATGGAAAAAAAATATCCAATGTATTGCAACAATTCCGCCCGTTAAAAAGAATTGTATAAACTGTTTCTTACTGATCTTGATGTTTTTTCCTGTTGCCAAAAACCAAGCGTAAAGTGTTACACTGGCAATGAGTACGCGATACCAAACCATGGGCACGGCATCAATAGAAATCAACTTTCCTAAAACACCCGTAAAGCCCCAAACGAAAACGGTAAGATGAAGAATTAGTAGATTTTTTTTAACCGGATCCATTATTTTGGTGCTCGCTTAAGCAGGTAAAATCCTAATAAACCAAATACGATTGTAGGCGATAAAACTGCTATAAAAGGAGGTAAGCCGCCTTTAGTTGAAAACATTTGAGTAAATTGGTTAAAAACGATGTAAGCGAAGCTTATAAAAATGCCTATTCCCAACGATACGCCAACCCCACCGCGAACTTTGCGGGAAGAAAGTGCAACGCCAATTAATGTTAAAACGAATGCTGATAAAGGGTGAATATAGCGTTTGTATTGCTCAAACATCAAGTCGTTCATAATTCCTGTACCACGAATCCTTTCTTTTCTTATTTTTTCGGCCAATTCGGTGGTAGAAAGGTTTTGTACAACGTTATCGTAAGCCGAAAAATCATCAGGGCGCATATCCAGAATTGTGTCTTTCAGCTTTCCGCTTCCATAAATCATGGTTTCTTTCAAACCATCTATTTTCCTGATTGAGTAGTTGCTAAGTTGCCATTTCCGCTTCGTAGAATCCCATCTGATGTTATCGGCAATTATCTTCTTTGTTAAAACGTCGCCGTTAAAATTATCTAAAGAGAAACGATAGCCATAATTGGTTTTATTGTCAAAACTCTGTATGTAGATGTACGTTTTGTCATCTAATTTCATATGAATGTTCGATTTTGTTGATGGGTCGTTGCGCTTTACGTATGTGTTCTCGAAGGTGTTCTTAAGGGTATTCGTATAAGGAAGAACGTATAAATTAGAAACAAGATTTGCTGAAAAGATAATGCTCGCCGAAATAAAATAGGGCCATAAAAATCTGTTGAAGCTCACGCCACCGCTTAAAATGGGCACAATTTCAGTTTGATCGGCCATTTTTGCAGTAAAAAAAATAACGGCAATGAAATTTATTAAGGGCGAAAGCATATTGATATAGAACGGAATAGAGCCTGCATAATACCTCGTCATAACGCCCCAAAGGCTCAAGCCGCTTTTTAAAAAATCGTCAAGTTTTTCCGATAAATCAAACACAACAATAATAATTACGAAAATTGCAAGGGTATAAATAAATGTTCCCAAATATTTACCTATGATGTAACGGTCGATAATTTTTATTCTGCCCTTAATTAAATTCATTTTATAGCTTGTTGCCCAATACTTTAACCATTTGGTTTTTCCATTCGTAGAATTCACCGCTAATAATTTTTTCTCTGGCCTGTTTAACCAACCAAAGATAAAAATGCAGGTTATGCAAGGTAGCAATTTGTGCGCCAAGCATCTCTTTACTGTGTACTAAATGTCGTAAATATGCTTTGCTGGTAACCAAATCAACATGCAGATCACTATCAGGCTCAAGAGGAGAAAAATCATTTTCCCATTTTTTATTCCTGATGTTGATAATACCATTTTTAGTAAATAGCATTCCGTTTCGTGCATTTCTTGTTGGCATTACGCAATCAAACATATCAACTCCGAGCGCTATATTCTCCAAAATATTAATTGGCGTGCCTACACCCATTAAATAACGTGGTTTTTCGTAAGGTAATATATCGCAAACAATTTCGGTCATTGCGTACATTTCCTCAGCTGGCTCGCCAACAGATAAACCACCGATGGCATTGCCTTCACGACCCATTCCTGCAATAAACTCTGCAGATTTTATCCTTAGATCTTTGTAAACTGAACCTTGCACAATGGGAAACAGCGTTTGGTCGAAACCATATTTTGGCTCGGTGTTATCGAAATGAGTACAGCAACGCTTCAACCAGCGATGGGTCATTTTAATCGAATTTGCCGCATATGTATAATCACAAGGGTATGGCGTACATTCATCAAAAGCCATAATAATATCGGCACCGATGGTTCGCTGAATATCCATTGCATATTCTGGTGTAAACAGGTGTTTTGAGCCGTCTATGTGCGAATTAAAAGTTACGCCTTCTTCTTTAATTTTTCGAACTTTACTTAGCGAATATACCTGATAACCACCACTATCTGTTAAGATTGGCCGATCCCAGCCGATAAATTTGTGTAAGCCTCCTGCTTTTTCCAAAATATCCAATCCAGGTCTGAGGTATAAATGATAGGTATTGCCCAAAATGATTTGCGCATCAATATCATTTTCAAGTTCTCGTTGATGAACTGCCTTTACAGTGCCGGCTGTTCCGACAGGCATAAATATAGGTGTTTGTATGTCGCCGTGGGCAGTTGTAACCGTTCCGGCTCTGGCTTTAGAAAGTGGATCGTTAGCCTGTAAAGTAAATTTCATAAGGTGTGTTTCTCGTCACAAAAATCAGCCAAAAGTAAGAAAATATGAGGGTTTATTTTTGTTTAATTTTTTATCAACATAAAAGTGTATTACAGATTAAAAATGAGAAATTTGCGCCTGTTTATTTTAACGTTGTGATATTAAACCCGGTCGAAATCTGTGTGATTTCTTTTTTAACCTTTTGCTTGTTGGTACAATTGTATTATGTATTGTTTGTGCATCTCAAACTTGCCAATACAAACATCGAAAGAGTGCCTGATTCTTCAAAATCGCCTTTAAGTGTTATTATTTGCGCCAGAAATGAAATCACTAACCTTCAAAAATATTTGCCTTCAATTTTAAACCAGAAATATCAGGAGTTTGAGGTTGTGGTCGTAAACGACAGATCGTGGGATGGTACTGAAGAGTTTTTAGAGAAGCTTGAAACCCTTCACTCTAATCTGAAAGTCGTAAAGATTTTGGATAACGATAAGTTTATAGCTGGCAAGAAATTCGCTGTTACTATGGGAATTAAAGCTGCAAAATACGATTGGCTGGTTTTTACCGACGCAGATTGCATTCCTGAAAGCGATAATTGGCTGCTGTGTATGCAGCAACCTGCTGATGAAAGCATCGAAATCATTCTGGGCTATTCACCATATTTAAAACAACGGAGCCTTTTAAATGCGCTGATCCGTTTCGAAACTTTTTTTACTGCGGTTAACTATCTATCGTTTGCATTGAAAGGTATGCCTTATATGGGCGTTGGACGAAACATGGCCTATCGAAAATCGTTATTTTTCAAGAACAAAGGTTTTGCCGCACACATGCATATACCTTCGGGCGACGATGATTTATTTGTAAATGCACACGCCACTGCTACAAATACAGCAATCAAAATAAATACAGAAAGCCATGTTTGGAGTGAACCTAACAAGAGTTGGACAGGCTATTTACGCCAAAAGAAACGCCATTTTGGTGCCGGTAAATTTTACAAACCAAAGCATAAATTCATCTTAAGTTTTCAAATTATTTTTCAATTTCTGTTTTACCTAACCTTTGCAGCTTGTATGTTTTTGAATTTAGAAACGAGATATATTGCCGGGGGAGTTCTCTTTTTGAGCATTGTTATCAAATGCTTGGTTTATCCGAAATTGCTAAACAGATTAAATTATAGGGATTTACGTTGGTGGTTCCCGATTTTAGATATACTTTTGTTCTTCTTTTTAACACTAAACGGCTTCTTGTCAATGTTCGGAAAGAAAAAAGTAAACTGGAAGTAATTACAACTCTTGAAATAAATACAATGCCTGAAGTAAAACCTGAGATCATTCTAAAATATTTTCCCGACTTATCAGAAAAACAAATTGCTCAATTTTCTCAACTTTTTGATTTATATAGCTTTTGGAATGCTCAAATCAACGTAATTTCCAGAAAAGATATCGAGGAATTGTATGAGCGGCACGTTCTGCATTCATTGGGAATAGCTAAGGTTTGTGATTTCAAAACGGGCGAAACCGTTTTAGACGTCGGAACAGGGGGTGGATTTCCCGGGATTCCTTTAGCAATTTTATTTCCGGAAACGGAGTTTTACCTGGTAGATTCTATCGGTAAAAAAATAAAAGTGGTTAAAGAAGTGGCTTCGGCTTTGGGTTTGGAGAATTTAAAAGCTGACCACCTAAGAGCCGAGCAAATCAAAGAAAAGTTCAATTTTATAATTTCAAGGGCGGTAACCCGTTTAGGGGAGTTTTATCCCTGGATACAAGGCAAGTTCAAAAAAGACTCATTAAACGCCATTCCGAACGGTATCCTTTATTTAAAGGGCGGGGATTTAGCTGAGGAGATAAAAGAATCAAAACTGAAAGCAGAATTGTATCCGCTTTCAGCTTATTTTGAGGAAGATTTTTTTGATACGAAGTATGTTGTCTACGTACCACAATAGTTAGTGTGTACGCGTTATTAATTCTGATAATTCTTTTGTAATAATCGTCGTCTATTAAACTTGCCGACAACGTCTCTTTAATTTCCTTTTTTCCTGGCTGGTTCAATCGGTGGAGGTGGTGGAGCGCTTGTTTTATCGCTTATTTTAATTCCTTTCACCTTCAACGGCGTCAGTTCTGCTTCTGATTTGGCCGGCTGCTTTTTAATTTGGACACCCTTTAGCGGATAGCCCTTTACAACACGTTCTGTTAAATCTTTTTTTGCAGGGGCAGCCGGTGGTTCAATTGGTGGCGGCGGCGGACTTAATTCGGTCTCTGCTGCTTCCTCTTTTGTAAGTTTAGGTTCAACCGGAGGAGGTGGCGGCGCCATACTTTTCGATGGTTTTTTTGCACTTTTAGTTTTTGGGGCAGGTTCTATCGGTGGCGGAGGCGGAGCTAATTTTAAATCTTTTATCCTTTTAGCAGGTTGAACAGGCTCTTCAATTACAATTTCTTTCGCTTTTGCCTTGCTCGCTTTTTGCACAGGTTCGGAAATTCTGATTTCTTTGGCCTTTACTTTTTTGGTTGTGTCTTGAAAAGTTGTAGAGGTTTTTGCCGGTTTCGGATACAAATCTATAACACCATAATCTTTTGTAAAAGCCATGGTTGAGGCACAAAGCATTCCGCCAACTACGGGAAGTACCAATAACAATCTGAGCCTGGCCCATTTTGCTGATTTTTTTTGATTTAACATGCTTATTCTTCGTTTTAAAATGGATGAATTAAATATTTGATTGGTTAGCTGCACTGCCGGATCGCCACAAGAGTTTTGAATCAGGAAAATTGCATAGTCGTATTTTTCTATGCCTCTTTTTGTTGTTTCTTCATCAGCCAAGTATTCGTGCAGCAGTTTAACATCACTTTTAAGAAAGTGAACGATCGGGTTGAACCAACTTAGGCTTCTTATTAATTCAAAAAACAAAATATCAAAACTGTGTTTTTGGTGAATATGAGCCATTTCATGCGTCATAATTGTGCTTTTTTGTGGCAATTCAGGGTCAATAAAAAGTAAATTGAAGAACGAGAATGCAGTTTTTGTATTCTTTAATTCAATGATTGTTATGCCATTTTCAACAACTTTGTTCGGTCTTTGCAGTAATTTTAAAATATGCCTGAAACCCCAAATAATCTTTGAAATGAATACTAATGAGATAAGTAAATAAATACAGATCATAATATTTTGGGTCGTAAATAAAGGCTCCTCAACCTGAATCTGTTGGTAAACCGGCGTATCACTTAAAATAATTTCCTTCGATAAAAAGCCCAATTGAAGAAAGGGAATTAGAAATGATGCTAAAGATGTAGCGAGCAGATAATATCTGTTCATTGCATAAAAAGTTTCTTTGTGCAAAAACAGTCTGTAAAATCCATAAAATAATATTAAATATAGATTTGCTTCGAGTAAATAATACAGCCAATTCATTATTTATCTTTTTTAAGTTTTTCAGCAAGCAGAATGATTTCGTTAAGCTCATCATTGCTCATAATTTTATCCTTTACCAAGAAAGAAACAAGGCTTTCGTAAGAGTTTTCAAAGTAGTTGTTCATCACTTTATCTAATGCAAAGCGCTTATAATCAGCTTCGCTTACAACAGGAAAATAGATGTACGTATTGCCAATCGCCTTATGGTCTACAAAACTTTTGCTTTCTAAAACCCTTATCACCGTCGAAACGGTATTATAGGCAGGTTTGGGCTCGTTCATCTTTTCGATTACATCTTTTACTAATGCCTCTTCCATTTCCCAAAGGATAAGCATTATCTGTTCTTCTGCTTTTGTGAGTTCTTTTATCATGCTAACTATTTTTATAGTTCGGTTATATGAAGTTACTACTATTTTTATAGTTTACAAACTATTTTTCTAGTTAAGTTACAAAACGTTGATAACTAGGTATTTAATTTTATTATGTGTTTTTGAACATAAAAAAAACCTGCCGTGTTCGGGGCAGGTTCATATAAAAAGAAGTTTTAAGATTTAAATCAGAATTTCTGAGATTTGCCTGGACTATCCATCATAAGCATTTTATCTTTTAACGATTGTTGTAAGCCCGATTGTTGATCTACGCTTTTAACAACCTCCAGAACTGCATTTGCTGCGTCGCTGAAAAATTGTTTAGTTATCGTAGAATATTCATCAGTTGCTTTATGGTAATCCTTATGGTCTTCAACTCCGAAATATAAGAAAGGTATATTTTTAGCATTGAAAGCGCCTTGGTCGCTTTGATTTGTCCAATCATCGTGGCCAAGTTTGGGGTCATCATGACCTAAAATTACTTTGATATCTTTCCTTGTTGTATCTATATGTTTTTTAAGATTTGGGTATTTGAAAGTGCCTGCCACGTAAAGTTCGCCTTTATCACTGTGACTTATCATATCCATATTCAAATCGATAGCGATGGTATTGAGGTTTACCGGTGGATTGGCAACGAATGCCTTTGCGCCTTGCAAACCCATTTCTTCAGCATCAAAGGCGGCAAAAATGATTGTGTTATTTGGCTTATTTTTAGCAAAATAAGCGGCAATTTTCATTAATCCTGCGGTTCCCGACGCATTATCATCGGCACCATTGAAGACCTCATCCTTAACAACTCCTAAATGGTCGTAATGGGCTGATACTACAATTACATTTGCTCCTTTTCCGGGGATGTAACCAATAATGTTTGTGCCGTTTACCTTTGTGCCGCCTCTTGAGTTAAAAGTAAACTCTTGTGCGTAGTTTACATTCTGAGGATAAGATTTTAAGCCCAACTTTTGAAAGCGCTCAATAATATAAGCCCTGGCCATTTCGGCGCCCTTAGTGCCTGTTTTTCTGCCTTGGTAAGCATCAGAAGATAGTACTTCAACGTCTTTTAAAAGTTGAGTGTCTAATTTGCCGGAGCCAGTTGAAGATTGGTTTTTAACTGATGAGCAGCAGCTTAGCATCATGGCTAAGGGAATGATGTATAGGATTTTCATGTTTTTTCTTTTCCTCATTGCGAGGCACGAAGCGATCTTATTTTAAGAGCTTTAAAACTAATTGGTTTAGGGATCGCTTCGTGCCTCGCAATGACGTGGTCTTTAAATTATGCTTAAAGATATTAATTATTGGGATATTGAAAGGAAAAACGATATCTGTTTTGCGATATTGCGTAGCGGAAATAGTAGCAGGCTGAGGATAAATTTATTTTATAACAGTCAATTTGAACAACGTTTTGGGGCGGTCGTCATTAGGAGGTACGAAGAATCTGTTTTGCAAAATAATATTTCTAATGTGATTGCTTCGTCGGCTAAAAAACCTTCTCGCAAAGACGATACTAGAACACGATTACTTTGGGCTTTAACCTTTGAGCTTTGGTATTTTACCTGTTTGCTTAAGCCGCTACTTCCCTTAAATCTACAGCTACAACCCTCGAAACGCCTTGTTCTACCATGGTAACGCCATAAATTATATCGGTACTGGCAATTGTGCGTTTGTTATGGGAAACAATAATAAACTGCGATTGGTCGGAAAATTTGCGGATGATATTGTTGAATTTATCAATGTTCGTATCGTCCAACGGGGCATCAACCTCATCGAAAATACAGAACGGGGCAGGTTTTAAGAGGTAAAGCGAAAACAATAAGGCTGTAGCCGTAAGGGTTTTTTCTCCGCCGGATAACTGATTAATTGACAATGGCCTTTTTCCTTTTGGGCGGGCAATGATGTCGATATCAGCCTCTAATGGGTTATTTACATCTGATAAAATTAAATCACAGCTATCTTCCTCGTTAAACAGAGAACGAAAAACAACGATGAAATGCTCCCGAGCTTGAGAAAAAGCCTGCATAAACTTATCTTTTGCGGTATCATCAATTTCCTTAATGGTTTGCAAAAGATCTGCTTTTGCTACATTGAGATCTTTTTTCTGATTTTGGATAAAAGTATAGCGCTCTTCCATTTCCTTAAAAGCTTCCATAGCCATGGAATTAATTGCGCCGAATTCATCCAACTGGCGTTTCATTTTTTCTACTTTCTGCCGAATTTCAAACTCACTTTCTAAAACCTCAACCTCTGTTTCATGTTCTAAAAGGTCGTTAATGTCGATGTTAAATTCTACTGCCAAGCGCTCTTTGAGCGAATTTAAGTCTATTTTCAGCGAATTCTTTTTGTCTTTGATTTCTGTTAAAATAAAATCGGTTTCTTCCCGATTTTTGCGGGTAAGGGTAATGTTGTTTTCCAACTCGTTAATGTTGCCTTTGCTTTCAAAATACTCTTTTTCTACATCTGCAAGGCCTTTTTCGAGTTCCTCACGCTGCTGATACATTTCCAAAAGCGTGTCATCGCTTAAATCAGTATGTTGCAACGTTGCCGTAATTTGAGCTAAAGTCTCTTGGAGTTCTTTGTCGTTTTGAGAGATTCGCTTGTTCAACGCTTCTTCTTGTACTAACCGATAATCCAAATCTTTATCTAAGCCGGATAGCTTATTCTGCTGTTGATGGAAACGAATATTATCCTGATTGTATTTTCCTGCCGATTCATTTACCTGCTCAGCAATTTCCTGATAATTAAGTTGTTGCTCTTGGAGATTGGTATGATCTTGTTGTTGTTTTTTCTGCAACTCCACCAGAGCGGGAAGTTTTTCCGATAAAGATTTCTCTATGGAAATGATCTTCTGCTCGATATCCGTTTTTCGGTTTTCGCTGGTTGTAATAAACTCCTGATATTGCTCTCGACGCGTTTGCACCGAAATTTGTTCATTAATAAAACGATTCAGTTCCTGTTGCAAAGCATTAATTTGATTGATTTTTGATGCTTCTTTTAGATGAAAAATACTCTCAGTTTCATTAGCAACTGCCGCATTAAATTGACCAATAAGTGCTTCGGATGCTTTAATATCTCTTGCCAAATTTTCTAAGTTTTTGGCACGACCAATTCTCTTCCCTTCAAATAGGCCAACTGAACCACCGGCCAAGGTGAATTTTGTTTGGGCATATTTCCCGTTTTTAGCCAAAACGGAAATACTTTCGGTTGGTGTTTCTTTAAAAATATGCTCTTGCTCTGTAGTGGCGATGTACACGTTTTGTAAAAGTAAGTTGCAAAGTTGGCGGTATTTTTTATCCACTTCGATAACTGATAATGCAGAAGTCAGGCCCTCATGGGTGGCAAGCGTAAGATTTTTATCAGGAATATTTTCTAAGATAAAAAAGTTTGCCCGCCCTCTGCTTGCATCTGTTAACAAGTTAATCGCTTGTACTGCATCAGCGTATTTATCAACCACATAATGGTTCATTACAGGTTCCAGATAATTCTCAATAGCAATACGATAGTCCTCGTTACAGAATAAAATATCTGATAGGAGCAACGCACTCTTTGCGAAAGCACTGTTCTTTTTTAGGAAACGTATAGACTCTGGAAAACCCTCCAAACTGTCTACAAGCGATTTTGTAAGGTTGTATTCGTTCTGCTTGGCATCTTTCTTACGGTTTTCGGCCGTAAGCTTTTCCTTATTAGTGCTTAAGTTAATTTCCGATTGAGCTAATTTTTCCTTTAGGATCTCTTCAGCCTCTTTTAGCTGTTTGATCTGACTTTGCTTTTCGGCAACCTGAATATCCAATTCAGCCAAAGCATGGTCAAACGCTTTCAGTTCTGATGTTTTTGTTTCAGTATCATCAACATTTCTATTAGTTTCCTGCACCAAAGCATCCTTTTGAATATTTAAGATGTCTATTTCTTTTTGCGATTGGTAAACCTGATTTTGTAAGTCGTTGACCGATTTAACCAAATTATCAATTCGATTTTTTTCAATTTGCTGTTGTTCACGAAGTGTATCAAGCGACGATTTCAAAAGCTTTAAATCCGATTCAACCTTATTTAAAACCTCTGTTTCTGTTACAATCTCTTCATTTAATCTCTTAATGTTATATTTAATGTGATTAGCCTGATTTTTATCTTTCTCGAGTTCACCCGCCAAACGTGTCTCTTTTTCTTGTAAGAAACGCATTTGCTCGTTTTTTACTTTCTTTTCGCTTTCATAGGCTCTGATTTTTGAAATCAATTCATTCGTCGCCTTCTGCTGGATGGAAAGATTTTTCTCCTGATTAATGCTTCCTAACTTAAGCTTTTGAAGCTCAGCTTCTTGCGTATCAATTTTTGTGCTTAATTCCGTTCTCGAAACCTGCATGTTTTCCTCTTGGCTTTCCAATGCATTTAAGTCTGTTCGGAAAAAGGCAATTCGATGTGTAGCAAGCTGAACGCTTAATTCTCGGTATTGATCTTTCAGTTTATAATAACGCTCGGCTTTACGAGCCTGATTTTCAAGTGTTTTTAAGTTTTTTTCGATTTCGAAAAGCAAATCCTCTACACGTTCTAAGTCGGCCTCAGTATCTTTCAACTTGTTAAAAGTCTGTTTCTTGCGAAGTTTGTACTTCGATATTCCTGAAGCTTCCTCAAAAAGAGAACGACGACTATGTTCTTTATTTGTGATAATTTCATCGACCATCTTAAGTTCGATAATGGAGTAACTATCAGAGCCAATTCCGGTGTCTAAAAACAAATCGGTAATATCTTTTAAACGGCATTGAACATCATTTAAACGGTATTCGCTATCTCCATTCCGATATAGTTTTCGGGTTACTGTAACCTGAGAATAAGCTGTCGGAAGAATGTTCTTTGTGTTATCAAAGCTTAACGAAACTTCGGCTAATTGGGCTTGTTTACGGTTTTTTGTGCCATTGAAGATGATGTTTTCCATCTTTTCAGAGCGTAAAGCTTTTGTGCTTTGTTCGCCTAAAACCCAACGCATGGCATCAATTACATTCGATTTTCCGCAACCATTAGGTCCTACAATAGCTGTAACTCCTTCATTAAAATTGATGGTCACTTTGTCGCCAAAGCTTTTAAATCCTTTAATTTCTAATCGAGTAAGTTGCATGGTGTTTCAACAGCAGAACGGAATCCAATATTAAGGAAATTTTAGGGTTTTTCAAACTTGAGTTTGAGGTTTGGCTACCAAGAATTTAGCAAATAGAAATACCGTAGAGCTATAGATGGGTGAGGTTTTTTTGGTTGCCACGGAAACACCGAATACAAGGAGAGTTTATGGGTTTTAGCCTCACCCTGTGAAAGTTTGAGGTTTGGCAGGTTTTTTTAGCAGCCCTCTCCTGAAAGAGAGGGTTTTGTCGGGCAGTAGTTTAAACCCATGGTTTTATACCACGATTCTTTGTTTCCCTCTCTTTCAGGAGAGGGACAGCACGTAAAGAAAATAAAAAATTGCTGCCGCTAACAGGGTGAGGTTTTTATACCACAATCCTTTGTATCCCTCTCTTTCAGGAGAGGGATAGCACTGAATGGAAATAAATTGCTGGCGTTAACAGGGTGAGGCATTTTTTGGTTGCCACGGAAACACTGAATACACAGAGACTTATGGGTTTAAGCCTCACCCTGTGAAAGTTTGAGGTTTGGCAGGTTTTTGTAGCAGCCCTCTCCTGAAAGAGAGGGTTTTGTCGGGCAGTAGTTTAAACCCATGGTTTTACCCACAATCCATTGTTTCCCTCTCTTTCAGGGAGGGATAGCACTTAAAGAAAATAAATTGCTGGCGGTAACAGGGTGAGGTTTTTATACCACAACCCATTGTTTCCCTCTCTTTCAGGAGAGGGATAGCACTGAATGGAAATAAATTGCTGCCGTTAACAGGGTGAGGTTTTTTACTCACAATCCTTTGTTACCCTCTCTTTCAGGAGAGGGATAGCACTGAATGAAAATAAGTTGCTGGCGGTAACAGGGTGAGGCTTTTCTGGTTGCCACGGAAACACTGAATACACGGAGATTTATGGGTTCAGCCTCACCCTGTGAAAGTTTGAGGTTTGGCAGGTTTTTGTAGCAGCCCTCTCCTGAAAGAGAGGGTTTTGGCGGGCAGTAGTTTAAACCCATGGTTTTACTCATAATCCTCTGTTTCCCTCTCTTTCATGAGAGGGATAGCACCTAAAGAAAATAAGTTACT
>Ga0308164_10002450_pt1 | contig 18447 bp, 13 predicted proteins | sample PhyTR2_FD_201031 | JGI IMG/M metagenome (GOLD analysis project Ga0308164, IMG submission 201031) | Phyllosphere microbial communities from UC Gill Tract Community Farm, Albany, California, United States - DLSLT.R2 | ecosystem: Host-associated > Plants > Phyllosphere > Unclassified | place: USA... | reverse complement strand
GAGAAGGCGGTAAAATAGGCGACTTTTATGGCTGGAGAAACCTGGGTGTTTACCAATACGATGCCTCCAATGCCTATACCCCGGACGGACAGCGTTTAACGCCTGTCGGGGTAACTGTAAAATATCCTGTAAGAGGGACGGCAACAGATCCGGTAGCCTCGTCTGCGAGTTATTATGAACTCAACGGCCAGCGGTATAGTGGAACGATCGTGCAGAAAAGAAACAGTGATGGTGCGGTTTTACTGGGCGGCGATACAGAATGGGAAGATACCAATAATGATGGGTTTATTAACGAGAGTGACAGGCATGTAATCGGAAACGCACAGCCGGATTTATACTTAGGCTTTGTAAATAATTTCTCTTACAAAAATTTTTCTTTCTCGTTTATCATCAATGCAACCATCGGGGGGCAGGTTTACAATCAGTTTAAGCAGAACCTGACAAATTTTGCAAACAACGGTAATCCATCACTACCCGAGGCTATTTATGGTGCCTGGACAAAGCAAGGAGATATCTCCACCTATCCTTATTATCCGGATAAGAATACCAGGAATTCTCAGCGCTCTGGCGGCAACAGTTATTTTCTGGAAGATGCGAGCTTTATCCGACTCTCAAGCGCCAGGTTCACCTATAGGTTAGATCCCAAAGTCGCAAAAAAACTTTTTACCAAAAGCCTTTCAGCCTATGTTTATGGTGTAAATCTTTTGACCTATACCAATTATAGCGGCTATGATCCGGAGTTCTCCCCCTCATCGGGACTTACCCCGGGCGACGACACCGGGAAGTACCCTAAAAGAAGAGAGCTTGGTTTTGGAATTAACATCGGATTTTAATTGATAATTTATATGAAAAAGATATTTACCATAGCAATTCTAGGCCTGATAATGGTCTTCGGAAGCTGTAAAAAAGCAATAGATGAGCAGCCCATCTCCGAGGGAACGCTAAGCACTTTTCTCAGGAGTTCTCTTGAGGCAGACGCTGCAATAGCAGGGATGTACGGAGAATTTCAGCAAACCATGATGGGAGATGGCCAGTACCAAAACCGGCAGATGTGGTGGGGAGAATCCAGGTCGGATAATTGGGAGCGAAGAGAAACCTATACCGTGAATTCAACAGATGAAATTCACTTCAACGGACTGACTGCACTCAATACATGGGCGGACTGGACTTTTCTTTACAGCACAATTTCAAGAGCTAACCTGTTGATTAAAAAATTACCTGAGGTTAAAAATTACGCTCCTATTGGGACCATTGGCTCCTTAACCCAGGCGAAGGAAGCAAGCTATATGGCACAGTCTTATGCCATGCGGGCATTGTGTTATTTCTGGATCGCCCGCGTTTGGGGCGATGCGCCTCTAAGGCTTGAACCCTATGAGAAATTAGGTGATCAGGCCGAGCAAGCCAGAGATGCACAGGCAAAAATTCTCGATCAGTGCGCTAAAGACCTTAATGCTGCCTATGATCTAACGCTAAAAAACCAAACCCCGACTGTTTGGTATCTGGGAGAGGGTGCAATTTGTGCGATTATGGCAGATTTATACATGTGGCGAAAGGATTATCCCAATGCAGCCATATGGTTTAAACGGCTGTTTGCAGCCAAAGCGCCGACAGGAAAGGTTTTTAATGCTGCGGGAACCGCTACAGATGGTTCAGGAGGCACAGCGGCTGATCTGCAGCCTGGCATAAGCTGGAATGCTCAGTTTGTGAGCCCGGCAACCAGCGTGGAAAGTATCTTTTACGTAAACTGGGATTTTCTTGCAAACGGCTGCGCCTGTATGGCCGGAACTTCAAGAACAGATAACGAACCATATATCAGAATGGCAGATCCTTTATGGACCGAGTGGCCAAGAAAATCTGTCCAGCTCTACGGTACGGTTTCTTCAACAACAGATCTAAGGGTAAAACAAACTTATAACATAACCTCAGCTACAAATCAGCCAATCAGGGACAGGAGCGTGTGGAAACTTTATGCAGGGGCTTATGTGGCTCCGACCGCTACCGCGGGTTATAATTTCACGCCGACGGTATATACAAGCAGCTTGCCGGGAACCAGGGAAACCAACGTTTATGCACCCATGTACCGCCTGAGCGGGATGTATCTGCTGTATGCAGAAGCACTAAACAAACTTGGTGATCGCGTGAATGCGGTAAAGTACCTGAATTTGATCAAGGCAAGGGCGGGCGTTCCTCAGGTGGTTGCGGCATCATATAATGAAAGCACCCTTGAACTTGAAATTCTTCAGGAAAGGCAGTATGAGCTTTTCGGCGAAGGGGTCAGGTGGTTTGATCTGGTGCGGACCGATAGGGTGAAAGAAATTATGGATCCGGTGCTGATTGCACGTCAGAGCGCAAGGGGAAATCCGGCAGTAGGCTGGGGAAGTGATAAGCGTAGGTATTACTGGCCGCTGGCGACCCGGGTTTTGTATTCAAATAGTTTGCTGGTTCAAAACCAGCCTTATTAAAAAGCATAATAAAATGAAAAAGCAATTATATACAACAATCAGCTTTCTGGGACTTGCCTGCATGATTTCAGGCTGCACGCTCTTTGGTCTGGATAAACAGACAGACTATGACTTTCAGAAATCAACCCTTGATGCCCATATCAACAAAAGTGCAAGGCAGTATCTTTTAGACAGGGGTAAGAATCCTGTTGTATCAAATGATACCATATTTAAGTGGATGCAGCTCGGACTGGAATATGCAGGGATTGACCTGGCTGAATTTGACAAACCGGGCAGGACTTTCATATTTTTAAAAAATGAAGCCATCCGAGTACTGCCAACCCGCACAACCAACGGAGTGGTTGTTGCCACCAGTAATATTCCAACTGCCGGAATGTGGTTTTCTTTTCCTTTGGTGAGTAAGAACCCGGACGGAACTTTGAAGCTTAAAACCGATGCGTCTGTAGATGGCGTACCGGTGAGAAATTGGTCTGATTATCCAAAGGAGGATGTAAAAAACTTCTTTCTATCGCTGATTGCAACAGGCGATTATGGTTTTGGGAATGGGGTGACCTCAAACACCAGTCTCCCCACTTTACTCACCCCCGGAACAAGCGCTTCAGACAAATCACTTCTAGGCTGGTATGCGGCAGGTACGACACCAAATTTAAATGTATCCGGCGACCGCATCCTCAATCGGGTTAATGTGATAACACCGGGTCAGGTTTATGGTTTTGATCCGGAGAGCAGGCTTAACTTCAGGATAGTGAGCAGCGATTATTCGCCCTTAAGGTATAATGATGCAACAAATGCAGCTACTGCAGGGTTAATCGCGACTAATGGCCAGATTCACGTATTTGCCGCACTTATTTATCCCTGGAGATATTAATGTAAGGAATAGAGCAATGCGCACAAGGATACAGTTGCTCTAATTAATTTTAAATTTACTTTATGAGACTTTTCAATATTTCTTTAATTTCTTTTTCGCTGCTGCTATGCTTGCAGGTTTATGGACAGGAGCCTTCAGGTCTATTGTTATATGATGCACCAAGCCTCAAAGCAATGAAGGAAGAATTCCTTCAGAACAACAAGGCTGGAACTGCACTAAAGAAAATTAAGCAGGCGGACAGCGCAATGCTCAAAGGCCCTTTTTCAGTAACTTTCGAGAAAACAAAGCTGGCCCCATCAGGAGATATTCATGATTACCTGAGTCAAGCGCCCTACTGGTGGGCTGATCCTTCAAAGAAAAACGGAGAACCATATATTCGTAAGGATGGCCAGCGAAATCCTGAAATTTACCGCTTACATGACCGCTTCCAGCTCGGAAATCTCTCGGTTGTAGTAGAAGATTTATCTATGGGTTATTTTATCTCCGGGGATGAAAAATATGCAAAAAGAGCCAACGAATTATTGAAGATTTTCTTTATCGATCCTGCCACTGCAATGAATCCCAATCTGAAATATGCCCAATACATTCCCGGACTTAACGATGGGAGAGGAATTGGGATTATTGAAACCAGGGGATTAATCGATATTCCGGAATCCATTGCTTTATTGGCCGGCAGTAAATCTTTGAAAGAGGAAACGATTGCAGGGGTAAAAAAATGGTTTAGCGACTATTTGTTCTGGTTGCGCGAGAGTCCTAACGGGAAGAGCGAGGTGAAGGAAAAAAACAATCACGGTACGAATTATGATCTGCAAGTGATAGATTTTGCCCTTTTTACCGGTAATAAAGACTTAGCCAAAGATATCCTCACCGCCATAACAATTCCAAGGCTTGAAGTGCAGATAGATCCTGACGGCCGTCAGCCCCTGGAAACCGCACGTACAAATTCATGGGACTATGTTAATATGAATCTGGACGCCTGGTTTAAGCTCGCCCGATTGTCGGAGCATTTGGGCATAGATTTGTGGCGTCAGGTAAATTCGAAAGCAAGCGGAATAAAAACTGCTGTAGCCTGGTTGATTCCTTATGCTTCAGGTGAAAAAAAATGGCCCTACCAGCAGTTGAATGCTTTCGGCAAAGGTGAGGTGAATTCCATCATGCAGAGAGCCAGGGTGAAGTATCCTGACCTGGATTATTCGAAGTTGTAAACAAGGGGCTTACTTCCTGTCTTGCGCATCACCGAAGGCTTTTCGTGGTGCGCCGAGCTTAATATCCGCCTAAGATTCAGTCTTTCATGCGGATGAACAATGTATTGGAAAATTTCAATGCTATATTGGGAAAACCAATCTAATTGAGCCCGTCATGTCGAATCTATAATCGCAAGATAATTAATGATTGAATTACCATGTTTCCGGTAGTATGGGGTTAACGGGTTGCAGTTTATCCAGTATGTTACCTTTTTGCGTGTACAAGATCGATTTCAATTGATTGGAATGAGCTTTTCCGTAAAAGGTTACGTTTTTTCTCTATCTCGATGCTATACCTCTGTTACTATTGGGAGTTTAGAAAATGTGCAAACAAATTCCTAAAATAGCCCATAAAATGTGAGATGATTTCATAGACTATTTTAAGAATATCTAATAGTGGGCAGGTCAATCAATCCCCCAACGATTACCCTACCATCATTTTAGAAGTTATTGCAATTCTATTCCATGCGTTTATGGTTACAATTGCCATAATAATCTGCGCTAATTCGTGTTCATCGAATAGATTCTTGGCGTTACTGTAAGTTTCATCCAAAACATGGTTACTGATCAGTGTTACTTCTTCTGTTAGAGCCAAAACAGCCTCTTCTTTTTTGGAGAACAAGGTAGTTTCCCTCCATGCATTCAGGACATACAGGCGTTGTTCGGTTTCACCAAGCTTACGCGCATCAATAGCATGCATATTTAAGCAATAGGCACAACCGTTTATTTGTGAAGCTCTCATTTTGATTAGTTCGAGAATGATGGGATCTACCTTACTAGTAGATAAATACTTTTCTAAACCAAGCATGGCATGGTATGCTGCTGGTTCTCTTTTTTGGATGTCGATTCTGGTTTCCATCTTTATTTTTTTTGATGGTGTAAAGGTTAGGAACATTCAGGTTAAAAAACTTAATGTAGTTTAAGAAACAATATTTACCTAAAAAAAAGCCTACTTTTTCGAGCGAATTTTACTGAGGAATTCTGGTGTAAATCCTAAATAGGATGCAAGCATGTATTGCGGTACACGCTGTACGAATTCAGGAAATAACTTATTAAAATTTACATACCTTTCTTCTGCGGTCTGGCTATATAAATATTTGATCCTAAGCTGAGATGCCTGGTGTAATTTCTGATAAATTAACCTGAAATATTTTTCCAACATGGGAAGTCTGTTGAATAGGATATCATAGTTTCTGCGCTCAATGTAAATGACTTCCGTTGCTTCTGCTGCCTGAATATAAAACTCTGATGTTTTTTCAGATATAAAACTGGTTAAATCTGAGATCCACCAATTTTCAATTGCAAACTGAGTGGTTTGTTCTGCTCCTTTGATGTCGATGAAGTAAAGACGCAGACAACCTGTAACTACAAAATAGTTCTTCCGGCAGGTTTCTCCTGCCAGGTGTAGAAATTCCTTCTTTTTAAGTGAAAGTGGTGTTAGAAATGTGTCAAGTATTTCCTTCTCTTCAAAAGTTAAATCTGTAAATCTCTCAATATGATTATAAAGTGCTTTATACATAACGTTTTATCGGGCAGAGCATCCTTACAATCCCTGGAAAGAGGTGCTATAACTGTGATTTTTGCTGAGTAAAAGAATGCTTAAATTTACTATTAAGATGTCTTTGGGGCATAAAATATTTGAGATTAGTGCTCTTTCTTTTCTTTTGATAGGCAAAAGTTTCCCAATCTGCCTAAGTAAGTTTTATAATATCTTTGTCTGTTCCATTTTAACCAGGTAAACGTTAACCAAAGGGTATTTTGAGATGCATAAACAGATCTATCTAAATGAACATATACTTTCTCTCTGGGAAAATTATTACTGATGCTGTCAAGCTTTACTTTTAAGCCCTTATCCTGATATTTAGCTGTGCCCTCGCAGGCTTACAGAATAATTAACAGGAAAGTAAAGTTTTTAAATATTCTTCAGAAGCAATTGCTGTTTATCGATACTAATCGTAATTCTTCTTCAACGCCTTAATGACTGGTTTTTCGAAATCAACCCACTTTTGATAACCCTGATCGTTCAAATGCACGCCGTCTTTCGTCAATTCCTGTATTAATTCACCGTTTGAATCGACAAACTCACCAAAGAAATCAATGACCTCATAAAATCCCTTAACCTCATTTTTTTTAATCATTTTATTCAGCAAAAGAATGTCCTTTTTCAGGTATGCCCTTCGAGTGGGTAAAAGCGTACGTACATAAATTTTCGTATTTGGTGATCTGTGGTGAATTATTTTGGTGATCTTCAATATGTTCCTACCTATATATCCAGGTGAAGGAACAATTTTATCATACTTTAGATCAGGATTATCCTCTTGGTGATGGAGGTTAAAAAGATCATTAATTCCAATTAGTATAAATACAGCCATTGGTTTAAAGTAGGTGATTTCTCGTAAACGTTTGATAACGCCATCAGTAAGATCTCCGGCAATTCCCCTGTTGCGGATGTGGTCTATTCCGAATTTCCTACTCCAATCTAACCCTCCTTCAGTAATACTGTTGCCAATAAATACAATTTCTCCAGGATTTAAGGGCTCTTTTTTAAATTCCGCGATGCGTTTGGTATAATACTTTTGTGCCCAGTTGTTGTGGTAACGAGATATATTATTTTCCGTTGGAAATAGTCCTTTCAGTTCATTGGCTAAATATGGAGATGATTGGCCAAAAGAGTTAATACTTATTACAATCGAAAATAAAGCAAGTAAGATTTCTTTCATAATTCTCAATTTAACAAATTATTTCACGGTTAAATCTATATTATCTGAAATTTTTATACTTCCATTATTCTTAAATAATGTTAACGGCACCAAGAAAATGGATAAACCGGAATCACATTCTCAGTTTCTCCAAAATGTTCCTCATTTCAAGGTTGGTGTATAGATTGATCGCTACCAGTTATCAAAAGAAAGGGTCGTTTTTTTTAAGAATGTTTATTTTAATTCTATCGAATGAAAATGTGATGGTGTTGTTTAAGTTGCGTATTTTCAAATCTTTAGAAACTCTTAACAGTTCTCGTTATGACTTTACCTAAAATTCTGGCAGTTTGATTTTGCAACGCTGAAAAGTGACGATGACTAAAAAGGCTTTTTCCTTAAAAAGATGGATGTTCTTTGTTGATTTAGAATTGAACCAAGGTGAAAAGTCTGACAAATACCCCATGCAATTAGTGAAATGAGAAAATTAATACCCGTCTCAGGGGATCAAGAAACCATCTTCGGAGATATATTGTGCGAATTTTTCAATCCAGTATCAACTTGATTAAGGAGAAATTGAAAAGCTATTCATTAGCATTTGAAACCAACTTTGCTGTAAAAATGAAGCGGCGCCTTTTGGACACCCTCTTTCTTTGTTCTTCGTTAAAATGATTTTTTTTTCAGGTGCGTGGCTAATATTATGGTATTAATCTAAAAATTGGGAAATAACTTTCGCTGTTAACATTAACTTAACCCGCTCGGGTTTTCTTTGCTGAAAATAGTTCTTCAGCATGAAAAAAATTGTTCAATTATCCTTTATCATTTTGTTGATTTCTATTCGTGGATATTCTCAGGATAAGGATTTAGCCGTTTTTTCTGATCATCAATCGGAAAAGCCTATCGAATCATTGGTTGATTTAAAAAAGATATATGCTAGAGCGATAGAGAATAACGATGCAGTTTTAGAGGGAGAATGTTTGCAGCAAATGGGCAAGGTATGCTATCATCAGGGGCATTTCAGGCAGGCATTGGATTTTTATTTAAAGGCAGATAAAATTTTCAGCAGTAAAAATATGTCCCTGTCACTTGCAGCAAACTTCTGCGATATAGGTATATTATATTACTACATCAAACAGCCAAATAAAGCGATGAAAAACTATTCGCTGGCATTGAATATTTACAAAAAGCGAAATGATTTAAAAGGCCAGGCGGCTGTTTTTGGTCGCATTGGCCAGCTTTTCGAAAAACGGCAGGAGTACGACAGCGCTTTTTATTATCAAAAGCTGGCCTTAAAGGTAAATGAAAAAACTACCGATATCAGCGGAACAGCAAAAATTTATGAGAATCTGGGTAGTATATATGAAGATTTGGAAAAATACGATCAGGCTGCGGGATATTTTAAAAAATCGCTCGATTTGTACCGTAAAGATCGTAATCAACTTGGTAGTATTGAGGTAATTAATAACCTGGGAGATATTTTACGCAAGACAGGTAAGTATAAGGGAAGCATTGTTGAAACGCAAGCTGCCATGAAACTTGCTGAAAAACTTGGAAACATTTACCAGTTAGCTTCATGCTGCAGGGATTTGGGCAAGGCTTACGAGCTTCTGAACCAAATGGATAGTGCTTATCATTATGTTAAATTAGGGTATAAATATACAATCGATTTATACTCTGAAGATGGTGCAAAACAAGTTGCTTTTTTACAGGTACTTTATGATATTAATAAGAAATCTGACGAGATTAGTAAGTTACAGAATGATAAAAAAGTTAATCAGATTATTGCAATTTCGGCTACAATTGTTGTGCTGTTAATCGTTGTGCTTGGTTTTGTTATTTTTAGCAGGCAACGCCTAAAGCTTAAAGATCAACAGATGTTGGCTAAGCAAAAGGAAACAGAACACAGTCTTACCAGCCTGGAGCTGAAAAATCTGCAGCTCGAAGAGCAAAATCTAAAACAACAACTGGAAGTAAAAAGTCGTGAATTGTCTACGCATACTCTAAATCTGATCAAAAATAATCAGTTTCTGGAAAATCTTCGAAACACCTTACAGGTTATGGTAAAGGATGATAAACGTGACCAGAAAAAGCAGATGAATCAGATATTGACAGAAATTAATCAGAGTTTTAACCACGAGCGGAACTGGAAGGAGTTTACCCAGGCTTTTGACCAGGTCCATCATCAGTTTTTAGAACAGCTTAAAAAATTTAGTAACGAGCTTACCTCTGCAGACATGCGTTTAATCGCACTGCTAAAAATGAATCTCGATTCGGGAGATATTGCAACCTTACTCGGTATATCTACCGACAGTCTGAGAGTTTCGCGTTATCGGTTGAGAAAGAAGTTAAACTTAGCTCAAGGCGATAATTTATCGGCATTTATTCAAGCGCTTTAAGCGTTACATTATTGTCCCGAAATTACGCTGTTTCTTTTGTTTTAACAGCTTAACAATTTGTTAATGTAACGGTAATAAAAGCATAACGGCGTTTTTTTATAGTTGTAAAATATTGATAATAAGATATTTATGTTTTATTGTTGCCTTTTTATATATGCCTTTCGTAACGGTGTTGCCTTTATGTAACCCAAATAATTTCGTGATGTAATTTGGTGAATACACCTTTGCCCCGTCGATAATAAAAAGACATTACCAAACGAAATGAATAAACTTTTACAAATTCTGTTTTTTCTTGTTTTTTGTGCAGGCACAGCCAACGCCACAAAAATAAAAGGGCACGTTTACGATAAGCAAACCGGAGAAGCTATTGTAGGTGCTACAGTAGTATTGGAAAATCCGAAACGGGTAACCAATACCGGGCTTGACGGAACCTTCGAATTTAAAGGGGTTTCAACCGGCTCAGCCAAAATAAGTGTGAGTTATATTACTTACAAAACCATTACCAAAACTTTCTTTGTAGAAAAGGAGGATAATGAGCACCTGAAGTTTTACATGGAAAGTGATTCTAAAAGCCTCGATGATGTTACTATTAAAACAAACATAGTTGGCTCTACTGATCAGGGCGCCCGTCGATTAGAGAAAAATTCTACTCAAATCATGAACATTGTATCGGGCAGGTCAATAGAAATTTCCCCTGATTTAACTGTGGCAAATGTAATGCAACGTATATCAGGTGTATCCATTGAGCGTAATAGTAACGGCGACGGGCAATACGCCATACTCAGAGGCATGGATAAAAGATACAACTATACCTTAGTTAACGGAGTTAAAATTCCGAGTCCGGATAATAAATACAGATATGTTCCGCTTGATCTCTTTCCTTCTGATTTGTTGGATAGACTGGAAGTTTATAAAACACTAACACCAAATCTGGAAGGTGATGCAATTGGTGGCGGAATTAACATGGTGATGAAGAACGCACCGGGTAAATTTCAGGTAAATGCAAATTTATCAACCGGTTACAGTCAGCTTTTTATCGATAGGAAGTTCGCTGCTTTCAACTCGTCTGATATTAAATATAAATCTCCGTACGAGTTAAACGGAAGAAATTTTAATGCGACTCAAAACGATTTTACAAAAGGAACATTAGACTATAAATATAAAAGCCCTGCTCCGAATTTAATTGGAAGTTTATCGTTGAGCCAAAGGTTTTTAGATGATAAATTGGGGATTGTTTTGGCAGGTAGTTACCAAAACACCTATCGTGGAAGCAACAGTACTTTTTATAATACCGCTGTTAACGGAACAGATGCTTATGCCGTAATAACGAATAAGAGTTATAGAGAATTTTCCGAGCAGCAGCAACGTACAGGTTTACACGGAAAAATTGATTATGTGTTTAGCAAAAACCACCATTTAAGTCTGTACAACGTATATGTTAATTTAAAAAATCAGCAGCTTAGAGATGCTGTAACTACAACCTATAACGGTGTTTATAACCCAACTGCCGGAAACGCAGAGTTGGTTTATAATACCCGTAGCCGTTTTACCGAGCAACAAATTTACAATAGCACATTGCATGGCGATCATAAATTTTTCAATGAGAAATTTAAAGTGCAATGGTCGGCAGTTTATTCATCAGCTAAAAATGATGTACCAGAAAACACGGATATAAGTCTCAATGGGATACAACAGAATTTTCAAAGTAAACGCCTCAGTTTAGTAAATACGAATCCGGTTACCCGCAGATGGGAACGCAACACAGACGAAGATTTGGCAGCTTATCTGGACCTTACTTATCACATTGCTTTAGGTGAAGATAACCTGGATGTTATGGCAGGCGGTTTATATCGCGATAAGCAGAGAAGCAGTTTCTTTAATAACTATAACCTTGCGCCATCAGCGGCCGATGCAGGCAAAATTTATGGTGTAGATTATCAAAATTATACCGATTTAAACCTGGTAGTGAGCAACCCCACCGGTGCTGTGGCAAATTCATTAACATACGATGCGTCGGAAAAAATTGCATCCGGTTATGGTATGTTTAAATATAGCTCCGCTAAATTTGAGGTTATCGGCGGTGCAAGGGTAGAGCATACCAACCAAGGTTATAATCTGCTTTTTCCGGCCGGAGAAACTTATCCGAAAGGGCAGCAAATATATATTGATGTTTTGCCGAGCTTAACAGCGAAATACTTCTTAAGCGATAAGGCACAGTTACATGCCTCTTATTATAAAGCGCTTAACCGTCCCGGCTTTTATGAAATTGTACCCGGTAAAGTAGTTAATGAAGAATTTCAGGAGCGTGGTAATCCGAACTTAAAACGAGCGCTTGCCGATAACTTTGATTTACGATATGAACTTTTCCCTGGCGCATCAGAGCAAATTTTAGTCGGTGCATTTTACAAACGAATTAAAGATCCTATTGAATACACTTTTCAGGCAGATGCCACAAGAGGACAGGATATTTATTACACTCCCGGAAACTTCGGAACGGCCAATAACTACGGTGCCGAAATAGACTACATCAAATATTTTAGTAAAATAGGGGTTAAAGCCAATTACACCTATACCCATTCAAGAATTACTACCCCGAAAACAACGAGAGTAATTAATCCTGTATCAGGTGATATTCAAGCACTTTCGGTAGATCAGGAACGTCCTCTATATGGCCAGTCTGAACACATTGCAAATGTCTCTTTATTATTTAAGGATACCAAAAAAGGCTGGGATGTACAGGTTGCAGGCGCTTACACCGGCCCGCGTATCAATACGGTTTCACAGTTCCTGAATAACGACTTATGGCAAGAGGGTTTCATACAGATGGATGCCTCGGCAGAGAAAAGATTTGAAGGCGGAATCAGCGTTTTTGTGAAGGCAAATAATATTTTAAATACCCCAACAAAATTGTTTATCAAAGGGACTAATCCTGAAAACAACAAAATTAACGAGCAATTGGTAGAGGACGGGCGTACACTTGTAAGAGGTGATTATTATGGGCAGAATTACCTTATTGGCTTTAGATATAAGTTTAATTAATTGAAATTTTAAGATAGAAAACTATGAAATCGAATCAGATTTTTAAACTGTTAATCTTTGCATTGCTGGCGCTTGCAGGATGCGAAAAAGCAAATGTCAATGTAGATACAACGGCTGTTGACGGTTCTGCAATTGGTGAAGTTTCCGGTGTTTGGACCAAAGGAAGTACTCAGGTGATTAAAGGAGATATCATAATTCCTGAAGGTAAAACACTTACTATTGAAGAAGGCGTTACAGTGTTGATGGATACCGTTTCGAAGCCTGAAATTATTGTTAAAGGTAATCTTTATGCCTTGGGCACTGCGGATAATCCGATTAAATTTACAGTAAATCAGTTTTATAAAACTGCCCAAAAGAAATTCGGAAAACTTTGGGGAGGTATCTTAGCCGGCCCGACATGCGATGAATTGGTATTGGACCATGCGATTATAGAATATGCAGGCTCAACAACATCAGATGCTTCAACCTCTGTTAAAATGGGGCTTTACAAAGCAGTTGCAGGCGAAAACCTTCCAGCACTTTGGTTTTCCAATGCGAAAGGTAAATTAGTTGTTCAAAATAGTATATTCAGAAACCTTCAGGAAGATTGTACTTATATTGAGGGTGGCAAAATTATTTTCGCAAATAATGTATTCTACACTACTGGCGTTACGGGAGGTGAAGCCATGAATTTTAAGTCGGGTTGCTTGGCCGATGTAGCTTACAACCTGGTTTACAGTACAAATACAAATGCTTTAAAACTATCAAATACCGGTGATAAAACGCCCCAGGCCTATATAATTGTCTATAATAACACGATGGTAAACACGGGTTGGAGAAGACCTACGGCAAAAGGCGGATCAGTTTGGATGGAGAGCACGGTTCGTGCCGATTTATACAATAACCTTTTTGCCAACACACGTTTCGGCATAAAGAGAGATCCGAAAAAACCTGAAGATAGTCGTTCGACTTATAGTAACAATTGGTATTACGGATACGATCAGTTGACTGTAAACCAGTTTCAGCCGGGCGCTAACGATGTTATTGGAGGAAAAAACGACGTAATTAGTAATGTTGCCGGTGCTAACGACCCAAAATTTGTTAATTATCCTGTAAATACTCCGGTAAGCAACGCTGATTTTAACACCTCTTGGGATTTTCATTTACAAGGAAACTCTCAGGCATTAGGGAAAGGCATTACAAACTTTACCCGTCATCATTCAGCAGGAATAACAATGAAAAATGGTATAACCTATACTTCCCCTGTACCTGCAACTTTTATTGGTGCTTACGGAACTAAAATTTAAAATGAAGAATAAAACTTTAATAAACATTTCTGCAATTGCAGTTTTAAGCCTTTTGTTTTCTTGTAGTGGAATTGCACAAAAAACTGATAGTAAAGCAGTTAAGCCTCTGTATGTTTCAGATCCTGTTGATTTTGATACTGACGATCCGGCTATTTGGGTTAACCCGACAGATCCTGCAAAATCGTTAGTTATCGGTACTGATAAAGATACCAACGGTGGCTTATATGTCTTCGATTTAAAAGGAAAGATCATTCCGGCGAAAACGGTTAAAGGATTGCAAAGGCCAGATAATATTGATATTGCATACGGATTGATGCTCGGCGGAAAAAAAACTGATATTGCTGTAACTACTGAAAGATTCACCCACAAGCTTAGAATTTATTCACTGCCCGATATGAAACCCGTAGACAATGGTGGAATTCCCGTTTTCGAAGGAGAAACAGGGGCAGAGTTTAGAGATTTAATGGGCATATCGATGTACACTGATCCTGGCGGGAAAATTTACGCCATTGTTGGTCGTAAAACCGGGCCGAAAGATGGCAGTTACTTGTGGCAATATCAGCTAACTGATGATGGCCATGGAAGTATTAAAGCTAATTTAGTTCGAAAATTTGGAAAATACAGTGGCAAGAAAGAAATAGAAGCAATTGCCGTTGATAACGAATTTGGCTTTGTATATTATTGTGATGAACAATTTGGTGTAAGAAAATACTATGCCGATCCGGCTAAAGGAAATCGGGAACTTTCTTTATTCGGGCAAGGAGATTTTGCTGTAGATAATGAGGGGATAGCGATTTACAAGACCTCAGAGAACAAAGGATATATCTTAGTTTCTGATCAAGGTGCACGACAATTAAAAGTTTACAGCAGAGCAGGTAAAGCAGGATCTGCTAATCAGCATCCTTTGGTAGCGACCGTAAAATATTCAGCTAATCAAACAGACGGAATTGATGTAGTATCAGTGCCTTTAAATGCTGATTTTAAGCATGGTTTGCTAGTTGCAATGAGTGATGATAAAACATTTCATTTTTACCGGTGGGAAGATATAGCAGGTCAGGAACTTACGGTAAATCCATAAAAAAGAGATTAAATACGTGAATTGAGGGAGGTACAAATGTAGTACCTCCTTGTGTTTCATAGTACAAATTTTCAAGGGCAAAGCTTAGAATTGCCATCTGTTGCGATTAGCTTTGCGAACGAAACGATGGCATTTTAAAAAGTTTTGCTAGGTAGGAAAAAATGATCGTGGCGTCGTTCACCCTAAAACAGTAGTTTCTTTTCTTCCCATGCAGAGAGACAGCGAGCCGGTTAACGAAGAGTGATATACAAGATATAGGTAGTTCTAAGTTAATGCCCCGTGCTGGTTAGACGTAAAAGTTTTCTTACTAAATAAGCGCCATAACGCTAAATGACTGTGAGTATTCAATTTTTACGATGTTATATGTTGGAATTGATAAATCAACGAAACAAAATGTAACATTATCAAGGAAGATATAAAATACCACACGGGTGTTTTCAGGTGCTCAACACCGGTAGTATTTTAAATCTATCCGTTCGGAGATTAAGGGGCTTTGCAATCCATCTCATTTTGAAACCGGCGTTTCAGGCTTCATGTCGAAAGATGCTTGTAGCTGTCCACAGATCGGAACGGAAGAATAAGGAGTGCGAACAACAAGATGCTTGAATAGCTTGGGGGTGGAATGGAGGACTTCCTTGGAAAACGCGTTTCATCATCCCTGACAGTAGGGAGTAGAATGTTCTATGAAACACACCTTCTCCCCTTATTGAAATTAAATGGGTCATTTGAAGAGGTTTCTGTCGAGTTATCAGCCCTAAATGGCAGTAAACTTAAGGTATTGATGAATGCATATGAAAGGAAAAGCGTCGATGCAAAATAAGTTTCATGCGCATGAATTTCTACCGCGCGACAGAAAGAAACCTATATGAGGAAAATTTGCGCCATTCAATCAATTTTGGTGAAAACACTCTGAAAGAGGAACGTGAGCTCGCTACATTACGGGAACAGTTCATTGCTGTACAGGGTCATGACCTTTGAAATCCTCTTGGGGCAATAAAATCTGGTACTTCGCTTTTGAAACGTTCTGCGCAATCTGACCGGGAAAAATCAATCTTGGCGACTATTGACAGAAGTACTTCGCGTATCGAGGAACTTATCGCAAACGTAATGGACTTCGCAAGAGTGCGTATGGGTGCGGGAATTTCTCTTGAAAGAAAAAGAGGTGTTACTTGAGCCAATACTACGACATATCGTGGAGGAACTGACCATAAAATTTCCCTCCTGGAATGTGATTACTAATTTTCAGATAGAAGATACTATCCTATGTGATGCTAACCGCATTTCTCAAATATTATCAAACCTGCTTGCCAACGCCATTACCCATGGTGCAGTTGGCGATCCGATAAATGTTAGTGCTAGGCTCGAAAATGGTAAATTTATTCTGAAGATTTCGAACGGCGGAAGTCCGATACCGGAAAACACGCTAAAGACTTTATCCGAGCCTTTTACCAGAGAGGCAACGTCACCCAGCCAGCAGGGCTTAGGACCTGGTCTATATATCGCTCCTCAGATAGCCATAGCACATAATGGAACATTAACCGCGAGGTCAGATCTAGATGAGACATGTTTTACTTTCATAATGCCATCCGCTTAATATCATATTCGACTGCTTGCTGTATAGTGTTTTTAGCATATTTATAATAAACGATATAAATTAGGGATCTTAATTGCAGTTACCATTGTCAACCGTTTTGATGTTTATCAAAAAACGGTAGTTTTCTGGAAAAGTAATTAATTAATTGCCTTCGAATACAAATATCATACAATTTATTCATTAACTGATTTAAAAGTATTTATCAATCAATATTTTGCCCCTATTTAAGCCTTGATCTAAAAGTCTGACAGCTCAATTTTCTAACGCTAAAAAGTGATAATGGATAAAACCGCTTTTACCTTGCGAAAAAGGATGTTTTTTCTTAAATTTAGAATAGAAATCAAGGGTAAAAAGTCTGACAAAAGTCTGCCAGACACCCCTTAAACAATAGCGAAATGAGAAAAGTAAAACCCCTCTCAGAGTATCAAAAAGGCATCTATGGAGAAATATTATGCGAATTTTTCAATCCGATATTCTCCACCTTCTAAAGCCGATTTATTCATTTGAATTGGCTTTTTTATTTTTGATGCAACTACCTCCTTGTATCTTTTAACACAATCTTCTACGAACGTTTTTGAGGCCGTTATAAATCAGACTAGATTATAGCAGCAAGAGACGGTGTATTTATAGGATGCCAATTCTTTTGGTAAGTAATGTGAATACGCCCTTGGGCAGGGTATAGCCGGGTGTTATCTGCCAACCTTCATCTGTTAGTTCTAACGTGCCATTGTAGAGGCTATCAATATAAATTCTGAATTGCTTTGGGTAATTTTTTACGCGATTTATAACAATAATGGAAGATTTAAACACAACAATGCGTGTTTCAGTTTGAGAGTCGCTGAACATTCTATATAGAAAACAAAGATTAGTATTTTTCGGGCTTCGAAAATAAATCATGTATTTCAAAAGACAAACTGTTAAACCCTGACGTTGTAAGAATTATGTTGACAATGAGCAACAAATTTGAAATGCCTTTAAAAACATTCGGATAGTCATATCAAGAAACGACTGATTTTTTGATACTACTCGAAATTCACACTTTTTCCTGGTAATTGCCTTAAAAATTCTGTGAATAACAAGATTTTTCAAGTAAGATCAGTTAATATTGATTAAAGTCAATAAAAATTTGCAAAAAGGGTGTTTTTACTGTATGATTAATTAGTGATAATCTTAAATTTGCTACATGGAAAATCCAGAAAGAAAATCCGATCTAAGTACTTTCTTGCAAAGAGTTAAACAATTGAGAGGCTTTGGAGATATGAATTCATATAGCTTAGTCACTGAATTTAAGGATCTTGGAAATATTCCGGAATATAAAATTAAGAACATCATAGAAGACATGTCTTCACCGCAAACATGGAACAACGGTAAATCAATTTTCATCGAAACTGTTTTAGAAAATATTTATGGAAACTAATTGAGAATTATAAACCTATTAAAGCCTTCAATATCAAAAAAATGAAGGCTTTTTTTGTTCATCATTTTTAATTTCATAAAAAACCTTTAACTTCAATAAAAAACCATTTTATCATGAAAAAAATTATCGCTATTTGTTTTTGCTTAGCTGTTGCTGTAGGCGTTAAAGCGCAGAAAACAGTTCCTGAAATTAAGGCTGGTACCGTTATGTATGCCAACGCTTTTGTTCAAGGACAAGAATTTCCATTATTGTTAACAGTTAAGAGCATCACGGCACCCGTTAGTATAGCTTGGTCTGTTGAAGGTTACGGCGAAGGAGCCTTCGAAATGAGTGCAAAATCTGTCGATAATGGAACTCAGCTTTTAGC
>Ga0308164_10002449_pt1 | contig 18449 bp, 19 predicted proteins | sample PhyTR2_FD_201031 | JGI IMG/M metagenome (GOLD analysis project Ga0308164, IMG submission 201031) | Phyllosphere microbial communities from UC Gill Tract Community Farm, Albany, California, United States - DLSLT.R2 | ecosystem: Host-associated > Plants > Phyllosphere > Unclassified | place: USA... | reverse complement strand
TCAGGATGGATCCGGAGGAGGAAATACTCATGACCGAGCCGGTTGGATATTACCAAGTAAAGCTGGACGTCAAGCATGGCGGATTTGCAGGCGCGCCGACGCTTCATCTCGATCTCGGCGTGAATGCCCCGACCGGACAAATCTCCGGATCGGCGCAAATCACACAAGCATTGCCACCACCTTACGGCACGACCGTCATTCCCCATGTCACGGGTGCGATCCTGCACACCGGGTTCGGACACGATTCGTTGCTCGTGCACGTCACCGGCCAATATGTCGTCTCGGTGCCACCACCCGGAATCGGATCGTATCTCGCCCACTTCAGCGCCGCGCTGGCCGTGGCGAAGGATTGGAACGGCAAGGGTTCGTTCGAATATAGCGGCCACGTCATCACCGACTGTACGGTGAAGAACGTGTCCGCAGGCTGACGCTATACGTAAGGCGGCTGTGTGTAGCCCTTGGGGCTGAGCGTGAAGGTCTCGCAGCCGTCTTCCGTAATACCGATCGAATGCTCGAACTGTGCGGACAGCGAGCGATCGCGCGTGACCGCCGTCCAGCCGTCGTCCAGCAGCTTCACGTCGGGCCGGCCGATGTTGATCATCGGCTCGATCGTGAAGATCATGCCGGGGCGAAGCTCGGGGCCGGTGCCGGGCTTGCCGACATGGACGACTTCGGGGGCGTCGTGGAACAGGCGGCCGACGCCGTGGCCGCAGAAATCGCGGACCACGCCGTAGCGGTGCTTCTCCGCGTGGCGCTGGATCGCGTTGGCGACGTCGCCCATGCGGTTGCCGGGCTTGGCGTGCTCGATGCCGATCATCAGGCACTCGTAGGTGACTTCGACGAGGCGGCGCGCCTTGATCGGCACGTCGCCGATCAGGTACATTCGGCTCGTGTCGCCGTGCCAGCCGTCGAGCAATGGCGTGACGTCGACGTTGACGATATCGCCCGATTTCAGCGTCTTCTCGCTCGGGATGCCGTGGCAGACGACGTGGTTGATCGAGATGCAGACGCTGTGCGTGTAGCCGCGATAGCCGAGCGTCGCAGGGACGCCACCGCCGGCGACGATGAAGTCGTAGATCAGCCGGTCGATCTCGGCTGTGGTCACGCCCGGCACCATGTGCGGGACGATCATGTCGAGCGTTTCGGCGGCGAGCCTGCCCGCCTTCATCATGCCTTCGAAGGCGGCGGGGCCATGCAGCTTGATGGCGCCGGTGCGCGCGTCCGGCTGGTCCGAGGTGACGGTTACATATTCGGTCATGACGCGCGATATAGCGTGGCGGGCGCGCTTTTGCGAGGCTATGCGAGGGGCATGGTAGAGGAACGCATCTGGACGGCCGCGCTGACGATCATCGGCGACGAGATCCTGTCGGGCCGCACGCAGGACAAGAACGTCGCGCAGATCGCGGCCTGGCTCAACGTGCAGGGCATCCGCCTCGCCGAAGTGCGCGTGGTCGCCGACAAGACCGAGGCGATCGTCGAGGCGGTGAACATCCTGCGCGCGCGCAACGATTACCTGTTCACGACCGGCGGGATCGGGCCGACTCACGACGACATCACGGTGGACGCAATCGCCGAGGCGCTGGGCGTCGCGGTCGAGCATCATCCGCGCGCAATGGCGGTGCTGGAGGCGTATTATGCGGCGCGCGGCGGGCTGACCGAGGCGCGGGCGCGGATGGCGCGGGTGCCGGTCGGGGCGGACCTGATCGACAACAAGGTGTCAGGCGCGCCGGGGATTCGGATCGGCAACATCTTCATCATGGCCGGCGTGCCGCACATTACCGCGGGGATGCTCGATGCGCTGACGGGGACGCTGGAGGGCGGGCGTCCGGTGGTGTCTAAGACGATCGGCTGCTGGGTCGCGGAGAGCGAGGTCGCGGACATCTTGCGCGACGCCGAGAAGACGCATGAGGGCGTCGCGATCGGCAGTTACCCGTTCTTCCGCGACGGCAGGACGGGCGCGAACTTCGTCGTGCGGAGTTCGGACGAGGCGCTGGTCGATCGCTGCCTCGCGGACCTGACGCGTGATCTGGAAGCGACCGGCCGCGTGGTCACTGCGCAGGGTATCTAGTTCATCCCATTCGTGGGGGCGTCACGCGCCCCATTCGGGACCCTCGGGGTCGGGAAAGAAGGCGGCCGGGTCGAACGACGCTGGGCTAGACCGTGACAGCGTGGGTGCTTCGGGATCCGGCAGTGTCGGTGCGCCGCCACCGAAGCGGATGCGGACATAGCCGTAGCTGCCGACCAGAGCCTGGAATATGGCGACATGCTCCTCCTCCTGCATGCGTCGTCCGATCAGCGGTGCACGTTCGGCGGACAGATAGCCCATCTGCACGCCGCGCTGGCTGAACACCGCCACCGCATTCGTATCATGCGGATTCTTCGGCTCGCGACGCAGGTCGACAGGTTCGCCGGGAGCGCAAAGCATCAATTCCATGCGGCGGTTACTCTTGCTCTTGTCCGCGTTGGGGAAGTCGATGCCGACCACGTTGCACGTCAATTCGTCCATGCCGCACGATAGCGTGGCAACTGCGCGTATGAAAGGCGCACGCATGGCGGACGCGGCGTACAGCTTGCGCACGCGACGTGTTGGATGCTCGTCGACGTGCTGTTACTATGCCGCGTGGTGGAGCCACGGGGAATCGAACCCCGGACCTCTGCAGTGCGATTGCAGCGCTCTCCCATCTGAGCTACGGCCCCGCGCGGTTGGCCATAGGCCAGGATGGTGATCTAGCGGCTCGATTTGGGCGTTGCAACCGGGTTGGTGAGGCTGCGCAAGTCGGCCTCCGGCATGTCGTCGCAACGTAGCATCGGGTCACCGTCGAGCCCCGCGATCGCAGGAACATTCCGCCAGTTTGGCGCTTGTAGTCCTCGGAATGTACGGGCTCGCTAATGACGAACCCGGCAACCGCAGGACAGCAATTAGGAGGTTCCTATGGTCTACGAACGCAACATCCGAGATCGCCAGTCGGGCGACTATTACGGTCGGCCGAACTCGAACGATTATGGTCGCGATTTCCGCGCAGACGGTGGCGGCTATGGTCGTTCCAGCGCGCGTGAATATGAAGCCGCCGGCGAATATGACCGCGACGACAACCGCGGCGGCCGCGGCCAGGGATATCAGGGGCGTGACGACCAGGGACGCGGCGATCAATATGGTCGCGAGCAGGGCGGTCGTGACTATTATGGCGGCCACAATGACCGCTCGCAGCCATCGGGCGGCGATCGCTACGGCCAGTCGCGTTACGGCCAGGGATCGGGCCAGGGTTATGGCCAGCAGGGTAACGGCCAGCAGCGGTCTGGACAAGGCTATGGCCAGCAGTCCTACGGCCAGCGCAGCCAGGGTTCGGGCGATACCGAATATCACGGTAGCTACGCATCGGATGGCCGTCGCTTCGAGGACGTAGGTCGCAACCGCGATGCCGACGACGACAACCGCAACTCCTCGCGCGGCGGCAGCCGTAACGAGGGGCGTGACTATGGTCGTCAGCCACAGGGCTATGACTATGACGATCGCGGTTTCATCGCGCGCGCAGGCGACGAAGTTCGCTCGTGGTTCGGTGACGACGAGGCCGAGCGTCGCCGCGAAGCCGATGCACGCTATGACGAGCGGTCCTATGGCAACTCGGACAATCGTGCGTTCGGCAATCGCTCGTCGAACACGCATGACGACCATTATCATGGCTGGCGGAGCTCGCAGATCGCGGCGCTCGACCGTGACTATGACGAGTATCGGAGCGAGAACCGCTCGAAGTTCGAGACCGAGTTCTCGTCGTGGCGCAATGAGCGCCAGGGCCAGCGCAGTTCGCTGTCGCAGGTCACCGAGCATATGGAAGTCGTCGGGTCTGACGGCAGCCATGTCGGCACGGTCGACAAGGTGAAGGGCGACCGGATCCTGCTGACCAAGAACGACCGCGATGCCGGCGGCGTGCACCACTCGATCCCATCGCGCTGGATCAAGACCGTCGATGGCAAGGTCACGCTGTCGAAGTCGGCCGATGAGGCCAAGGCGGCGTGGAAGGAAGAAGAGCGCAACTCGGCGATGTTCGACTACGGCGATCGCACGGGCGGCGACAAGAAGGATGCGGGCAGCAGCGGCTATGCTTCGAGCTCGCAGACGGGCAGCACGCAAACGGGCAGCACCGGAACCAGCACGGCATCGACCACGGGCACGACGACCGGCGGTACGACCACTGGCACGACGTCGGACACGCTCGGCAAGTCGGGTTCGACCACGTACTAACTGGTTGAAAGCGTTGGCTGGCGTTGCATGATGTCAGCCGGAAAGGGGCCCGGGCGGAAACGTCCGGGCCTTTTTGCAGGTTGCGTTGAGTGTGCGTTTCGCCATACCCGCAACACGAATAATCAAGACAGGAGCAAGTTTATGGCCCGTGCATGGAGCCTGAAGGCACGTCCGCAAGGCATGCCGAAGCATACCGACTTCGCCATGATCGATCTCGACCAGTCGACGCTCGGCGCCGGCGAGGTGCGGATCGCCAATCGCTGGCTGTCGGTCGACCCGTACATGCGCGGGCGGATGAACGACGTGAAGAGCTATGTCCCGCCGTTCGCGCTGGGCGAGGCGATGCAGGGTGGTGCGGTCGGCGAAGTGGTCGAGAGCAACGACGACGGCATCAAGGTCGGCGACATGGTGCTGCACATGGCGGGCTGGCGCGACGAGGCGGTGGTGCCGGCGGCACAGGTGCAGAAGCTGCCCGCGCTTGATGTCCCCCCACAGGCGTTTCTCGGTCAGCTCGGCATGCCGGGAATGACTGGGTACTTCGGCCTGCTTCAAGTCGCCGAAGCCAAGGCTGGCGACACGGTGTTCGTGTCGGCGGCGGCGGGGGCGGTCGGATCAACCGTCGTGCAGGTCGCCAAGGCCAAGGGCATGACGGTGATCGGGTCGGCTGGCGGCGCGGAGAAATGCGCGTGGGTGAAGTCGCTCGGTGCGGATGCGGTGATCGACTACAAGAGCGACGTGCCGGTGGTGAAGGCGCTCGGCGAGGCGGCCCACGCTGTCGGTTCTGGGGGAATCGACGTGTATTTCGATAACGTCGGCGGCGAGCATCTCGACGCGGCGCTGGCGCATGCGAACATGCATGCGCGGTTCGCGGTTTGTGGAATGATCGACGTGTACAACAGCGGTGCGGCGACGCAGCTGAAGTACCTCGCGCGGCTGATCGGTAACCGCGTGCAGATCCACGGGTTCATCGTCAGCGACTACATGAATCGCGCCGAGGAGTTCTACAAGGACATGGGCGGGATGCTGGCGGCGGGGACGCTGAAGCGGCAGGAGACCGTGCACGAGGGGCTCGAGACGATGCCGGATGCGTTTCTCGGGCTGTTCTCGGGCGGGAATACGGGGAAGATGCTCGTCAAGGTTTGATGGGGGGAGCCGGCCGGGGGATGAACTTTGGCAAGTGTCCCGGCCGCTCTCTTGTTCTCCCGCGAAGGCGGGAGCCCAGTCTGGGTCCCCGCCTTCGCGGGGAAACAAGTTGAGCTAGCTTCTCGTTACAGCCACTTCGCCTGTTTGAAGTTCACGTACAGCGCGGCGCAGACGACCCCGATCACGCCCAGCACGACAAAATACCCGTATTCCGTCTTCAACTCGGGCATGTTCTCGAAGTTCATGCCGTAGATCCCCGCGATCGCGGTCGGAACCGCCAGGATCGCGGCCCAGGCGGCGAGTTGGCGAGTGATCGCGCCGGTGCGTTGTTGCTCCAGCAGGTTGCTGAACTCGAACACCGACGTCAGCACTTCGCGCAGGCCCTCGACCATCGTCTGGACGCGGCGGACGTGATCGAGCACGTCGCTGAAATACGGTCTCGCCTCGGTGTCGATGCAGGGCAGGTCGAGGCGGACGATCTTGCCCGCGACCTCGCCCATTGGCCCCAGGATACGCTGGAAGCGGATCATCTCGCGCCGGAGCCCGAAGATGCGGACGATTTCGTCGCGGCCGAGGAAGGCGTCGATCGTGCGTTGCTCCATCGCCAGAACCTCGTCCTCGATGCTCTCTACGATCGGCAGATAGCCATCGACGACGTAGTCCAGAATTGCGTGGAGGACGTAATCGACGCCGTTGATCAGCAAGGTCGGCGCGGCTTCGAGTTGTTCGCGGAGTGCCTTGTGCGACCGTGCCGAGCCGTGGCGGACGCTGATGATGTGGCTGTGGCCGACGAAGATCGCGGTTTCGCCGTAGGCGATCTTGTCCTGCTCCAGCTGCGCGGTGCGGGCGACGACGAACAGCTGGTCGCCATAGACGTCGACCTTGGGCAGCTGGTCCGCCTTGATCGCGTCCTCCACCGCGAGCGGGTGGAGGTTATACTGGTCCTTCAGCGTGCGCATCTCGGCGTCGGTCGGGTCGCAGATGCCGATCCAGACGAACTCCGAGCGGTCCGCGGGGCAGTCGACCTTTTCGTCGATCGAGACCGCGCGGACGCGCTTGCCATGGCGATAGAGATACGCGGCGACGACCGTCATGGAGCCTCGGGGATTACGCTAACGAGGCCGCGCCGGTATCAGAACGCCGGCAGCACCGCACCCCGATAATGCTGCTCGATGAACGTCTTGGTGGCCGGGCTGCGCAGCGCGGCGATCAGTTTCACGACCCGCGGATCCTTCTCGCCACCGGGCAGGCCGACGACGAAATTGACGTAGGGGCTGTTCTTGTCCTCGATCGCGAGCGCGTCACGGACCGGGTTGAGCTTCGCGTCGAGCGCGTAATTGGTGTTGATCAGCGCGAGATCGACCTCGCCGAGCGTGCGGGGCAGGGTGGCGCCCTCCAGCTCCTTGAATTGCAGGTTCTTCGGGTTGGTGGCGATGTCGTTTAGGCTCGACAGCGGGTTAGTCGGGTTCTTGAGCGTGATCAGCCCGGCCTTCTGCAACAGCAGCAGCGCGCGGCCGCCGTTGCTCGGCTCGTTCGGGATCGCGACGGTCGCGCCGTTCGGGATCTGCGCGATCGACTTCCACTTGTGCGAATAGGCGCCGAGCGGTTCGCCGTGGACCCCGGTATAGGTCACCAGATGCGTGCCGCGCGAGGCGTTGAACTCGTCGAGATACGGCTTGGTCTCGAAGTAGCTGACGTCGATCTGCTTCTGCTCGACCTGGAGGTTGGGCTGGACGTAGTCGTTGAAGACGCGGATCTGGAGGTCGACGCCTTCCTTGGCGAGCGTCGGCTTGATCGACTCCAGGATTTCGGCATGCGGCACCGCGGTTGCGGCGACGGTAAGCGTCTTGCCGTCGTTGGTCTTTGCACCACCGCAGGCGGCGAGCGCGAGCAGCGAGAACGAGGCGAGCAAAATGCGGCGGTTCATGCGAATTCCTAGCGGCGTTAAATCAGCGGCGGGTGAAGTGGCGGGCGAGCGCGTCGCCGGCATATTGGATGATCTGGACGAGCACGACCAGCAGCACGACGGTTACGACCATGACGTCGGTCTGAAAGCGCTGATAGCCGAAGCGTATCGCGAGATCGCCGAGCCCGCCTGCACCGACCACGCCCGCCATCGCGGTGAACGAGACGAGCGCGACCGCGGTGACGGTGGCGCCCGCGATCAGCCCCGGGAGTGCCTCGGGGATCAGCGCGCCGGTGACGATCTGACGCGTGGTGGCGCCCATCGCCTGCACCGCCTCGATCGTGGTGCGGTCGACTTCCTTGAGCGATCCCTCGACGAGGCGCGCGTAGAACGGTGCGGCGCCGACGACGAGCGGCGGGATCGCGCCGGCAACGCCTAGCGAGGTGCCGACGAGCATCACGGTGAGCGGGATCATCACGATCAGCAGGATGATGAACGGCACCGAGCGGAGGATGTTGACGATGATCCCGAGCACGGCGTTGGCGACGCGGTTCTGCGACAGGCGGCCCCGGTCGGTGAGGTAGAGCAGGACGCCGAGCGGGAGGCCGAACGCGATCGTGAGGATCAGTGATCCGCCGAGCATGATCAGCGTGTCGAGGCACGCCTGGCCGATGTCCGACCAGTCGATGTTGGCGAAGAAGCTCATGCCGCCAGCCCCGCCAGCATGCGCTGCGTTGCCGGGTGGGCGGCGTTGGCGAAGATGTCGGCGACGTCGCCGGTCTCGACGATGCGGCCGCGTTCGAGCACGGCGACGCGGTCGCAGACGTAGCGTACAACGTCCATTTCGTGGGTGATCAGGACGATCGTCAGACCGAGGTCTCGGTTGAGGTCGCGGAGGAGAGTGAGGACCGAGCGGGTGGTTTCGGGATCGAGTGCGCTGGTCGCTTCGTCGCAGAGCAGGATGTCGGGGTCGGTGGCGAGCGCGCGGGCTATGCCGACGCGCTGTTTCTGGCCGCCGGAGAGTTGGGCAGGGTATTTTGCGGCGTGATCGGCCAAGCCTACGCGGTCGAGCAGCGCGGCGACTTTCGTCTCGCGCTCGGCTTTGGATACGCCCGCGAGCACCAGCGGGAACGCGACGTTCGCCGCGACCGTGCGCGACGACAGCAGGCCGAAATTCTGGAAGATCATGCCGATCCGGCGGCGTAGCGCGCGCAGATCCGCGGCGGACAACGCGGCTACGTCGACGCCATCGACTTCGACCCGGCCCGAAGTCGGGCGTTCGAGTGCGTTGATCAGGCGGATCAGCGTCGACTTGCCCGCGCCGGACTGGCCGATGACGCCGAACACGCCGCTTGCTGGAATCTCCAGCGAGACCCCGTCGAGGGCTGCTGCTTCGCTTGCCGGGTAGGTTTTAACAACGTCGGTGAGGCGGATCATGCGGAGCCCATCACCTGCACCGCGAACCGCTCCATCTCTTCGGCCTGCGGACTCATCTGGAGCAGCAGCAGGTCGAGACCGGCGGCTTCGTACTCCGCCACGCGCTCCTTCAACTGTTCGGGCGTGCCGACCAGATTGGGGCGCAGGCCGCGGTTGGAGACGGAGTATTCCTGGATCTTGAGTTCGCGTTCGAGCTGCGTGCCCGACAGCCACTGGTCGAAATTCGCATAGCCGGCGGGGAGTTCGGTGACGCTGGTGATGCGGTCGAGCTCGCGCTTCGCCTCCGCCTCGCTGTCGCGGACGATCGCGTAGGCGGCCATGCCGTACTGCATCGGCGCGCCGCCAGCTGCTTCGCGCCGCGCCGCCATGTCAGCGATCTTCGGCGCGATCGCGTCGGCCGGGTCGCCATGCATGACGTAGGCATCGCACTGCGCGGCGATCATCGCCTTGGCCTTCTCGCTTTCGCCGCCCGCGTAGACGGTCGGGCGCTTGGCGGGCTTGGGCGCGCAGATCGCCTGTTCGGTGGTGTAGAACTGGCCCGCGAAGTCGAAGCGCTCCTCGGTCCACAGCCCATCGACGACGGTCAGCCATTCGGCGGTGCGTGCGTAGCGATCGTCGTGCTGGTCGAACTGGAGGCCGTATTGCTTGGCCTCGTCCGCCCACCAGGACGACACGACGTTGAGCGCGAGGCGTCCGCCCGAAATCCGGTCGATGTTCGCCGCCGCCTTGGCGAACAGCGCGGGGTGGTGGAAGTTCGGGCGGACCGCGACCATCAGCTCGATGCTGCCGGTCACCGCCGCGAGCGCCGCCGCGGTCGACCATGCGTCCAGCGCGGGCTGTTCGATACCCTTGATATCGTTGAGATTCAGCTCGGCGATCAGCGTCAGGTCATAGCCCCAGCGCTCGGCATTCTGTGTCAGCGCCTTGGTGTACGCCCAGCTCGCCTCCATACCCTCGTCGGGGACGTTGCGAAGCCAGCCGCCGAAGACGGGAGTCCAGTAACCATAGCGCATCAGCGGGCCTTCTCGATCTGTTCGACGAGGTAATCGACGAGGCGGTCGTGGGGATCCCAGCCGAGCACATCGAGGGGCTTGGCGACGAAGTTCGACAGCGCGTTGATGTCGTAGAAGCGCGCGACGCCGTCGCGGTCGTCGATCATCACCTCGACGCCGCCGACGTCGAGATCGACCGCACGGGCGATCGCTTCGGCGGCATCCTTCAAGGTCTGCGAAGGCTCGACCGCGGCCATCTTGATGCCCGAGCCGGGAACGACGCAGGCGTCCGCAGGGCAGAGATCGAACGCGCCGCCGCCCGCGACGTCGATCGCGTAGAGGAATTTGCGGTCGAGCGTTTCGATCCGGGTAATCGCGCCGTCGCGGACCGGGACGTATTCCTGCACCAGCAGGACCCCGTCGACGCTGCTCGGCAGGCCGGCATCGGCGACGGCGGTGCGCAGCTCTTCGAGGCTGTCGAAGCGGATGATGCCTGCGCCCGAACCGCCGATGTTCGCTTTGACGACCAGCGGGAAGCGGAGCGTCTGCGCGGCCGGGACGACGTCGGCGGCGCGGTGAACGACGCGCGTTTCGGGGATCGCGAGGCCGAGCGCGGCGATCAGCGACAATTGCCGCGCCTTGGAGGCATCGATCGCGAGGACGTCGGTGCCGTTGATCACGCGCGCACCGGTGCGGCGCCAGTGATCGAGCATCGCCATCGTATCGAAGATCGGGTGCTCGTCGTTGCGCAGGAAGCTCGACATCGCGATGCGGTTGAAGACGACGGGGGCGGGGGCGCTCTGGTCGGCGGGGTTCCAGAACCCGTCGGGCGTCGCGCGGGTGAACGCGACGCCGCGGCGGTCGAGGGCGGCGAACAGCGGTTCGAACCAGAGCGGGTGCTCGTAGAGAATGGCGAGATCGGTCATCGCTCACCGGATACGCATTGCGCACGGGCGTGCAAACCCAAGCAAAACTTTGCCGCGCGCAATATCGTGTCGCGGGGCCGCTGACAGCGAGCGGTGGAGGCGGTAGCTTGGCGGATGATCTCCAGATTCGTCACGCTCGCTTTTGCCGTTCTCGGCGCTGTTTCCGTCTCGGCGCAGGAGGCTCCGCCGGCGTCGCCGCCTGTCGTCCCGGCGACGGTTTCGATCGTGATGACGACGAGCGAGGGGCCGATCACGCTGGCGCTGGAGAAGGAGCGCGCGCCGCTGACGACCGCGAACTTCCTGCGCTATGTCGACCAGAAGCGGCTCGACGGGGTGACGTTCTACCGGGCGATGAAGCTTGGAGCGGACACGGGGTTGATCCAGGGTGGGCCGCAGGGCGAGGTGAAGCGGCTGCTGCCGCCGGTGAAACATGAGCCGACGACGACGACGGGGTTGTCGCATGTCGACGCGACTATCTCGATGGCACGGTTCGCGCCGGGGAGCGCGACGGCGGATTTCTTCATCACGGTCGGGCCGGTGTTGTCGCTCGATGCGAACCCGGCTGGGAGCGGGGATACGGCGGGGTTCGCGGCATTCGGGCATGTGGTGGAGGGGATGGACGTGGTGAAGCGCATCCTTGCTGCGCCGACGTCGCCGACTGCTGGGGTTGGGGTGATGAAGGGGCAGATGATTGCTGCGCCGGTTAAGATTTTGACGGTTCGTCGGGTCAAGTAACGGGCGTCGGATAGAGTGCAATCACGCTCCTCAGCGACCACCCCGGCGGAGGCCGGGGCCCAGTTGGGGGACGTCGCCAATTGAGCACTGCGCGTCGTTACTGCGACCTTTCCAATTGGGCCCCGGCCTTCGCCGGGGGTGGTGGCTCGTGGGGCGGGCTATCGTGACCCAATGGTGTTTCCCCGCGAAGGCGGGGACCCAGACTGGGCTCCCGCCTTCGCGGGAGAACAAGGGCGCGGGGGCTGTCCTTAGCCTTCAGGCCGGCGCCATCACCCGGATGATCCCCGCGGCGACCTTAGCCGTCACCGGGGTCTTCGCCAGCACTTCGCCGTCGATCGAGATCGGCAGCGGGGGGATCGTGTTGATCTTCAGGCTCTTCCCCCGAAAATCGCGCACCTTCTCGTGGCGAGATTCCAGCCGGAACACGCTGGCATACCAGTTCTGCACCAGTCGCCGCTTCACGTGCCCCATCACCGCCTGCACGACGATCTCGCCCGAATCGACCGCCGCCGCATCCACCAGTTCGGTGCCCCCGTGATACGGCCCGTTCGAGATCCGCACCTCGACGACGCGGATCTTCACTGCGGTCGGGCCTTCGCCGACAATCAGCGTGAACGGGCGGAAGCGCATGTATTGATACGTCGCCCACGCCAGATAGCCGACCTTGCCGAATATCTTCTTCAACCCGTGCGGGACCGTTTCGGCGATCTTCGGGCTGATGCCCATCGCCGCGCAGTTCGCGAAATAGTCGCCGTCGATCATGCCGAGATCGATCCGGCGCGGCTTGCCGGTACGGATCACCTCGACCGCGCCCTCGATATTCAGCGGAATGCCGAGCGTGCGCGCGAAACTGTTGGCGGTGCCGAGCGGCAACACGCCAAGGATCACGTCGTGCCCCACCATCAGATCGACCAAGCCGCTGACCGTGCCGTCGCCGCCACCGAGAATCAGCAGGTCCGGCTTCTTCGCCAGCGCCCGCAGCACCGTCGCTTCCAGGTCCTTCGGATCCTCGACCGCATGCGCATCGACCTCGTACGGCAACCCCGACATGGCCGCGCAGGCGCGCTTGAACAGCTTCTGCCCCTTGCGCGACTTGGCGTTGACGACGAGCGCCGCGGACGTGATCGTATCGTTCGACATAAGGCCCCCAACGCACGGCATGCGGTTTCGCACCCGTAACGCTTCTCCCGTAAAACTTGATCCGTTGCCGCGCATCCCGCAAAGCCCGCCGCATGACCGCAAGCTATCCCGCGCTTCGCCTCCGTCGCACCCGCGCCTCCGCCTGGAGCCGCCGCCTCCATGCCGAGACCGTGCTGACCCCCGCCGACCTGATCTGGCCGCTGTTCGTCGCCGAAGGGGAGGGTGTCGAGCAACCGATCGCCAGCCTGCCGGGCGTGTCGCGCTGGTCGGTCGACGGGATCGTCGCGCGCGGCCGCGAGGCGCGCGACCTCGGCATCCCGTGCATCGCGCTGTTCCCGTACACGCAGGTCGAGCGCCGGACCGAGGATGGTCGCGAGGCGCTCAACCCCGACAACCTCATGTGCCAGGCGATCCGCGCGCTGAAGGATGCCGTACCCGAGGTCGGCGTGCTGACCGACGTCGCGCTGGATCCGTATACGAGCCACGGCCATGACGGGCTGGTCGACGCGGCCGGCTATGTCGTCAACGATACCACCGCCGAGATGCTCGTCGCGCAGGCGCTGAACCAGGCTAATGCGGGCGCCGACATCATCGCGCCGTCGGACATGATGGACGGCCGGATCGGGATGATCCGCAGCGCGCTCGAGGCGGAGTCGCATCACAACGTCCAGATCATGTCCTACGCCGCCAAGTACGCCAGCGCGTTCTACGGTCCGTTCCGCGATGCGGTCGGCAGTCGCGGGCTGCTGAAGGGCGACAAGAAGACGTACCAGATGGACAACGCCAACGCCGAGGAAGCGCTGCGCGAAGTCGCGATGGACCTGGCGGAGGGCGCCGACACGGTGATGGTCAAGCCCGGCCTGCCGTATCTCGACATCATCGTCCGCGTTCGCCAGGCGTTCGAGGTGCCGGTGTTCGCGTACCAGGTATCGGGCGAATACGCGATGATCGAGCACGCGGTCGCGGCAGGCGCAGCGGAGCGCGACGTGATGGTGCTGGAGACGCTGATGTCGTTCAAGCGCGCCGGTTGCTCGGGCGTGCTGACCTATCACGCGGCGCATGCGGCGAAATTGCTCGGCGGATGATCGAGACCGAACGGCTGATCTTGCGCGGCTGGCGTGACGACGATGCCGCCTCGCATCATGCGATGTGCGCCGATCCGGCAGTGATGGCGTATCTCGGGCCGGCGCCGTCGCTGACCGAGTCCGCCGCGGTGGTGGCACGCCAGAAGGCGATGTTCGTCGACTATGGCGCGTGCTTCTGGGCGCTCGAACGACGGGATATCGGCGCGTTCATCGGCTGGTGCGGGATCAAGCCGGGCCCGGTCAGTACGCCGATCGAGGGGAAACCCGAGATTGGCTGGAGTCTCGTCCAGAGCGAATGGGGGCAGGGATATGCCCGGGAAGCAGCGGAGGCTTCCCTCGCCTGGGGCTGGGACGAGCTGAAACTTCCGACGGTCTGGGCGATCACCGTCCCTGCAAACACGGCCAGCCGTGCGCTCATGGAGCGGCTGGGGATGACCCACGTGGTCGACGGCGATTTCGATCACCCGAAGCTCGCCGAAGACGACCACCTTCGCCGCCATGTTCTCTACCGGATCGACCGCCCCGCTTATGTCTGAGACCGTATCGATCGAAGACCAGCCGCTGATGGTGCGCTGGTGCCGGACGATGTTCGTCGCGACGATCCTGACGGGGTCGTTCCTGTTGTTCCTCGTTCAGCCGATGGTCGCGCGGATGGCGTTGCCACGGCTGGGTGGCGCGCCGGCGGTGTGGAACTCGGCGATGCTGGTGTACCAGGCATTGCTGCTCGCGGGCTATGCGTATGCGCATTGGCTCGGGCGAGTGCGGCCGCGCGCGCAGGCGGCGATCCACCTCGCCGTGCTGATCGTCGCGGCACTGTGGTTGCCGATCGGGCTGATCGCGATGGACCTGCCCGCGGATGCGTTGCCGGCCTTGTGGGTGCCGTGGCTGCTCGGGCTGTCGATCGGACCGTTGTTCTTTGCGGTCTCCGCGCAGGCGCCGTTGATCCAGCGCTGGTTCAGTGCGGCGAGTGGCGGCGGCGATCCGTATGCACTGTATGCCGCGTCGAATCTCGGCAGTTTCGCGGGGCTGATCGCCTATCCGCTACTCGTCGAGCCGCTGATGGCGGTGCACGGGCAGAGCCTATTGTGGAGCGGCGGGTATCTGCTGCTGATCGTGCTGGTGCTCGCCTGCGCCACGCGCCTGCCCAAGACCGCAGCGGTCGATCACGTTGCGGCAACCAGCGCGCCGCCGGGCGCGCGGCGGATCGCGCATTGGATCGCGCTGGCGCTCGTGCCGTCGGGGATGATGCTGGCGACGTCAACGTACATCACCACCGATATCGTCGCGATGCCGCTGCTGTGGGTGATCCCGCTCGGGCTGTACCTGCTGAGCTTCAGCGTGGCGTTCGCGAACGATCGCTGGCTTGCCGACCTGCTAACGCGGATCGCGCCGATCACGATTCTGCTGTTCGGCGGGATCATCATGGGCGGGGTCAACGAGCGCCCGTTCTTCAGCGCGGGGATCGCGCTGGTGTTGCTGTTCATGATCTCGGTTGCGCTGCACACTACGCTGTACCGCAAGCGGCCGGCGCCGGATCGACTGACCGGCTTCTATCTTGCGATGTCGGCGGGTGGGGCACTTGGTGGCGTGTTCGCTGCGCTGGTGGCGCCGGTGGTGTTCGACTGGACGTATGAGTATCCGCTGCTGATCCTCGCGGCGGGTGCGTTGGTGCCGCAGATGTATCTGTTCGGACGGTTCCGCGCGCTGTGGATGGGCAAGGGGTCGGCGAAACATGTCGCGTTGCTCGCGATCGTCGTCGCGCTGGTCATCCTTACCGGGTTGCGGATCGGCAATCCCGATGGCGTGTTCGGCGAGGGGCGGCAGGGCCTCGTGTTCCTGGTGATAGCGGCGATCGGATTCGTCGCGATCGGCGCGCGGCGGGCGTACATGGTCGTGCTGGCGGGGGCGCTGGTGCTGTTCGGCGGGTATCGGTCGCTCGAGTTCTCGCTCGATCCGGGCGCGCGGGTTCGGAGTTATTTTGGCGTCTACACCGTACGAGACGAGCCGGGGCCGAACGGCGGCACGCGCGAACTCGATCATGGGACGACGGTGCACGGCATCCAGTTGCGCGGTTCGCCTGAGCGCGAGCGGACGCCGACGACTTACTACGCGGCAGGATCGGGCGTCGGGCAGGCGATGCAAGCCGCGCCCACCTTGTACGGCCCGCAGGCGCGGGTCGGTGTAGTCGGGCTCGGAACGGGGACGCTCTCCTGCTATGCGAGACCGGGGCAGCGCTGGCGGTTCTACGAGATCGATCCGGCGGTGGTGCGGATCGCGCGCGATACCGGGCAGTTCACCTATCTATCGCGGTGCCTGCCCGAGTCGGAGATCCGGATGGGCGATGCGCGGATCGCGTTGGCGCATGATGCGGCGGACAGCCTCGACCTGCTCGCGCTCGATGCGTTCTCTTCGGATTCGGTGCCGATGCACCTGATGACGCGCGAGGCGTTCGCGACCTATGGCCGGGTGCTGTCGCGAAACGGCCTGTTGCTAGTGCATATCTCGAACCGGTTCATCGATCTCGAGCCGGTGATCGCGGCGGCGGCGCGCGAGGGCGGATGGACCGCGGTCGAGCTGAAATACCGCCCGTCGAGCGTGCTAGTCGATCGCGCGTCGGCGTCGGACTGGGTGGCATTGTCGCGTGACCCGCGCGCGATCGCCGCGTTGCGGTCGGGTGATCCAGAGTGGGCACCGCTGGTGCCGCGCAAGGACTTCACCGCGTGGACCGACGATTATTCGACGATCCTGCCGTTGTTGAAGGGGTTCTAGCCGTCTGATCCTCCCCCGCCAGGGGGAGGTGGCGCCGAAGGCGACGGAGGGGGAGGACACGCGACCGCCGTTTCGCCTTCCTCCCCCTCCGTCTGGCAAGCGCCAGCCACCTCCCTCTGGCGGGGGAGGATTGACGGGTAGGGCTCAAGCGGCGGGGAGGCTCGCCTGGATGCGCGTTATCGTGGGGCCTTGGCGATCGTTCTCCGCCTGTGCCTTGTCGCGGATTGCCGCCAGCGTGGGATAGTCGGGCTGCAGCTTGGCGGCGCGATCGGTGGCGCGTTGCTCGATATCGGTTACCAGTGCGGAGGATTGCGCGCGCCAGTCGTCGAGCCCAGCGAGAGCGGTCTGTGCGGCTAGCCACGCATCGCTGCCGACTGCGGCGCCGCGTGCGGTCCGTGCCAGCGTCTCCGCCTTGGCCGCGTCGCGCGTGAAGCCGGTGGCGATCGCATCGAGCTTGCCCGATATCGTCCGGATATCGGCATCGAGCGCGGGATCGGGCGCGGCCACCGCGGTCTTCACCTCGGGCTCGGCGAATCCGAGCTTCTCGACCGGGCGCAGGCCGAGCGACGGATAGGCTGTGGTATCCTTGCTGCATGCGGACGCCGCGAGCAGGGCGAAGAGCGACAGCGAGCGGAGCGGAGCGGCGAGTTTCATGCCCGCCGCTCTATGCGTCCGCGTCGCGCGACACAACTTTATCGCGCTACGCCCTTGCGCCCCGGAAAATGCCTGCTATCAGCGCCCCTCCAGTGCACCCATAGCTCAGCTGGATAGAGCATCAGACTACGAATCTGAGGGTCGGGCGTTCGAATCGCTCTGGGTGCACCAGGATTTTCCGCTTCACGGCGGGCTTGTCGAACCGGTCACGGGACGGCGATGCACCCATAGCTCAGCTGGATAGAGCATCAGACTACGAATCTGAGGGTCGGGCGTTCGAATCGCTCTGGGTGCACCATTTTTCCTATCATCGGGCGTCGAGCCAGCGGGCGATGCGATCGAGCAGCCGGTCGGTCGCCTCCAGTTTTCCGCCCATTTGCAGGAAGGCATGGATCATGCCGTCGAATCGGTCGTGGTCGACGGTGACTTCCGCATCGCGTAGGCGCTGGCCATAGGCTTCGCCCTCGTCGCGTAGGGGGTCGTTCTGGCAGGTTACGAGCAGCGTCGGGGGCAGGGCGGCGAGGTCGTTTGTCAGGATGGGCGACGCGCGCGGATCGGTGCGGTCTGCGTCCGAGGCGAGGTACAGGTCGATCTGCCGCTCCAGCGACTTCGCGTCGATGATGTTGCCGTCTTCGCTTTGTCGCGACGGGTAGGTGGCATCGCGGCGCAGGTCGGTATTCGGGTAGAGCACGATCTGGCCTTGTAGGGCTGGTCCGCCTTCGGATGCCGCGCGGGAGGCGAGCGACGTTGCGAGCGTACCGCCTATACTGTCTCCGGAGACGACGACGCGCGACGGGTCGATATCCAGCGCGCCGGCTTGCGCGACGAGGCCTTGCAACGCCGTCCAGCTATCGTCGAGTTGCGCGGGGAAGCGGTGTTCGGGTGCCAGGCGATAGGCGGGGGCGGCAACCAGCCAGCCGGTCCGGTTGGCCAGCGCGCGCAACGCCGGATCATGGCAGTCGATCGACCCGGCGATCGCGCCGCCGCCGTGGATGTGCAGCAGGAGCGGCAACGGGCCGGGTTTCGGGCGATAGAGCCGGACGGTCAGCGGGCCGGACTCGGACGGCAGCATGAGGTGCGTGATCGCGTGGACCGGTTCCGGATCGCCCGAGAAGGTCTTCAGCAACGCCGTCTGGTAGCGGAAGTCGGCGAGCCACGGCGCGTCATCGGCGTGCGGATCGGCGTCCGGGGCGAGTGTCTGTATCGTGTCGAGTATCGTTCGAGCCTGTGGATCCACCGGCGCATCTCCTTCGCGGGTCGGACGTTCGGTGACCACGACGGGTTCCCTGCGCGAACGGCTGCGACTTTGGACAAGGCCGGGCGTTCAGCGCACTAAGGATTTGAAGGAGATGGCTATGAAGCGGACGGGCAAGCGATTGATCGGCGGGGCGCTGCTGGCAGCGGTATCGGGGATCGGGCTGT
>Ga0308164_10002448_pt1 | contig 18454 bp, 18 predicted proteins | sample PhyTR2_FD_201031 | JGI IMG/M metagenome (GOLD analysis project Ga0308164, IMG submission 201031) | Phyllosphere microbial communities from UC Gill Tract Community Farm, Albany, California, United States - DLSLT.R2 | ecosystem: Host-associated > Plants > Phyllosphere > Unclassified | place: USA... | reverse complement strand
TCCAGAAACTCTCGGCCCAGTCGTCGAAGGTGTTGAGGCAGTCGCGAAAATCACGCAGGACGCCTTCGATGTCTGGCGCCTTGGGGTCCATGGGGGCCAGGACGAAGCTGGCGATGACCGGAATCAAAAGACAGCCCTGTCGAGCAGGGCCTTCACGAAACAAACCATATGCAATCCCTCGCATTGTGTGATCAGGCGAGGGACTTTGCAGCGGTTTGCAGGGCGGGGGAGTAGAGCTTATCCGGCGGTTATGTGGGACGTTTCGACTATCTGGCACTGACCATAATCTGCATGCTCCATGCGATCTAAGTGGCGCCGATGGGCGGTGGGCCGTTGATCAAGTGTCTGGGCTGGTCGTCAGTTCCACCTAGACCCGACGCACCATCATGCGCGTAGGCCCGCAGCGTATTATGTCCAGCGGCGTGACGCTGATGGCGCTGGGCGCGGTGTGGGCGCTGGTGATATATCAAGCGCTTGGCTGGTCGGAGTTGGCGGTGCGCGCGCGCCTGCCTGTTGAACTGTCCTATACATAGGACAATCCAGGCCAGGTTTGCCGTCTAGTGCTTACGCTTCGCCGGCCTTATGGTGTACCCACTTTGGAGGTACATCATGAAAAAGTTAATCGGCATCTACACCAGTCCTCGCGGTCATTGGGTGGGGGATGGTTTTCCAGTGCGCACGCTGTTTTCCTACGACTCGCTAGGCAAACACATCAGCCCGTTCCTGCTGCTGGACCACGCCGGCCCGGCCGAATTCACGCCGACCGAACAGCGTCGCGGTGTCGGCCAGCACCCCCATCGCGGTTTTGAAACCGTAACCATCGTTTACGACGGCGAAGTCGAGCACCGTGATTCCACCGGCGCCGGCGGCACCATCGGCCCGGGCGACGTGCAATGGATGACGGCGGCCAAGGGTATCCTGCATGAGGAATTCCATTCCCCAGCCTTTGCCCGCCGTGGCGGCGCGCTGGAGATGGTGCAACTGTGGGTCAACCTGCCGGCCAAGGACAAAATGGCCGAGGCGGGCTATCAGACAATTGTCGACGCCGATATCCCGGTACTGCCCCTGGCCAACGACGCCGGACAGCTGCGCCTGATTGCCGGTGAATTCGCCGGTGCCAGCGGCCCGGCGCGCACTTTTACGCCTATTGATGTGTGGGATCTGCGCCTTAATCCGGGCAAACCGGTCACCCTGGACTTGCATGCAGGGCGTAATACCGCCCTGGTGATCCTGCGCGGCACGCTGCTGATCAATGGGCAGGAAATCGCGCGCCAAGGGCAATTGGCGCTGTTCGAACGCGATGGCCGCCAGGTGACATTGGAGTCCAACGACGACGCCAAGGTGTTGCTGCTCAGCGGCGAGCCGATTGATGAGCCCATCGTTGGGCATGGGCCGTTTGTGATGAATACCGAGCAGGAGATCCACCAAGCGTTTGCTGATTTCCAATCCGGCAAATTCGGGCGGATGTGAGCGCCCCAAATTTTGTGGTGAATAAACCGGCCTAGCGCGAGGCAAGCTCGCTCAGCACAGATGCGGTTTTTTGCGCGCTTTTTGTGGTGGGCAGGCTTGCTCTGCGCTGGTCTGCGTAGCAGCCCCATTCCATCCCGACACAATTTGTTTCCGACAATCTCATTTCATGCGATCTTCCCGTCATTCGCCCTGGAGTCGCCTGGATGCCCTCGTTTATCGCTGATCACCCGATGCTGTGCGCCTTGGCGCTGATCCTGATCGACATCGCCGTGTGGCGACTTATTTCCCCCAACTTGGACAACTGGAAGTTGGCGGCGCGGCTGCTGATTTTCGCGGTGTTCAGCGCCGTATTGTTTAACGACGGCATGAACCCCATGCAGTTGGCGCCTTATGCCGACAACACCGCGCTGCACCTGGCCGCCACGGCGTTGCAGATCGGCTGGTGGCTGTTCGCGGCGCGTACGCTCACGGTGTTGCTCGGCACCTTGATGATGCAGCGAGTCGGCCATACCGGGCGACTGTTGCAGGATTTGATGGGCGCGGTGATTTTCCTGATCGCGATCATCGCCGCCATGGCCTATGTGCTCGACCTGCCAGTCAAAGGCGTGCTCGCTACGTCCGGCGCGGTGGCGATCATTGTCGGCCTGGCGCTGCAAAGCACCTTGAGCGATGTATTTTCCGGAATCGTGCTCAACACCACCAAGCCTTACCAACTGGATGACTGGATCTCCATCGACGGCACCGAAGGCCGCGTCACCGATATCGACTGGCGCGCCACACGCCTGCAAACCTCCCAGGGCAGCATGGCGGTGATCCCCAATTCCCTGGCGGCCAAGGCTAAGATCATCAATTTTTCGCGTCCGGCGGATATGTTCGGTTTGGCCGTCAGCCTGCAAGTCAGCCCCCATGCGCGCCCGCAAACGGTGATCGAAGCGTTGGAGCGCGCCATGCAAGGCTGCCGGCCGTTGCTGGCCAAGCCGGCACCCAGCGTGGCATTCAAAACGTCCGCCAGTGGCGGGGTGGAGTACGAGATCAGCGGGTTCGTGCCGGCCATGCCACTCAAACGCGAAGTACGCAACCAACTGTATGACTTGGCATTCCGTCATCTGCAAGCGGCTGGGGTGAGTCTGTTGTCGGCCACCGAGAGCGCCACGCCGGTGGTGACCTCACGGGCACGGGCGCTGTTGGACAGTTCGACGATTTTCTCCACCCTGCGCCAGGAAGAGAAGGAAACCTTCAGCCAAAACATGACCCTGAGCACCTATCGCGCCGGCGAGATGATCCTGCCGGCGGGCGAGGTAAGCGATCATTTGTTTATCGTCGAATCCGGCGTGGTCTCGGTGATGCTCACCAAAGGCGGGCATAAGTTCGAAGCCGGGCGCATGGGCCCTGGGGAGGTGATCGGCGAGGCGGGCATCCTGTCCGACGAGGCGACCCTGGCGGATTTCACCGCCAAGACCTTCTGCACCCTGTACCGCATCGAGAAGGAATACCTGACGCCGTGCCTGGATGCGCGCCACGACATTGGCGACGCCATGAAAACCCTGCTGGATTTCCGCGTACACGCCGCCCAGGCTCTGACCCAGGAAGCCCCGGTGGTGCCAGTGAAGAAAGGCTTTTTGCAGTGGTTGCGCACGCGCGGCCTGTGATCGTCGCCAGGCATGACGCCGGCAATTTTGTGGCATGACGAGCCTTCCGCGAAGGCTCAGCCGCTTTGATAAGGAACGCATTACCCATGAATCAAACTACCCCCACAACTTACTCTTGGCCGGTGATCATCGGTGCAGCTATCGCACTGTCAGGAGCGGCCGTCACTGTCGCCACATTCTTCGGGCTTAGATTTGGCCCGGCCGATTCCTTTTATTCCCAAAAGGATCTGACAGCGCAGTACATCCCTCGGAAGGATCTGGCGGCGTCGTATCTGCCGCTTGCCAGCCTTGCCACGGATTACATAAAGAAGAGCGAGGTGGACACGCACTATTTACCCGTCGACCAAGTCAACCGGCTATACGTGCCGAAGGCCGATTATCAGCGCCTTGAGAAACAACTCGCGGATCTGAACGAGAAGGTCAGCGCCATCCCCACCCCGTTCAAGACACTCACCAAGACTATGACCCGCGCAGGTGTGTGGACCGATGAGCGCCTGGGTGTCAGCATAAAAATGGAGGGGTATTCGATCGGCTCTTACGCTGAGGTCGATTTCATGTTGGCTTTGCCGGACGCCGCCTTACACAAGGAAACCCTCGACAGTCGAGAGAATTCACCAGTCTGGACCTTTATGAAGAACAACCGCGAATTTACCCTGTCGGTTGCCAACATCGTGCCAACCACCTTCGTCATCAAGGAGGTTGGCGCGCCGCGGTAAAGGCTTTTTACTGCAGGTTCACGAACAGCCCGCCATCCAGCAGATCAAAACGCTCGGCCGGCAACTGCGCATCCGCATCATGGGTGACACCAGTGATCAAGCGATCCAATTGCTTGAGCAAGGCCGGTTGACTCGTCGCAAGTCGCTGCCGGTGGACCTGACTGTGCGTCTGGCGCCGTTTGGCGTACTGATGCGCAAAGGTGATTCCGTCAGCCGAGAACTGGGGTTATTTATCGGCTTGCTGCGGCAAAAGGCATCGATGCGCTGAATGTAATGTTGAAAAGATCGTGGTAGTACGGCGCGATATTAAATAGAATTAATCTCATTTGAGACTCACTCGCGCTGCGCAGGTTGTTTGCCATGAATGATGCTGTTGTCCCTACGCAAGCCGCTGAACTGACGCTGTCGAGCTTGTATCGCGATCATCGCAGTTGGTTGGAAAACTGGCTGCGGCGGCGCTTGGGCAATGCCTGGGATGCGGCGGACTTAAGCCAGGATACGTTTCTGCGGGTATTGGCCAGTGCCCAGCCCATTGCGCAGATGCAGGAACCGCGTGCTTATCTGGTGACGGTGGGCAAGCGTTTGCTGGTGAATTTCCATCAGCGCCGCAGCCTGGAACAGGCCTATCTGAATGCCTTGGCCACCTTGCCCGAAGCCTGTGTGCCGTCGCCAGAGCAGCGTTGGCTGCTGCTGGAAACCCTGCAAGCCCTGGATGAGTTGCTCGACGGCTTGCCGGTGCTGGTGCGTCGCGCGTTTCTTTGGAGCCAGCTGGAAGGCCTGGGGTATCGCGAGATTGCCGAGCGGCTTGAGGTGTCTGAGCGCACGGTCAAGCGTTACATGGCCCAGGCGTATGAGCATTGCCTGCTGGTGGACCTATGAGTCGCGACGTCGCGCGCGCGGCGGCGCAGTGGTTGGCGTTGCTGGAATCCGGCGCGGCCACCGAGCGCGATCACGCCGCGTTGCAGCGCTGGCGCGACAGCCATCCTCAGCATGAGCAGACCTGGCAAAAAGCCCAGACCTTGCGCCAGCGTTTCAACGGTTTGCCCCAGGCGCTGGCGATGGCCAGTCTGGATCGCCCGCAACCGGGGCGGCGCGCGGTGCTCAAGCGTGCGCTGGGGGTGGCGGCGCTGGTGCCGACTGCCTGGCTGATCAGCCGTCAGCTGCCGCTCGAAACCTGGCGCGCAGACCTGCATACCGCCACCGGCGAGCGCAAACACCTGTCGTTGGCCGATGGCGCCAACTTGCAGCTCAACACTGCCACAGCGGTGGACATGGACCTGGCGCAGCGGCAAATCACTCTGGTCGACGGTGAACTGGCGCTTGATGTGCCAGGCCCCTCGGCGATCACCGTAAACACGCGTTATGGCCAACTGCGGGTCGGCCAGGCCCAGGTGTGCGTTCGGCAACTGGCGGCCGGTTGCCGCGTCTCGGTGCTCAAGGGGGCGGTGCAGGTACGCGACCTGAACGGGCAATTGGCGACGTTGCAAGGCGGCCAGCAAGCGCCCTTGCAAGCCACTGGGCTCGGCGCCTGGGTGCCGTTCGACGTGCTGCAATTGGGCTGGCGCGACGGAGTACTGACAGCGCAGAACCAGGCGCTGGGGGATTTTTTGCGGGAACTGGAACGCTACCGTCCTGGCGTGCTGCGCTGGGACCCGAGCCTGGAAGCGCTGCGGGTCACCGGCAGCTTTCGGTTGGAGGACACCGATCGCATCCTCAACCTGCTGGCCTCGACGTTAGGGTTGGAGGTACATGCCCGCACCCGTTATTGGGTGACGCTGACCCCAGGTCGGCGCCTCAGCTGAGGGCCGCCCCGGCTCAGTCGGTTAACGCTCGCGCAACGCCCGCTCCATGCGCTGCAAGCCTTCCTCCAACATCGCCCGCGGGCAACCGAAGTTCAGGCGCACGAATTGCTGGCTGTCGTCGCCGAACTCGATCCCCGCGCTCAAGCCGACCTTGGCCTGTTCCAGAAAGAACTGCTGCGGATCGTCCAGCCCCAATGCCGTGCAATCGAGCCAGGCCAGGAACGTGCCTTGGGGCGCATGCATCACCACGCCGGGCAATCGGGTTTGCACGGCATTGAGCAGGTAATCACGGTTGGCTTGCAGGTACTTGACCAGCGCGTCGAGCCACTCGCCGCATTGGCTGTAGGCGGCACGGGTGGCCTCCAGGCCCAGTGGGCTGACGCTGTCGACCATACCGCAGCGCGCGTTGTTGAAACGCTCGCGGATCTCGGCGTTCTGGATCACCGCAAAGCAGGTCTTCAGGCCCGCCACGTTGTAGGCCTTGCTCGCCGACATCAGGGTGATGGTGCGCTGGGCGATCTGCGGGCTGAGGCTGGCGGTGGGGATATGGCGGCGGCCATCGAAGCACAGTTCGGCATGGATTTCGTCGCTGATGATCAGCGCGCCGTTGTCCAGGCAGGCGTTGGCCACGGCCAGCAGTTCTTCGCGGGGGAATACTTTGCCGATGGGATTGTGCGGGTTGCTCAGCAGCAGCGCGCCGGCGCCGTTCAGTGCCTGATGCATGGCGGGCAGAGGTGTCAGGTATTCACCGTTGATGAACTCAAACGGCACTTCGATGCGCGGCAGGTTCCAGTGCCCCGGCGCCAGGCGAATCGGCCGGTAGTTGGGGGTTTGCAGCACCACCGCTTGGCCGGGTTGCACAAAGGCATGCAGCGCCATATTGAAGCCAGGTTCGACGCCGGGCAGGAACAGCAGTTCTTCGGGCAGCACACGCCAGGCGTACTTGGCCCACAAATCGTCGACGATGGCTTGGCGCACCTGCGGGCCGGCCACGCTGTAGCCGAGGATCTGCTGGTCGAGACGCTCGCGCAGGGCTTGCAGCACCGCCGGCGGCGCGGCGATGTCCATGTCGGCGATCCACATCGGCAACACGTCTGCCGGGTAACGGCTCCACTTGGTGCTACCGGTGCCGAGGCGGGAGTGGATCGTGTCGAAATCAAAGCTCATGGGCGGCTCGTCTCAAAGGGCAGGGGGGGCTGATTCTAACGGGATAAATGCCAGATGCCAGTAGCGGTGCTGACAGGTCCTGAATACAGGCATATTGATGGCTTCGTCCCGTGACCGACAAGTTCTGTAATAAAAACGCCACCGCGCTGGGGCTTGGATCTGAGTCGGGCTATTTTGGTGCATCTCAACAACCCGAGTAGCCATGGATGAAATACCAACCTTTGAGCCGCACATTGATTGCCACTGCCCTGGTGTTGACGGTCAGCGGCGTGCACGCAGCGTCCCAGGCCCCGGTGGCCGGGGAAAACGGCATGGTGGTCACGGCCCAGCATTTGGCCACCCACGTGGGCGTTGACGTGCTTAAAGCCGGCGGCAACGCAGTGGACGCGGCGGTAGCCGTGGGCTACGCGCTGGCTGTGGTTTACCCGGCGGCAGGCAACTTGGGCGGCGGCGGTTTCATGACCGTGCAGTTGGCGGACGGCCGCAAGACCTTCCTCGATTTCCGCGAAAAAGCCCCGCTGGCCGCCACTGCGGATATGTACCTGGACAAGGACGGCAACGTCGTCGAAGGCCTCAGCGCCAAAGGCCATTTGGCGGTCGGCGTGCCCGGTACGGTATCCGGCATGGAGTTGGCACTGAGCAAATACGGAACCCTCAAGCGCGCCCAGGTGATTGCTCCGGCAATCAAGCTGGCGGAAAACGGCTTCGCCCTGGAGCAGGGCGATATCGACCTGTTGCACACCGCCACGGGCGAGTTCGAAAAAGACAAGGACATGCGCGGCATCTTCCTGCACAACGGCCAGCCGCTGCAGGTCGGCCAGAAATTGGTGCAGAAAGACCTGGCCAAAACCCTCAAGGAAATTTCCGCCAAGGGCAGTGACGGCTTCTATAAAGGCTGGGTTGCCAAGGCATTGGTGGATTCCAGCCAGGCTGGCAAGGGCATCATCACCCAGGCCGACCTGGACAAGTACAAGACCCGCGAGCTGGCGCCCATCGAATGCGACTATCGCGGCTACCATGTGGTCTCGGCGCCGCCACCCAGCTCCGGTGGCGTGGTGATCTGCCAGATCATGAACATCCTCGAAGGCTACCCGATGGCCGATCTGGGCTATCACTCGGCCCAAGGCCTGCACTACCAGATCGAAGCGATGCGTCACGCTTACGTGGACCGCAACAGCTACCTGGGCGATCCGGATTTCGTACAAAACCCTATCGACCACCTGCTGGACAAGGACTACGCAGCTAAGCTGCGCGCGGCCATCGAGCCGCAAAAGGCCGGCGACTCCCAGGCGATCAAGCCTGGCGTGGCGCCCCATGAGGGCAACAACACCACTCACTATTCCATCGTCGACAAGTGGGGCAATGCGGTATCCGTGACCTACACCCTCAACGACTGGTTCGGTGCCGGCGTGATGGCGAGCAAGACCGGGGTCATCCTCAATGACGAAATGGACGACTTCACCGTCAAGGTCGGCGTGCCGAACATGTACGGCCTGGTGCAAGGCGAAGCCAACGCCATCGCACCCGGCAAGGCGCCGCTGTCATCCATGAGCCCCACCATCGTGACCAAGGACGGCAAGGCCGTGATGGTGGTGGGCACGCCGGGCGGCAGCCGCATCATCACCGCGACGTTGCTGACGATCCTTAACGTGATCGACTACAAGATGAACATTCAGGAAGCGGTGGACGCGCCGCGTTTCCATCAGCAGTGGATGCCAGAGACCACCAACCTGGAAACCTTTGCGGTGAGTCCGGATACCCAGAAGATTCTGGAGAGCTGGGGCCATAAGTTCGCCGGGCCGCAGGACGCCAACCATCTGGCCGCGATCCTGGTAGGGGCGCCGTCGCTGGGCGGCAAACCGGTGGGCAACAACCGCTTCTACGGGGCCAATGACCCACGTCGTAATACCGGGTTGTCCTTGGGCTACTGATCCACGCCCAGCCTCTGTCGGCGCGTTCGCGGTTACAGAGGCTGGGTGAGCAGTTTTCCCACCGCCGCGAACGCCGCTTGCCGGCGTTCCTCCCAATCGCCTCCGATCACCACTTTTGACTGTCGGTGCTGTTGCAGCCAGTCCAGGCCCGCCCGGAAAAACGCTTGGCGGTCGGCCAAGTGCGGCTGGCAGCGCTGGCCGTCGGCGGTCCATTCCACATCGTCGGGCGACAGCAGCAGATGCAGGTCGTAGTGACGGGCCAGCAGCTCATCTTCAAGCCAGGCAGGACAGTCGCCGAACAGGGTCTGGCTCCATAGCCGGTTGGTCAGCAGGTGGGTGTCGAGGATCAGCAGGTCGGGCTGCTCGGCGCGGGCGGCGTCTTCCCAGGCCAGTTGGCCGCGGGCGATGGCCGGGATGTCCGTCAGGCAGGTGTCGCGTTGGTGATGATCAATGAAATACCGCACGTATTCGCCGACCATCAAGCCGCCGAACTGCGCCTGCAACTGCGCCGCCAGCCAGCTTTTACCGCTGGATTCCGGGCCGGCCAAAACCACCACTTTCATGTGCGCAACGCCGGGTCGGCGCACCACTCGCGCCAGCCTTGCACGGCAATCACAGTGAACAGCGCATAGAGTGCGGCGGTGAGGTACAAACCTTTGTAGAGGAACAGCCCGACGAAAATCACATCCACAGCGATCCACAACGGCCAGCATTGCACGCGTTTCTGCGCCATCCATACCTGCGCCACCAGGCTGAAACCGGTGAGCGCGGCGTCGAGCCAGGGTTGCGCGGCGTCGGTCCAGTGTGCCATCGCCGCACCCAACAGCAGGCTGCCGAGCGCACCCAGTGCCAGGCTGGCGCTGATGGCCGGCACGCCCAGACGGGTGACCTGGCGCCCTTGCTTGATCTCGCCGGCGCGGGTCCATTGCCACCAGCCATACACTTGCAGGGCGGCGTAGACCACTTGCAGCAGCATGTCGGAATACAGTTTCACGTCGTAGAACACCCAGGTGTAGAGCAGCACCATCACCAGGCCGATGGGCCAGCACCAGGGGTTCTGCTTGACCGTCAGCCAGACAGCGATCACCCCCAACGCGGCGGCGAACAGTTCAAGCCCGGACATGGTGGTTCCTTGGGAGAGTGGAAGAGGGCGGGGATTGTACCCAGAGGTGTGCAATCTACAAAACACACAGAGGCCGCCGGGGAGGGAACCAGCCCCTCCCACAGCGGGGTAGCGCTAGACCTTGAACTGACGCAGCAAGCCTTCCAATTGTTCGCTCAAGCTGCGCAGTTGGGTGCTGGCCAGGCTCGATTGTTCCGCCGCCAACGCGGTGCTGTGGGACAGGCCTGCCGCCTGGGTGACGTTCTGGTTGATGTCTTCCACCACATGGGACTGTTGCAGGGTGGCGCTGGCAATCGAGGCGTTGAGGCCATTGAGATTGCGCAGGGCCTGGCCGATCGCGTTCAGGCTTTCGCCGGCCAGACCGGCTTGCTCGATGGTCGCTTGGGATGCAGTGTGGCTGTCGCTGATAACCTTGACTGCCGCTTCGGAGTGACCTTGCAGGCGCTCGATCATCACTTGGATTTCGGCGGTGGATTTCTGTGTGCGCTGGGCCAGCAGGCGCACCTCGTCGGCCACCACGGCGAAGCCCCGGCCTTGTTCGCCGGCCCGTGCGGCTTCAATCGCAGCGTTGAGCGCCAGCAGGTTGGTCTGGTCGGCAATGGAGCGGATCACCTCCAGCACGCCGCCGATCTGGGTGCTTTCGCTGGACAGGGTACGGATAACGTCCACCGCCTGGCTGATGGTGGTGGAAAGCTGATCGATCCGTTGCAGGCTGCCGTCGATATTGACCTGGCCTTGCTGGGCCTGGGCCTGGGCGTCGCGCATTTCGCTGGCGGCGTGTTCGGCGTTCTTGGCCACGTCCTGCACGCCATAGGTGACTTCATTGATGGCGGTGGCCACCAGTTCCATTTGCTGCGATTGCTGCTGGCTGCGGTCGTGGGCCTGGCTGGCGTTATTGCCCAACTCCTGAGAGGACTGGCCCAGGGCGTTGGCACACACCTGCAGTTGGCTGACCACCTGGCGCAACTTGGCGGTAAAACTGTTGAAATGCCGGGACAGCTGGGTGACTTCATCGCGCCCGTGGGTATCGAGGCTGCGGGTCAGGTCGCTTTCGCCGCTGGCGATATTGCCCATGGCGTTTACCGCGGCTTGCAACGGCTGCACGATGCTGCGGGCGATCAACGTTACCAGCAGGGCCATGACCAACGCGATCACCAGGCCGATCACCGAGGCTTTCCACACCTGGCCGTTGAACTCGGCCTGGACGTCGTCCACATACACGCCAGAGCCGATAATCCAGCCCCAGGGTTCGAACAATTGGATATACGAGGTCTTGGCCACCGGGGCTTCGGCGCCAGGCTTGGGCCAGCGGTAGTTAACGATGCCGGCACCTTTGGCCTTAGCCAGGACCACGAATTCGTTGAAAATGGCGAAACCGTCGGGGTCGCGGATGGCCGAGAGGTTTTGGCCATCTAGCTTGGGGTTTGCCGGGTGCATGACCATTACAGGGGTGAGGTCGTTGATCCAGAAGTAGTCGTCATGGTCGTAGCGCAGCCCACGCACGGCGCTGAGGGCCTGTTTCTGCGCGGCTTCGCGAGTCATGACACCGGTGGTTTCGAGGCCGTGATAAAACGTCAGAATGCCGCTGGCGGTCTGTACTACATGCTGGGTTTGTAGACGTTTGGCTTGGTAAAGGTCGTCATGAATCTGCTTGAGCATCAGCAAACCCAAAGCCAACAGCATCAGTACGGCGACTATCAGAATCAGCCACAGCCGCCGGCTGATCGACATATTGCGCAAACTGTTCATCGTCCTGTCACTCCGGGCTTTTTATAATTGTGGCGTTTGATCGACTTTTACGCCTTGTCTGATAGGCTTTCGGCCTGAAATCGAAAAACCTGAGTACTGCCTGATTTTTCACAGAATTTTTGCAGATCGGCATTGACCATAGTCAACGCCGGGCCTTCAGCGCGCTCGTCGTCAGTGAACTATTAAAAGACTAACCAGGCATGCGCCAAGCATGACCTTTGGGGGAAGCATGGATTTTTGGACCGCCATACAGGCACTCATCTTGGGCGTCGTTGAGGGGCTCACCGAGTTCCTGCCGATATCCAGCACCGGGCACCAAATCATCGTGGCCGATTTGCTGGATTTCAGCGGCGACCGTTTCAACGCGTTCAATATCATTATTCAACTGGGCGCCATTCTTGCGGTGGTGTGGGAGTTTCGCGGCAAGATCTTCCAGGTGGTCACTGGTTTGCCCACCCAGCCCAAGGCGCGGCGGTTTACGGCCAATCTGCTGATTGCCTTCTTGCCGGCGGTGGTGCTGGGGGTGATTTTTGCCGACGCGATTCATCACTATTTGTTCAACCCGATCACCGTGGCCGCGGCGCTGGTGGTGGGCGGTGTGATCATGCTGTGGGCCGAGCGCCGCCAGCATCAGGTGCATGCCGAAACGGTCGATGACATCACCTGGAAGGATGCACTGAAGGTGGGCTTCGCCCAGTGCCTGGCGATGATTCCCGGCACCTCGCGCTCTGGCGCCACTATCATCGGCGGCCTGTTGTTCGGTCTGTCGCGCAAGACCGCTACCGAGTTTTCATTCTTCCTGGCCATGCCGACCATGGTGGGCGCGGCGGTGTACTCGGGCTACAAGTACCGCGACCTGTTCCAGCCGGCGGACCTGCCGGTGTTCGCCATCGGCTTCGTCACCTCGTTCATTTTCGCCATGATTGCGGTCAAGGGCCTGCTCAAGTTCATTGCCAGCCACAGCTACGCAGTGTTTGCCTGGTATCGGATCGCCTTTGGCCTGTTGATCCTGGCGACCTGGCAGTTCGGCTGGATCGACTGGGTGGCCGCCAAGGCATGACGATCCAACATCCACGCCTCAAGGCCCTGATTTTCGTGCTGTTATGCGCGGCACCGCTGCTGGGGTCGGGCTTGCTGTGGTATCGCGGCGAAACCGTGCTGCCGCTGGCGGCCTATGCCGTGGTCAGCGTGGTGGCGTTTTTCTTGTACTGGAACGACAAACGCAAGGCCCGCACCGATAGCTGGCGCACCCCGGAAAACGTCCTGCATGCGGTCGAGCTGGCGGGCGGTTGGCCGGGGGCGTTGATTGCCCAGCAGGTGTTCCGGCACAAGACGCGCAAGGTGTCGTATCAGGTGCTGTTCTGGGTGATCGTGCTGTTGCACCAGGTGTTCTGGCTTGACCAGATGTTCCTGGGCGGCACGCTGGGTTCAATCCTCTAGCTTCAACCCGATCTGCGTGCGCTTGGGCAACTTGCTCACCACCAATTGGTGGGAACGTTGCAATAAGCCGCGCAGCTCATCGGCGCCCAGCGGGTAGGGCGTGTTCATGATGATCCAGTGGGCGCGCGCCAGGTACGGCGCGGGGCGAATGCCCGGGCGGTCGACATGCCCGAGAAACAGGTCCGGGTCCACCTTGAAGGCCAGCGAGTCGCCGCGCAGGTTCTGCAATGCGAACATCTTGTTACCGGCAATCGAAAACACCCGCACGCCACCCCATTTGTAATCTTCCCGCGCCCCGGGCAGGCCCAGGCAGAAGTGTGCGACTTGCGCTTCGGTCATGCTCATAGCAGGCGATCTCCACAGCTTTTGAAGCCTTCTTCCAGGTAGTCGATCCATGCGCGAATCGCCGGCAGCACGCCACGGCGATGCGGATAAACCGCCTGCAGCCAGCCGCCCGGCAATGACCACTCCGGCAGCAGTTGCACCAGCCGGCCACTGGCCAATTCCTCTTCGCAGTACATCATCGGCAATACAGTAAAGCCCAAGCCCATGATCGCGCTGGCCTTGCGCACGATGAAGTCATCGATACCCAGGCGCGCCTCCATCACCAGATCATGCGCATGGCCCTGGGGATCGAGCAGGCGTTGATGCACCATGCGGTCGGCCTCCAGTGCTCCGAGGATCGGCAGTTGCTTGAGGTCGTCGAGGCTGGCGATCGAGCGCCCTTGCAGGAAATTCGGGCTCGCCACCAGCACCGTCTGCGCCGCGCGCAGGCGCTTGGTTACCAGCAACGGGTCTTCATCGCCCAGCTCGCGCACGCGCAGGGCCACGTCGATGCCTTCGGCCACCAGGTCGACGCGGCGGTTGACCAGGGTCATTTCCAACTGCACTTGGGGATGGGCGGCGAGAAAACCCGCGACCAGGTCGGGCAGGATGTTCTGCGCCAACCCCACCGGGCAACTGACCCGCAGACGCCCACGGGGTTCGCTGGACATGCTGGCCACGGCCTCATCGGCCATCTCCGCCTCCAACAGCATGGCCTGGCAGTGGCGCAGGTAGCGTTCGCCCACGGCAGTGAGGGTCAGTTGCCGCGTGGTGCGTTGCAGCAGGCGCGCGCCGAGGCGCTCTTCCAGCTCGGCAATGCGCCGTGACAGGCGCGACTTGGGAATGCCCAGCTGCCGCCCGGCTGCGGCAAAGCCGCCGGCTTCGACTACTTTGGCGAAGTAATAGAGGTCGTTGAGATCTTGCATGCTGGGCCTATTGTCCTGTCAGTGGGACAAACTATCGCATTTCAGCTGTCTTATCGACTATTGGTTTCATGGGTAGCCTTAGCACCATCTGATCGACATTCCCTGATCTTCTTTGGAGCTTTGCCATGAAACTGTTGCATATCGATTCCAGCATCCTCGGTGACAACTCGGCTTCCCGCGCCCTCAGCGCCGCAGTGGTCAAAGCATGGCAAGCCGCTGAGCCAGGCGTGCAAGTGACTTACCGCGACCTGGCCAGCGAAGGTATCAACCATTTCTCCGGCGCCACCCTGGGAGCCTTGGGCACCGCCGCCGAACTGCGCGATGCCACGCAAAAGCATGAGGCCGAACTGAGCGCTTCGTCCCTGGCGGAATTCCTTGCCGCCGACGCGCTGGTGATCGGCGCGCCAATGTATAACTTCACCATCCCGACTCAATTGAAAGCCTGGATCGACCGCATCGCGGTAGCCGGTCAGACCTTCCGCTACACCGAAGCGGGCCCTGAAGGCCTGTGCGGCAACAAGAAAGTCATCATCGTGTCCACCGCCGGCGGCCTGCATGCCGGGCAAGCGTCGGGCGCGGCTCACGAAGGCTATTTGACCTTGCTGTTTGGTTTCCTGGGTATCACTGACATCGAATTCGTGCGCGCCGAGGGCTTGGCCTACGGTGACGAAATGCGCAGCAAGGCCCTGAGCGACGCCAACGTACTGATCAACGAACAATTGTTCGCCGCCGCGTAAGGCTTGTGTAAATTTCGCCTCGCCCCGGTTTCAATCCGAAACCGGGCGCCTAAACTCTGTATTCTGCTGGCCTGAACGCGAGCGGAGTACGGAGTTTTTTCGTGTGTGCGCTGTCCTTTTAATGTGGCCCAGGTTGTGCAAGCGTGGGGTCAGTACTCCGGACTTTTAATCGATATGTCGGTTCTCACGCAGCAAAGGTGGACAGCCCCATGATGCGTCTTTGTGCTGTGATGGTTCTTTCCCTGCTCGGCAGCCTGATTTCAGTGCACGCTGCCCCCGCACCGCACCCTCATTGGAGCGTGGGTTTTCATCGCATGAGTTTTCTCGACCCGCTGGATCTTCAGCCGATGAAGGCTATCGCGTTCTACCCCTCCACCGGTCTTGAGCACAGTACCCAGGTGGGCGCGTACCACATCGCTGCCACCGAAGACGCCAAAATCGCCATCGGGCGTTTCCCGATGCTGATGCTGTCCCACGGCAACACCGGCACGCCGCTGGCTCTGCATGACCTGGCCACGTCCCTGGCGCGCAAAGGGTTCGTGGTGGTGGCGGTGCTTCACCCCGGCGACAACTACAAAGATCACAGCCGCTTAGGCACCGTAAGCAACCTGTATGGCCGGCCAATCCAGATTTCCGAAGCGATCACCGCCACACTGGGCGATCCGATGCTGTCGCCGTTCGTGGATGTCGACCAGATCGGTGTGATCGGTTATTCGGCGGGCGGCGAGACCGCACTGATTCTGGCCGGGGCTAAGCCGGATTTCGATCGCCTGCGCCGCTATTGCCAGGAGCGCCCTGAAGACCGCGACGCCTGCACCACCAAAGGTGAGCTGGTGGTGGATCGCGACGATCTGCAGCCCCAGGCCGATCCACGTATTCACGCGTTGATGCTAATGGCGCCCCTGAGCCTGATGTTCGGCCGTCACACCTTGGCGGATGTGCATGTGCCAGTGCTGCTCTACAGCGGCGACGGCGACAAACTGGTCGCGGTGGACAAGAACGCCGCGGCCCTGGCGCGCAAACTGCCGGAACCGCCGGACTTCAAACTGCTGGCCGGGGCAGGGCACTTCGTGTTTATGGCGCCGTGCGACAGCGACCAGTTGGCGGCAATGCCGGCGGTGTGCACCGACGCCGATGGGGTGGACCGTGAAGGCATTCACCGCGACCTGGTTTCCGAGGCCGGGCGCTTTTTCAGTCACACCCTCGGCGAGCCCAGCCGCGCAGGCTTACAGACCGCAGATCAATAAGCGCGGCGCTTGAGCAGCACGGTCAGGCCCAGTGCCGCGACCGACAGCAGCGCCGCGCACAGGAAGATCCAGCCGTAACCCAGGTTCAACGCGACAAAACCCATCAGCGGTCCGGCAATCGCCAGGGCCAGGTCGAAGAACACCGCATACGCACTCAAACCCGCGCCGCGACTGCTGTTGGGCACTTGTTTGATCGCCTCCACACCCAGCGCCGGGTAGACCAGCGACAAGCCGAAACCGGTCAGCCCAGCACCGATCAGCGCTACTGTGGTGCTGGGCGCCAGCCACAGCAGGGTCAGCCCGAGGGTCTCAATGCTCATGCAGGCAATCGCCGCGCGAAAGCCGCCAAACCGGCTGATGGCGGAGATAAACACCAGCCGCGCCAGGATAAAGCACACCCCAAACACCGTCAGGCAATACGCCGCGCCGGCCCAGCCACGATTGAGGTAGTACAGGGTGATAAACGTGGTGAGGGTGCCATAGCCGATGGACGCCAGGCACAAGCTGGTGCCAAACGGCGCAATGCGCCCGAACACCGCCCAAAAGGGCAGGCGCTCCCCGCGCACCACTGGCACCGACGGTTTGTTGCGGATCAGCACCAACCCCAGCGCCGCCAACACCGCCAGTGCCAGGCCGAGAATGTTGTAGCCATAGTCGGCCACCATCACCACCCCCAAGGGGGCGCCGATGGCGATGGCGCCGTAGGAGGCGATGCCGTTCCAGGAGATCGAGCGCGCGGTGTGTTCGGCGCCGACCGCGCCCATGCACCAGCTGATGGTGCCCACGCCGATCAGCCCCTGGGCCACTCCCAGCAGCAACCGCGCGAGAATCAGAACCCCGAGGCTCAAGTTGGGCATGCTCTGCAAAAGCGTCGCAAAGAACGTCAGCACGCCACTGATGAGGATGCCCGTCAGCCCCAGCACGATGGCGCGCTTGGTGCCCACGGTATCCGACATGCGCCCGGCCATGGGCCGACTGAGCAGGGTCGCCAGGTACTGCGAACCGATGGTCACCCCGGCCACCACCGCGCTGAAACCCAGTTGCTCATGCACAAAGCCTGGAATCACCGCGATCGGCAGGCCGATGCAGATAAACGCGATAAAGGTGTAGAAGACGATGGAGACGATCTGCAGGGTGATCGACAAGGACGAGGGCGCGGCGGCAGGCATGGGGACTCGTTCGCGGGCGGGCGGTGCGCCCATCATGGCAAGGGCTTGAGGGAAAAGGAAGCAGGCTAACTACTTTGGCTGAGAAACCGGCCTACTGTGGCGAGCGGGCTCGCCCCGCGTTGGGCTGCGCAGCAGCCCTAATAAAAAACACCGCATTCTGCCAGGCAGAACGCGGTGTTCGTTTTCGGGGCCGCTGCGCAGCCCAACGCGGGGCAAGCCCGCTCGCCACAACGAGCCTGCTCCCCACAGTTTCAGATCGCTACTGTTAGAACACCACGCCTTGGCTGCGCAGGTAGTCATCATAGGTGCCGCTGAAGTCGATCACGCCGTTGGCGCTCAACTCGATGATGCGAGTGGCCAGGGACGACACGAACTCACGGTCGTGACTGACGAAAATCAGCGTGCCCGGATAGTTCTCCAGCGCCAGGTTCAGCGCCTCGATGGATTCCATGTCCAAGTGGTTGGTCGGTTCGTCCATGATCAGCACGTTCGGCTTTTGCAGGATCAGCTTGCCGAACAACATACGGCCTTGCTCACCGCCGGAGATCACTTTGACCGACTTCTGGATTTCATCGTTGGAGAACAGCATGCGACCCAGGGTGCCACGGATCATCTGCTCGCCTTGGGTCCACTGACCCATCCAGTCGAACAGCGTGACGTCGTCTTCGAAGTCGTGGGCGTGGTCTTGCGCGTAGTAGCCCAATTCTGCGGCGTCGGTCCACTTGATGCTGCCGGCATCCGGCGTCAGTTCGTTGACCAGGGTGCGCAGCAGGGTGGTCTTACCGATACCGTTCGGGCCGATGATCGCCACGCGCTCGCCGGCTTCGATCTGGAAGCTGAAGTCCTTGAACAATGGCTTGCCGTCGAAACCTTTGGCCATGTGCTCGACGATGACTGCCTGACGGTGCAGCTTTTTGGTCTGTTCGAAACGGATGAACGGGCTCACACGGCTCGAAGGCTTGACTTCGGCCAGTTGGATCTTGTCGATCGCCTTGGCGCGGGAG
>Ga0308164_10002446_pt1 | contig 18466 bp, 15 predicted proteins | sample PhyTR2_FD_201031 | JGI IMG/M metagenome (GOLD analysis project Ga0308164, IMG submission 201031) | Phyllosphere microbial communities from UC Gill Tract Community Farm, Albany, California, United States - DLSLT.R2 | ecosystem: Host-associated > Plants > Phyllosphere > Unclassified | place: USA... | reverse complement strand
AGGACTTACTCAGCCGCAGGTGCCGGGGTGGTGCGTTTTTTCAGGGGTGCCATGCCGTCCTGGCTGACCAGATCGGACTTGGGACGGTTGGCGGTCTTGCGCTTGGTCGGGCCTTTGGCGGCGACTTTTTTCTTGTCGCCCTTGGCGTCGGTCTTTTTCTTCTTCACGCCAACAGCCTTGCCCGACGCCTTGACCTTCTTCGGTCCGCCGTAGGTGCCTTTGACTTCCTTGATGACACGGCGCTCGAAGCTCTGCTTGAGGTAGCGCTCGATGCTCGACATCAGGTTCCAGTCGCCATGGCAGATCAGCGAGATCGCCAGGCCTTCGCTGCCGGCACGACCGGTACGGCCCACGCGGTGCACGTAGTCGTCGCCGCTGCGTGGCATGTCGAAGTTGATGACCATGTCCAGGCCTTCTACGTCCAGACCACGGGCCGCAACGTCGGTTGCGACCATGACCTTGGCGCCGCCCTGTTTCAGACGGTCGATCGCCGCCTTGCGGTCTTTCTGGTCCTTGTCGCCGTGCAGCACGAAGGCTTTGTATTCCAGCGCGACCAGACGCCCGTACAGACGGTCAGCCATGGCCTTGGTGTTAGTGAAGATGATCGCCTTCTGATAGGTCTCGTTGGTCAGCAACCAGTTCAGGACCTGCTCTTTGTGCACGTTATGGTCAGCCATGACGATCTGGTGACGTGTGCCAGAAGCCAGTTCGCTGACGTTGTTCAATTGCAGATGCTGCGGATCCTTCAGAACCTTGCCAATCATCTCGCGCAGGCCCGCACCGCCGGTGGTGGCGGAGAACAGCATGGTCTGCTCGCGACCTGCACATTCACCAGCCAGACGCTCGACGTCTTCGGAGAAGCCCATGTCCAGCATGCGGTCCGCTTCGTCCAGCACCAGCACTTCGACGTGCTTGAGGTCCAGGTTGCCTGCGTTGAGTTGTTCCAGCAGACGGCCAGGCGTGCCGATCAGAATGTCCGGCACCTTGCGCAGCATCGCGGCCTGGGCCTTGAAGTCTTCACCACCCGTGACCAGACCCGCCTTGACGAAGGTGAACTGCGAGAAGCGTTCAACTTCCTTCAAGGTCTGCTGGGCCAGCTCGCGGGTCGGCAGCAGGATCACGGCGCGGATGTCCACGCGAACCTTGGCCGGGCCGATCAGGCGATTGAGGATCGGCAGGACGAAAGCCGCTGTCTTGCCGCTACCGGTTTGCGCAGTCACCCGCAGGTCGCGCCCTTGCAATGCCAGCGGAATGGCTGCTGCCTGCACGGGCGTAGGCTCGACAAATTTAAGCTCGGCCACAGCTTTAAGCAGGCGTTCGTGCAGGGCGAATTCGGAAAACACGGGTGCTACCTCGACGAAAAACAAAAATACAGCTGCATAGCGTAACGGTTTCGAGCGCCGGGGCCGAGTTTCTTTACCACCAACGGCTGATTTTGTTGGGTCAGGCACCCCCAAGGCATAAGCCGATAACAAGCGTAACGCCCTTTCTACAAGGCCACAGACGGCTTTGATGGTGCCGGCGCCTACGGAACAATTTTTTCTCAACCGTCAGATTAAGTAAAAAAAGTCCATAGATATTGGCTCCTTCTCGCTTGCCGTGCAGGCATTGAACGAGGCCTGAGTAACACCTACCCTTGATTCGTCGTCTGAGCAGTACTCACCCGGAAGAGAAACAGACCTTATGAAAAGAATCGTGTTGGCCTTCGTCGGCCTCATCAGCCTGCCCGTCTGGGCAGCACTGGATGCACCTGACCAGAAACGCCTGAATACCATTGAGCAGGACTGGCGGCGTATTCAGTACGACCTGCCAAAGGATCAACGTGTCGGGGCGTTCGAGAAGCTGGCGACGCAATCCACCGCTTTCGTCAAGGACCGCCCGACCGCGGCCGAGGCCTGGATCTGGTCCGGGATCGTCAACAGCAGTTGGGCCAGCGCTCAGGGCCCGGGGCTTGGCGCACTGGAAAAAGCCAAGTTGGCCAAAGCCGATCTGGAAAAAGCCCTGAGCATCGACCCTGCCGCCCTGCAGGGCTCGGCCTACACCAACCTCGCTGTCCTCTACGACCGCGTGCCGGGCTGGCCGCTGGCTTTCGGTGACTCGGACAAGGCCGGCGAGTTGCTGAAACAGGCGCTGAAGATCAACCCGGACGGCATCGACCCGCTCTACTTCTGGGGCGATCACCAGTACCGTCAGGGCAAGTACGCTGAAGCCCGCGACGCCCTGAACAAAGCCTTGAAGGCTGCGCCCCGTCCAGGCCATGAGCTGGCAGACGCGTCACGCAGAAAAGACATCCAGACCCTGTTGGTCGATATAAACAAGAAGCTCGACTAACGGAGCGACCATGCGCATCGCGCTCGAACGCTTGTTCGAACCCTTCTACAGCAGTGGCACCGACCAGGGTGTAGGCCCGGGCTGGCTATATTGCAGAAGGTTGCGCTGTTGCTGAGCGCGGTCGCGGTGTCAGTGCCAACGCAAAGCATTGGCACGGTCAACAGGGATTCATTGGCCGCTGGAAACGGCCAGTGATTGCTGCCGCGACCCCAACCGGCTGATCCACAGGGACACCAGAATCAGCACCCCGCCAATCAACAACCGGCTCAACGGCTCGTGCTGGTTCCAGATCAGCAGGTTGATCAGCAGGCCGACCGGCACGTGCAAGACGTTGAACACCGCCAGCGTGGCACCGGAAACCATGCAGGCACCCTTGTTCCACCAGTACATGCCCAGCGCAGTCGAACACAGGCCTAGGAATAGCAGCACGCTCCATTGGGTCGGGTCTTCAGGCAAACGTTGCGGGTTGCCGAACGCCAGGAACGCAGGCAATACAACGGCCAACGCGCCGAGGTAGAAATAGCCGAAGCGGCGATAGTGTGGCAGGTCGCTGGGGTAGCGCACCACCAGTCGACGGTACAGCACCTGCCCGGCGGCGTAAGTGAAGTTGGCCAGTTGCAGCAGCAGGAAGCCGCCGAGGAAGTCGCCATCCAGACCGTCGTAACGAATAACGCCCGCGCCCAGCACCGCAACCAGCGCGGCCAGCAAGGCCCATGGATTGAAGCGCCGGTTCAAGGCGTCTTCGATCAGCGTCACGTGCAGGGGCGTGAGGATGGTGAACAGCAACACTTCCGGCACCGTCAGCACCTTGAAGCTCAGGTACAGGCAGACGTACGTGATGCCGAACTGCAGCGCACCGATGAGCAGCATGCCGCGCATGAAACCCGGCTCGACCTGACGCCAGCGGGTCAGCGGAATGAATACCAACCCCGCTAGCACGACGCGGATCAGCACCGCGAAATAACTGTCGACATGGCCTGCCAGATAAACGCCGATCAGGCTGAAGGAAAACGCCTGAATCAGCGTCACGAAAAGTAGATAGCCCATGCTCGCCCCTTTTTTGAAGGGCGCGACCATAGCGGGTTGCGGACGGGGCTGTCCACAGGGAGAACGGCAGGTCGAGGCGCTACCGGCCGCTCATCGGTATACACAAGTCTGCCTCAACACTGATCGTGCCCATCGCTCCGCGTGGGCATGCAGCTCGTGACGCTCCGCGTCACAGATGGCACAGATTGCGGATTCAGTGAACCGAGCGCATGACGTGGATAACGCTGGAGCTTGGGCAAACATCTGCGTCACATTCAAGAGCGGACGCGGAGCGTCCTGGGCGGCGTTACCACGCAGAGTGGGAACGATCATCAATGTCTGACTGAATGCGTACCCCGTGGGAGGCGGCTTGCCGGCGATGGCGTCATTTCAGTCACTGAGATGTCGCTTCGGAAAACGCATCGCCGGCAAGCCGCCTCCCACAGTCCGTTAGTTGCAGTAAGACTTTTATATAACGATCAGGGCCGGGCGCGGGGCGATTACTGAGCAGCGCTCACATCCACATGCAAGGCCAGCCGGGTAATGAACGGCGGCGAGTGACCTATGCTTGGCGCCACCCGTTATTCACGCTTCAGTCGTTACAGGCCTAACCCCTATGCCTCGAAAAACACTGCGTACCTGCTGCTCTGAAAAATTGCTGACTGCCCTGTTGTGTATCAGCGCGCTGCCTGCGTTGATGCCCCATTCGGCCCTTGCTGAAACGAACCAGAACGCGACCCGAGAACAGCACATGCGCATTGCAATGCTCGCCAATGGCAAGACCCTGACGTTCAAGCTTGAAGACAATCAAACGACAAGAGACTTCGTTGCCCTCCTACCCCTCGATCTGGCGTTGGAGGATTACGCCTCGACCGAGAAGATCAGCACGCTGTCACGCAAGCTGACCACCGAAGGCGCACCGTCCGGCTACACGCCTGCCGCAAAGGACTTCGCCTATTACGCGCCCTGGGGCAACATCGCGATCTTCCACAAGGGCTTCAAGTATTCGCCAGGGCTGATCAAGCTCGGCACGCTCGAATCGGATCTGGACCTGATCCGCCAGCCGGGGCCGTTGAACGTCAGGTTCGAACTGATCAAGGACTGAACGCAAAAAGCCCTGCTTCTCGGCAGGGCTTTTTCTGTGCATCGAGCCTGTTACTTCAGATTCTTCTTGAAAAACTCGGTCAGCTTATCGAACGGGATCAGTTTGACCCGATCGTACAGATCGACGTGACCGGCACCCGGCACAATCACCAGTTGCTTGGGTTCACCGGCCAGCTTGTACGCTTCTTCGCTGAATTCGAGCGAGTGCGCTTCGGAGCCTGCGATGAACAGCATCGGACGCGGCGAGATCGAGGCAATGTCATTGAACGGGTAGAAGTTCATGAACTTGACGTTGCTGGTCAGCGTCGGGTGTGTGGTCAGCTTGGGCGACTGGCCTTCGGGGGTGTACTGGCCACGCGGCGTGCGATAGAAGTCGTAGAACTCACGCTCGATCGGGTGCGATTTTTCAGTGATCTCGTGCACCGTACCGCTGGTGTACCTGGTCTCGCCGCCTGCAAATTCCACGTCGCGCTGAGCCGCCGCTTCGGCAATGATTTTCTTTCTCTGCTCCAGCGTCTGCGAGTGCTTGAGCCCGTTACGGTTGGCAGCGCCCATGTCATACATGCTGACAGTGGCGATGGCTTTCATGCGCGGGTCTATCTTGGCCGCGCTGATCACGAAACTGCCGCTGCCGCAGATGCCCAGAACGCCGATGCGATTCTTGTCGACGAAGGTTTGGGTGCCGAGGAAGTCCACTGCCGCGCTGAAGTCTTCGGCGTAGATGTCCGGTGATACGGCGTTGCGTGGCCGACCTTCACTTTCGCCCCAGAAGGACAGGTCCAGAGACAGCGTCACAAAACCCTGTTCCGCCAGTTTCTGCGCATACAGGTTGGCGCTCTGTTCTTTCACCGCGCCCATCGGATGACCGACGATAATCGCCGGGGCCTTGTTGTCGGGGTCCCAGCCTTTGGGAATAAACAGGTTCCCGGCCACTCTCATCTTGTACTGGTTGTTGAACGTGACCTTCTGCTGAATGAGCCTGTCGCTCTTGTAGAAGTTGTCTGCACCGTTGGACATGTCTGCTCCCACTGCCGAATATGAGCCCACCAAAAGCCCAAGCATCAATAGAAATCTCTTCATCGCGGTCTTCCTGAATCGAGTGATCAACAAAGGTTTTTTTATTGCTTCATTCACTGAATCGAGCGTGGCGCATCGCGGCATGGGCAAAGACTGCCGAACCGAGCAACACCACGGCGCCAAACACAAAGGGGCTCCACCAGCCCAGGTGGTCGAACAACTCACCGCCCAAGCCGGCACCCACGGTGATCGCCATCTGAATGGTCGCGACCATCAACCCGCCACCGGCTTCGGCGTCGTCGGGCAGCGTGCGGCTGAGCCAAAGGCCCCAGGCCACCGGCGCAGGCGTGGCCACCAACCCCCAGACACCGAGCACGACGGCAACGGCCACAGGCGAATGCCCCAGCGCAATCAACACAGCCGCCAGCAGGGCCATCGCCAACGGGATTGCGATCAGGTAGGCATACATGCGTTTTTGCAGCAGTCCTCCGATCATCCAGGTCCCGGCCAGACCGCAGAGGCCCAGCAGCAGCAACATCAGCGACAACGTAGTCACGCTCACGCCGGTGATGCTTTCCAGAAACGGACGCAGGTAGGTGAAGACCGCGAACTGCCCCATGAACAGCAACATGATTGCGAGCATGCCGATGGCCACCTGCGAATTGCGCAGCAGCTTGAACGGATTGGTCGCCCGGGTGTTCTGCGGGCTGCTCATCGCCGGGAGGCTCAACCACTGCCACGCGAAGGCGAGCACCGCGAGCGGGATCACCAGAAAGAACGCGCCACGCCAGCCGATGTACTGCCCCAGAAAACTGCCCAGCGGCGCGGCGACAGTCGCGGCCAGCGCGTTACCGCCATTGATCAGCGCCAGCCCCTTGGCGACCGAATCCTTCGGCACCAGGCGCATGACTGTGGCCGTCGACATCGACCAGAAGCCACCGATGGCGACACCCAGCAAGGCACGACCGGTCATGAACACCACACCGTTGGGCGCGAACGTCACCGTCATGCCCGATAACAGCAGCAGAAGGCTAAAACCCAGCAGCACCTTTTTGCGATCGAAACGCCCGGTCAGTGGCGTATTGAGCAGGCTGGTCAGCACCGCGAAGAAACCGGAAATGGAAATCGCCTGGCCCGCCTGCCCCTGGCTGATGCCCAGGTCCTGCGCGATGGGCGTCAGCAGGCTGACCGGCATGAACTCCGAGGCAATCAGCACGACCACGCACAGCGCCATCGAAAAAACCGCGCCCCACGCGGGCGGATGGGCCGCAGTCGCTTTGTGCTCTATCGTTGATTCAAATGTTTTCATGCACCCCTGACCTGCTTGAACGATGCCGTCACGACGCTGAGCCTGACGACTGTAAAAATGTGAAGCACAGGTTAGGGCAAAGGGATTAGGATGATTAGACGCCGCAATTTCCATGCGATTGTGAGAGAAACTCAGCAATGAGCACGCCCAGACTGAATGACCTGCAAGCCTTCCTCGCCGTCGCGCGGGATCAGAGTTTTACCAAGGCCGCCATAAAGCTTGGCGTCACGGCGTCAGCCTTGAGTCACACCATTCGTGGGCTTGAAGAGAGGATGGGCGTCCGCTTGCTGGCGCGTACCACGCGCAACGTAGCGCCGACCGAAGCGGGTGAAAAACTGATGAACACCATCGGGCCGCTGCTGGACCAGATCGCAACGGAAGTGGCAGTGCTGGGCGAGATGCGCGACAAGCCGGCCGGCACGATCCGGGTGACCTGCTCCGACGACGCTGCCGAAAACATCATTCGCCCGATGCTGGCGGGTTTTCTGGCGCAATACCCCGACATTCAGGTCGAGGTCTGCATCGATTACGGCTTCACCAACATCGTCAGCGAGCGTTTCGATGCGGGCATACGTCTGGGCGAATCGATCAGCAAGGACATGATCGCCGTGCGCCTCGGCCCGGACTGGCGTCTGTCCGTTGTCGGCACACCCGAATATTTCGAAAAGCATGCTGCGCCGCAGTTGCCTCAAGACCTGACGCAACACACGTGCATCAACATCCGCCACTCACCGAACGGCAACTGTTACGCCTGGGAGTTCGAAAAGGACGGTCGCAAGCTGAACACGCGGGTCAACGGCCAGTTCACCTCCAACAGCATGATCCACGTGATGAACGCGGTACTGGACGGCGTCGGTCTGGCCTATGTACCGGACTTTCTGGCCAAGCCGCATCTGGCCAGCGGGCGCCTCAAGGAAGTGCTCGCCGACTGGAGTCCGTACTTCGAAGGCTTTCACCTTTACTACCCCAATCGCCGCCAGGCATCCCCCGCATTCACGGCATTTGTGGAGGCGATCAGGTATCGGGGCTGAAGGGTTACTCGCCAGCGTCCTTCAAGGCTTGCGCCACCTTGTCGAGCGAGCCCTGCGCAGGTTCAGGCAGAAGTTTCAGTTCAGTGGCCTTGCCGCGAATCACCACCTGCATGCTCAGGGGTGCGCCCTTCGCATCAGCCAGAATCCGATAGGTTGTGTCGCCGCGTACGAAGCTCAATGTATGACCGGCGGCGTCGTAATCGAAGCGCTCGCCTTCAGCCTGCGGATAAACCAGTCCGACCTCGTCCTTCGCGTCGATGGCAGCGTAAGCAACGGGTTCCGACGCTGAAGGGCGAAACAACACAATGCGCTTGCCCGAAGGCGCGAGCTTGAACGCGAGCAGTACCTCGCGCTGATCATCCTCTTCCCACAGAATACGGGTCGTGTAAGTCATCTTGCCGTTCTTGTTGACACCCACTGTTTCTTCGGGAAGAAACCCTCTATTTCCGCTGTGATCGATGACGGTCTCTGTTTCCAGGACGGGCTCGCCATTGCGTACGCTGTACGTGGCCATCTGGTGCCAGCAGCAACCGCTTTTGGTCATGGTGCTGATTTCACGTTTCTTCTCATCGATCCCGAACATGCCGCAGTTCTCCTGCGCCAGTTGGGTGAATGAGTCACTGTGCTTGAAACCATTCGCCGTGCCGAGGAACACCTGAAACGACGGCCCGTGATAACAGCTGTTCTGGCCGTCCATCAACGCAAGATCCTTGACGCCGTCGAAGTTGAAATCCTTGTAGATCAATACACTCTGCTCGCCATACGGCAGCTCTTGCACGTTGGCTTTGACCTTTCCGGTCTTCGCATCAGTGTCGAGCACCAGCTCATCGGACTGCACGCGGATCAGCGGCTTGTAGCTGTCCTTGCCGTAGACATTGATCACTCCGGGCCGAAAGGTTTCGTCCGTCGCTGCAACTTCCACCGTGGCGCGGTACTGGTCGGAAAAGTCCTGCAAGGCGTAGGTCTTGCGGGCAGCCTTGTCGAACGCCGCCGCGTCCATCTCGCCATAAGTCTTCTGCGTCTCGGCAGCGCTGGCCAGCGTCGCCAGCATCAGCCCGGACAGCATTGCCAGCATCCGTAACGCACGCGATGAACCGGCGTGTTGAGCTTTCGATATCAGCATGAGGTGCATTCCGTTTGATAATGCCGCGAGTCTACTTCAGATATTTTTGATGGTTAGCGTCATATCGCGGAGGTGACGTTTCTTCATTTGCCGCCCCCTGCCCGCCCGACCTCCGTTAATGCTTTAATCGCGGCCCCTCTTCGTTCACGGGATCTGTAAGTGTATGGACATTGAATCGCTCTGGCTCAGAACCCAGGAGCTCTGGGGCATGCTCGATCAGCATCCCTGGGTGCGCACCGGTCTGGCGCTGTTCCTGCTGCTGACCACCGCGCTGGTACTCGGCCGAGTGGCGCGATTTCTGATTCTCTATGCGATGAAGATGCTGGGCCGACAGCCTGCCCTGCACTGGCTCAACGACTTCCGCCATAACAAGGTATTTCACCGACTGGCGCAGATCGTGCCGTCGGTGGTCATCCAGTTCGGCCTGAGCCTTGTCCCCGGCCTGAGCGCAACCGGCAAAGGCGTGATCGCCAATATCGCCCTGGCCTTCACCGTCCTGTTCATGACCCTGACCATCGGCACACTGCTCAACGCCCTGCTGGACATCTACGCCCGCACCGAACATGCACGTACGCGCTCCATCAAGGGCTACGTGCAACTGGCGAAAATGATCCTCTACATCTTCGCCGCCATCATCATCGTCGCCACCCTGATTGACCGTTCCCCGTTGTTGCTGCTGTCCGGCTTGGGCGCCATGTCGGCGGTCATTCTGTTGGTCTACAAGGACACCCTGCTGTCCTTCGTGGCCAGCGTGCAACTGACCAGCAACGACATGCTGCGCGTCGGCGACTGGATCGAGATGCCGCAGGTCGGTGCCGATGGCGACGTGGTCGATATCACCCTGCACACGGTCAAGGTGCAGAACCACCCGTGAGTTTTCACCGATTGACTGATCCCTGTGAATTCCTAAAAAAATGGACAACCACCTCCCTAGGTTTCCTAGAACCTAAACCTCAAGCTTCCTTCCTGTTTCCTTTCATCACCAGGGAGCATAGATGTGAACAGGAGGGTTACGGGCCGACGACAGACGTCCTTTAATCAGCCAACAAAAACGTCAATCGGCTGGTGCGTCTTCAGGCTATTACAGGCCCCTATCTGGCAAATGAGGCACATCCTCGGGTGCAATCCGCAGGGCAACAGAAATACTGAGCACATCTCAAACATACCGATAGGAGCCATAACTACTGGATGACAGAAAGAGAGGTGGTGATCTGGACGGTGCGATAGCCGAATGACCATATCTCGGTCGCTTTGAAGCACATCACTGCGGGAGCCAGATATCAACGTTTCTGAAACAACCGCGAATAGCTTGACCCGAACACGGATACATTCTGTTCCCCCAAGCGCCTCTCGGCTGATGGAGCAGGCTCACCAAGATGCCGCGTTAACCCTCCTACCACGATGCGTCCATCTCTCGAGCGTCGCTGAGTGTTTCCAAGAACCAGGTACTAGGATAATTCCGAGCCGACTCGAAGCCATTCGGACTGTATCCAACACATCGTATTCAGCGCTGAACTGGTTCCAGAGAATGTCAGCTTACCCTCACAAGCACCCTGCTCCGCGACCGCTCATCAGTCCTCATCTAGATCTAACGAAGAGCTCGATCTCATTCCGTTACGATGCAACATTATTTGATATCTGATGTTTTCATATATCACGCAAAATGCTTCCCCTTTATCCAAAAGCCCTCCTTAAACCCTGAAGACCTTAATACATAAGGGCCAGGAGTTCCCACGCAAAAAAAACGACAGACCGGCAAACCGAAATACACATTGTCAATTAATAAGTTATTGCTAGAAACATAAAAGAAAAATGACCTTCAGGATACTTTCAGCATACTTTGAATGATGCTTGACAGTGACCACTCGAGAACTTTAAATCCCCCAACCGAGATCACTAAGCCCGCCTGAATATGCCTGCAGCAGTCAACCGAAGCCCGCGCCAGATTCCATTCAGGAAGTATCGATATGTAGTGCTTCCACTTATCTCAATTTTCAAGGCCGAAAAAGCTGAGAATGATGAACAGCCGCACGCTAAGGCTATAATCCAAGGCAAGTATGTAATTCAACCTTTCAAAAGCGACTCGGGCAAGTATGAGTTAAGAAATGTTCCGATCATCCTAAAGCCAGACGGTTCTATATGGCACCACGGGTCTCTGTACCTGCTCTCACGTGCCTCTGAGTACAATCCTCCTTCTGACCAGACACTTAGATCTTATGCCAAGGGTTTGGTTGATTTCATCAACACCTTAGCCGTTGATCAAATAGATTATCTCTCAACCCCGTTACGACAGAGTCTTCGGCCTACCTACCACTACAGGGCCGAGCTTGAAGAAAGAATAAACGGAAAGCTACTTGCTGCATCCACTGCTAATTCAAGAATTAGTTCGATAATCAACTTTTATCGATGGATGAAAAACCGACATGATTATCATCCAACTCAAGAACTTTGGGTTGAGAATAAACGATACGTCCGCTTCAGTAATTCGCAAGGATTCGGTAGCGGCAAAGAAGTCATCACTACAAATTTGAATATACAACAATCTCACGAGATCAACACAGGCGAGTACATCGTAGACGGCGCAAAGCTCTTTCCGTACAGCGAAGAGCAGCAGCGAGCGTTGATTAAAGCCTTGTATGAAACTCAAAATACAGAGATGATCTTGAGCTTTCTAGTCGCACTGACTAGCGGAGCACGCTCACTTGCAACCTATACCCTTAGGACTTCTGACATATTAAAACCTGAGGATGTAAAAGGCTGCGAAATAGCTATAAAAATCGGTCGCCACACCGCCGTAGACAACAAAAACAACAAAATAATGAAAATCTACATTCCTGCGTGGCTAAACCATCTTATATATACATATATAAATTCTGACCGCTACAAACGTAGAGTTGCTAAAGCAGGGCAACCCACAGATGGTGCTCAATACGTATTTCTAACATCACACGGCAATCCATTCCACATATCGAAAAGTGACATGAGGAGGGGACAGGGCCAGCCAATCCAAGAAGGAGGCTCTGTTAGGAAATTCGTTTCTGAGAAACTTCAGCCTGCCCTGAACAGCCTTAAACATCCCTTCAAATTCCGCTTCCACAACTTAAGAGCATGCTTTTGCATGAATCTTTTGGAAGAAAAGGTTAAAGGCCTGCCACTAGATTCTCTCGCATACACGCGAGCCTTGAGCAAAGTCCAACAGCGTATGGGGCATGCTCACCTTTCAACTACTAATAGGTACTTAACTTATCGCGAGGATAACGAGTTGAAATTCCAAGCGCAAAGCAAGTTCGAACAACATTTGAAGACTATTTCCGAAAACCATGTATACAATTAAAGTAAAATCATACTTGCGTCAAGTCTCCGGCATTACTATCGTCGAGATTGACAAACTTTCAATGAGGGAAATCAATGAAAAAATTGATGAACTCGGAATTGATCAAGTGGCGTTTGCGACCAAAGACGAAACTGTGTTCCACATCGGGTCGCATTGTTTTCGCAAACGATATCGCATTGGAAACACGGCCCTTTATCAGTGCCAGAGGTTTGATCTAGATCAGAACAAGTGCCGGGCACTTGATAGTTGGGCGAGAAACGCCGTAACGGCAGTCAAAACCGGCGCGATAAGCCAAAGGACGTTTTCCTCCAATGCCGGCGAATTTAACCTATTCCTACGCTGGGGTGAAAAAAATGGATACTCAGATCTCTTTGACAGCGTTGAAAGGTACTACGAGGCATACACAAAATACTCCAATCTTATTTACGAAAAGCACATGGAGGGAAAGTATGCTTACCACACCGCTTCGGTAAAGCAGAGCCTGCCATTTAATATGCTTCAGTGGCTTTTCCCTGCATGCACTGTCAATTTCCACCCCGCGCTGCCTAAAGTACCAGTGAGCCACAGTTATAATCCGACTAAAGTACCAGCGGAGCACGATGTCGCTCATGCGGTTGGACTTTGCACTGTGATTTTCAACTCATTCACGGAAGCTCTGCTGAAACATTGGAAATATCCGTTTCAAATAGATTTACTGGGCGATCGCCTATGGATTATCCCACATCATTACCTTTGCCATACCCATAGGGCCACACCGCCAGACGATAGCACAGCACTATGGCATTACCCGTCAGGTACATTGAGGCCGCAAACACAGAGATCTCGCGTTAAGAGATATTTTAAAGCTATAGAGATAATCGCGGAAGAGAATCAGACCCCCCAAGTGCTGACCCCTCACAGGAACCGCTTGGGAAAATGGGCGCATGATAGCTTTTTATTAGTATTTGCAGCCAACACCGGTATGAACGAACAGCAGATCAGGGATCTGGAATGGTTAACAGGCGAATACGAAGTCGTGCCGAGTACCCAAGGATTCAGAACGGTAAAATGGCGTGCGGGTAGAAAGATGCAAAGCTTTACCATTGCCACTCGCTTTGTGAAAGACTTCGAATTATTCCTTAAACTAAGATCTTTCCTCACTAAAGAAAGACCAACCAGCTCCCTCTTCATCCAAATTCCCGTTGCGGTGGAAAAACGGTGGAGACCGTTACAGCCTAATGCACTGAGAAAGCTGGGTGACGCAATTCGTCAATATTTTGATGAAAGCTTCCCTTTTCTAAGTTACCGAAAACTCAGGCTTTACAAATATAACTACTTACTGAAAGATTTTGGAGTTGTAGTAGCTAGTCAAATAATGCAGAGCAGTGTCGGGACAATCGCTAAAGCTTACTCAACTGCCGCTGACGATGTAGCTACCAAGGAGATCAGCGCCTTCTACAACTTCTTTTCAAAATCGCACAAAAAAAATATGCAAAGACGTCTGCAAACAAGCACTCCCACCGGACATTGCGTTGAACCTGGCGAAGCAATTCCATTGGTGCAGACCGACCACACTGTGGTAGAGCCGTCATGCAGCAACTTTATAACTTGCCTGTCTTGCCAGCACTTTGTTGCACACGCTACAAACAATGACGCCCGAAAATTACTCAGCCTGCAATATTTCCTCGGTGAAATACGCAGCCAGGCAACTTCAGCTGAAGAATTTGAGAAATTGAATGGCCCAACTATGCAAAAAATCACCTACATTCTTGAAAAACTTAGAGAAACCTCGGGCGAATTCAATGCAACTATGAACATCATTGAAAAAGAGGTTTATTCAAGCGAAATTTTGACTGACTACTGGGCGACACTTCTTGACAACCTAGTACGAATCGGAGCAATAAAATGAACTCAACCAACGCCAGAATACACGTAGGCAAAGGCCGCGACGCTTACCTGAACATGGAAGTGAATGAGATCAATGAGAACACCGTTATCAGCCGTGACGAAAATGGGAACATCAGCTCTATCTTTGCACACAACAAGTGGTTCACACCTCAGCTCAACAACCATCATCTCAAGACATCTTGGGTGGACTTCTCCAAGTTCAGCTCTAAAAATAAGACCGAGCTCGAAAGCCTGACTCAAGCAAAGACGATTATCTGCACACAGATGTTTCGTCCATCAAAGAGAACAGGATCTTACCCTAGCCACGACGGAGTAATGTCCGTGCTCGGGGTTCTACGTAAATTGCATGCTTTTGCGTCAACAAAGAATTTGACTTTAGCTCAAATCCTTGGAAGTCCAATTGAGTTCGGGGATTACATTCGAGACATAGAGTCGCTAATCGACCTGCGAATTCTTAAAACAGTGATGAATAAAATAGTAGGGGACTCCATCTACCCCGTCTCCCCGCTTGCTCTCAAACTGATTGAGCAACTAATACGAGAATCAAATGACGAATCAGAACAACATCCTGTCATTCCAGGTCGTATTCTATTCCAGAAAATGTCGAACTATAAAGATCTCTTATTAGAATACAACTCCATCGCTGAAAATATTGAAGAGCTCAACGTAAGAATTGCAGCGAACCCCTTTTTCGGAAGAATGAAACAGATATCCAATGATCCAGGTCTCCCCAATGTGCCTTTTAACCAGGCCATAGACGAGTGCGGTCTTACTCAAATCTCTGAAAAATACAATTTTAATCAGCTATCCAATGTCGGAAACTATCTTAATCGGTGCTATTACGCTGCGAAAATGCTCATACATGTATTTACGGCAATGCGTGAACGGGAAGCGTATCTACTGAAAGGGTCTTGCATTGAAAAGATTTCCGCTGATACTTATATAGTTCATGGGTTAACCATCAAGCTAACGAAAGCACCTAGACCAGCCAAATGGGTGACTTCAGCGGACATTCTCTTCCCGTATGAAACGGCAATGAAAATTACGCGACTCATAAAAAAATACATTCCAGACAGCATCAACACTCAGGATTATCTTTTCCTTTCTGTATCCTACTTACCTACCTCCAATTATTACAATAGAAGATCCGAATCAAAAAACTTAACACAGGCCCACCTGCCGCCGTCCAAATTCGAGGAAACCTTCCCGTCCACCCTCATCAATTCTGAAGACTTCAATGAGCTATTGATGCTGGATCCACTTAGAGAATGGCAATCCCAGGCAGCGTTCCAACCGGGGCAAAATTGGCGATTAACCACACACCAATTCAGACGCTCAATGGCAGTGTATGCCGCACAAAGTGGTTTGGTATCGCTCCCTTCGTTAAAAATGATGCTGCAACACACGTTGCTCCAAATGTCACTTTATTACACCAGAGGATTTGCTACAGCCAAGTACCTTTTCGAGGACATTAATCCTGAAACCGCCAAATACTTTAAAGAGCAAGCGATCCCAGCGGAAGCTAGCCTTTTCTTGAAAGATGTCATTATGGAGGAGGAAACGCTTTATGGCGCAGCGGGGACTTTCTATGAGCGCAACGTTAAAACTTCGTTCTTGGGCAATATTGCTACTAATTTCGCTGAAACGCTAAGAAAGGTAAAGCATGGATTGCTTTCTTACAAAGAAACCATTCTGGGAGGCTGTTTAAAGTTAGGAGAGTGTCATGAGCGCGCTCATCACAACTATGTCGCCTGCCTAAATTGCAGCAATGCCTGCATCAAAGAGGGGAAGCTCGATCAATCGATCCTTATTCAAGCCAAAGTTATCGAAAGCATTCCGACGGGAACATTTGCCTATAATACCGAGCAGACCAAGCTCAGTATGCTGCAATTCTTTAAAGACAAAATTTCGCAGGTAATCGCATGACCTTCAAAGTTATCCAACACTACGAAGCCGCTCTTCAACGACTGATCAATAACCAGTCTGCTTCATCAATAGTGAAAATCAGCCGCGATAGCGTGGCTAAAGCATCACTGCCTAGCGGCAAATATCCTCGCCCCAAAGTACGCGCTCCAAAAAATAAAGCACAGCGTGTTGAGATTGTTAGGGAAGATGAGAACTCATGACTTCCGATGTCATTCTTCAATATGAAATAGCACTTCAACGACTGGTTGAAAACAAGCCTAACATTGTGCCGCCGGGCAGCAAGATCACCATCAACAACGTGGCCTTGGAAGCTGGGCGCGGTAAAGGATCCATCAGAAAAGATCGCGAGTGCTTTGATGAGCTTCGCGAAAAAACCAAGGCAGCCGCAGCCAAACAAAAAAAAGAAAATAGTGCGAAACCCAACAAGGGGGCTGAAAAGCTTTTCAAAGACCTCTATCACGAGAGCTTGGCCAGAGAGCTGATGCTTATCTCGCAGATCGATGAGTTGGATAAAGACCTCTCGGCATTGAGTAACGTTACCAACATCGCCACTCGTAAGGAAAAAAACAGCAAGGCTGCCAAGAAATGAGCGCCCGGAACAAGACTCTCATTTTTGCGTAGCGGATTAATGGAGTCACTGGAGAGGTTGCCGGAATGCCTTTCCAGAGCCGCTTTCAACGAATTGGAGAATTACACCGAGAAGTAATGATTGGCGAGGAGGGGCTCCGGCTTATGACACTACTGAGGCGACTATTCGTACCTAGATCACTTCTGGGTTTGATCGTTACTCGCGGCTCCAACATACTCCTCTCACTACGTTGCAGGTTACGCTTGACGGAGGAATGCGGAATGATCCCGAAGAACTCCGGGATCAGAGTATCGCTGGCCGGGAACGGCTGAAATTCTTGGTCAGACATGATGCCTATCGGCTTTCTGTAGTAGCCAGTGCAATGGCCTGCCATTCGCTCTGAGCCCGTAACTCACACCACGACGAAAGCTACTCGTAGCCTATTTAAACAGCTCTAATTCAGAACCAGCACCTTTTGGAACACGTAACCGCGCGTAAACTTAAACAGGGTATCAAGCAACTAATCTCGCGTCTCGATTGGCATAGTCGCCCTTCGCGTCAGGGCATTATTCCTAATCATCAAAAACTCATTTTCTTTTTGGCTACGTTCCTTTTTTTTCTTTCGCTTTATTTCTTTGAAAACCCCATCGCGATTCCTATTGAACTGAAGATTTTCGCGCATCCTTAACGAAACTGCTGAAGATGGCCAGCTTGCCCGCTCCATATCCTCAAACAAACAACCATTATTTACCATCCCCAGCGGCCATAAGTTTTCAACATAATGGTCAACTGAACGGCACATGTAAGCAAACCTATATTCCGCATACCCTAGGCAGTGCGCAACTACGTTGTAGGCAAAACTCAGCTTCATCGTACCCCCGGATGAACTCACAATTCTCATAAGCTTCCGCGCTCGATACTTAATCTGAGCAATAGTCATCCCCTTCGAGGTGCCAAGATAGACTAGCACATCCGCCACTCTATCCTCTCTAAGAGTGTAATCATCCAGTGGCGCCCAACCTGAAATGTTGTTCGCGTTCAGGAATGCTTGGAAATGTTCACCCAGGTGTGTAATTGCAGCTCTAGCACTAAGCACGCTGTCAACTTCTTGCGGAGGATAGACTGTGTAGTTCACGGTAGGAAATGCTCTTCGATCAGTTGCTTTTGGCAATCATAATCAAAAAAAACAATCTGGCAAGCACAACAAGTCGCGAGCTGTCAATATACACTTAATCTAATTTGCGTATATTGACAGCCTAATATGCGTTTTGCCGGATTGATTGTTTTTAGTGCGTTGCTTTTTGATATCAGTCTGACAACAGAACAATACGGAAGAGTACATAAACAGGCGAGGCTGATGTTGATACCTCATGATGATGGATGCCCATCGAACGGGCTGATGAGACGAAGCGATTGCACTGATTTTCGCCGCTAGGCTTGGAACCATTGATCACTTGGTAAAGCACATCTATGGTACTAATCGAAGCGGCCATGTGGCGCAGCGCGTATTCAGAAGGATCACTCGATGGACGCCTGCAGGAGCGCTAATCGGGATGGCGACTAGAATGTCAATCACTAGATATGCTAACTTGACCGCTCGGATCCCTAATCGAGATCGGGCGGTCGGTTCGCCAAGGCGGTATAGCCACAGGGTGCTTCATCTCTTTCGCTTCATATGCATTCCGACAACAGTCAGAGGGCAGCCGACACCGCTGGCGAATTGGAGGATGCTATGCGCGTACCAATCTATCTTGCCGACCTACGTATCAAGTACGGCTTCAACCGTATCGTCAAAAAGCTCCAGCGCAAT
>Ga0308164_10002444_pt1 | contig 18473 bp, 15 predicted proteins | sample PhyTR2_FD_201031 | JGI IMG/M metagenome (GOLD analysis project Ga0308164, IMG submission 201031) | Phyllosphere microbial communities from UC Gill Tract Community Farm, Albany, California, United States - DLSLT.R2 | ecosystem: Host-associated > Plants > Phyllosphere > Unclassified | place: USA... | reverse complement strand
AGAACGGGATGTCGTCGTCCATGTCGTCGAAGCCCGAGGAGGACTTCGCCGGTGCCGGGGCCGGACGCGCCGCCGGTGCGCGAGGCGCCGCGGCCGGCGCGCGGGCATAACCACCGCCACCGCCACCGCCACCTTGGCCGTAGCCACCGCCACCACCACCACCGTACTCGTCCTCGCCACCGCCCGACGGGCCGCCCTGGCCCTGGCGGCTGCCCAGCATCTGCATCTGGTCGACGCGGATGTCGGTGGCGTACTTCTCGACGCCATCCTTGTCCTGGTACTTGCGGGTGCGGATCTGGCCTTCGACGTAGATCTGCGAGCCCTTGCGCAGGTACTGCGCGGCGATCTCGGCCAGGCGGCCGTTGAAGACCAGGCGGTGCCACTCGGTGGCCTCGCGCATCTCGCCGCTCTGCTTGTCCTTCCACTTGTCGGTGGTGGCCAGGGTGGCGTTGCAGACCTGATCACCGCTCGGGAAGGTCCGGGTTTCGGGATCGCGGCCGAGGTTGCCGACGAGGATGACTTTGTTGACCGATGCCATGGATGCACTGCTCCTGATGAAGGAAGGAAAGGAGAAGGAAAAAGGGGAAGGACGAAGATTGTGCCGCAGCGGCCGAAGTCAATCTCTGCGCCTTCGAAATCGTCGGCATGCAGGAGCAAAGGCGGCATCGGGGCCGCCGGAATGGCCGAGGACGGGCGCGGCCGGAACCGGGCACTTATCATGCTTGGTTGGCCTCCTGTTCCCTCCGCTCCTCCTCCCCCGCCCGTGAACGCTCCTGAAGACAACGCCTATCTGGGCGCCGTGCTCGCGCAGCAGCGCATCAGCATCCGCGGCGCGCGGACCCACAACCTCAAGAACGTCGATCTCGACATCCCGCGCAACAAGCTGGTGGTGATCACCGGCCTGTCGGGTTCGGGCAAGTCGAGCCTGGCCTTCGACACGCTCTATGCCGAGGGCCAGCGCCGCTATGTCGAGAGCCTGTCGGCCTATGCGCGGCAGTTCCTGCAGCTGATGGACAAGCCCGACGTCGATGTCATCGAGGGCCTGTCGCCGGCCATCAGCATCGAGCAGAAGGCCACCAGCCACAACCCGCGCTCCACCGTGGGCACCGTCACCGAGATCCACGACTACCTGCGCCTGCTGTTCGCCCGCGCCGGCACGCCGTTCTGCCCGGAGCATCACCTGCCGCTGCAGGCACAGACGGTCTCGCAGATGGTGGACGCGGTGATCGCGCTGCCGGACGAGCCGCGCCTGATGATCCTGGCGCCGGTCGCGCGCGAGAAGAAGGGCGAGTTCGTCGAGCTGTTCGCCGAGATGCAGGCCGCCGGCTACGTGCGCTTCCGGGTCGATGGCCAGACCTACGAATACAACGACCTGCCCAAGCTGAAGAAGACCGAGAAGCACGACATCGATGTCGTCATCGACCGCCTGCGCGCGCGCCCCGACATGCAGCAGCGCCTGGCCGAGAGCTTCGAGGCCGCCCTGCGGCTGGCCGACGGCCGCGCGCTGGCCGTCGAGATGGACGCGCCGGCCGATGGCGGCACGGCCACGCCGACCAGCCTGCCGGCCGCGCCGCGCGAGCACCTGTTCAATGCCAAGTTCGCCTGCCCGGTGTGCCACTACTCGCTGGCCGAGCTCGAGCCACGCCTGTTCTCCTTCAACTCGCCCGTGGGCGCCTGCCCGAGCTGCGACGGCCTGGGCCATCGCGAGTTCTTCGATCCGGCGCGCGTGGTGGCCTTTCCCTCGCTCTCGCTGGCCAGCGGCGCGGTCAAGGGCTGGGATCGCCGCAACGGCTACTACTTCAGCATGCTCGAGAGCCTGGCGGCCCACTACGACTTCGACATCGAGGCGCCCTTCGAGTCGCTGCGCGCCGAGGTCCGGCACGTGCTGCTCCAGGGTTCCGGCGAGGAGCTGATCAAGTTCGACTACACGATGGAGTCGGGTGCCTCGGCCGGCAAGAAGCTGGTCAAGAAGCATCCCTTCGAGGGCATCATCCCCAACCTGGAGCGACGCTACCGGGAGACCGATTCGACCACCGTGCGCGACGACCTGGCGCGCTACCGCAACCTGCAGCCCTGCCCCGAATGCGGTGGCTCGCGGCTGCGGCGCGAGGCGCGCCACGTGTTCCTGGTCGACGAGACGCCGCGCGCGGCCGGGGCCGAGGCCGAGGCCGAGGTCGGCATGGCGCCCGCGCGGAAGGCGATCTACGAGATCAGCCACCTGACGCTGCGCGACTGCCTGGCTTACTTCCAGGGCCTGCACCTGCGCGGCGCCAAGGCCGAGATCGCCGACAAGATCGTGCGCGAGATCGGCCTGCGGCTGAAGTTCCTGAACGACGTCGGCCTGAACTACCTGAGCCTGGATCGCAGCGCCGAGACGCTCTCGGGCGGCGAGGCGCAGCGCATCCGGCTGGCCTCGCAGATCGGCTCGGGCCTGACGGGCGTGATGTACGTGCTCGACGAGCCCAGCATCGGCCTGCACCAGCGCGACAACGACCGCCTCATCGGCACGCTCAAGCATCTGCGCGACATCGGCAACAGCGTGATCGTGGTCGAGCACGACGAGGACATGATCGCCGCCGCCGACCACGTGATCGACATGGGCCCGGGCGCCGGCGTGCATGGCGGTCGCGTGATGGCCGAGGGCACCTATGCCCAGGTGCTGGCCAACCCGCAGTCGCTCACCGGGCAGTACCTCTCGGGCGCGCGCAGGATCGAGGTGCCGCGCCATCGCACCGCCTGGCTGCCGGCGGTCGCCAAGCCGGCCTTCAACGAGGGCAGGAAGGCCTCGCGCTTCCCGCAGAGTCCGGCGGCCGAGCGCCGCGCCGCGCGCGAGGCGCAGCACCGCGCCACGCAGACCGCGCTGCAGGAGATCCGCGTCGTCGGCGCCAGCGGCAACAACCTGAAGGACGTGAGCGTGGCGTTTCCGGTCGGCCTGCTGACCTGCGTGACCGGCGTGTCGGGCTCGGGCAAGTCGACCCTGGTGAACGACACGCTCTATGCCGCCGTGGCGCGTACGCTCTACCGCGCGCACGAGGAGCCCGCCGCGCACGAGTCGATCGAGGGCATCGAGTATTTCGACAAGGTCATCAATGTCGACCAGAGCCCGATCGGCCGCACGCCGCGCAGCAACCCGGCGACCTACACCGGCCTGTTCACGCCGATCCGCGAGCTGATGGCCGAGACCAACACCGCGCGCGAGCGCGGCTACGGCCCCGGCCGCTTCAGCTTCAACGTCGCCGGCGGGCGCTGCGAGGCCTGCCAGGGCGACGGCATGGTCAAGGTGGAGATGCACTTCCTGCCCGATGTCTACGTGCCGTGCGAGGTCTGCCATGGCCAGCGCTACAACCGCGAGACGCTGGAGGTGCAGTACAAGGGCCGCAACATCGCGCAGATCCTGGACATGACGGTGGAGGCCGCGCACGAGTTCCTGAAGGCCGTGCCGACCATCGAGCGCAAGCTGCACACCCTGCTCGACGTCGGCCTGTCCTATGTCAAGCTCGGTCAGGCCGCGACCACGCTGTCGGGCGGCGAGGCGCAGCGCGTGAAGCTGGCGCTGGAGCTCTCCAAGCGCGACACCGGCCGCACGCTCTACATCCTCGACGAGCCGACCACCGGCCTGCACTTCGCCGACATCGAACTGCTGCTGAAGGTGCTCCACCAGCTGCGCGACGCCGGCAACACCATCGTGGTGATCGAGCACAACCTCGATGTCATCAAGACCGCCGACTGGCTGATCGACATCGGCCCCGAGGGCGGCGCGGGTGGCGGCACGGTGGTGGGAGAGGGGACGCCGGAGGACATCGCGGCGAACGAGGCGAGCCACACGGGACGGTACCTCAAGCGCCTGCTGGCGGCGCCACAGTGAGGGTGTCGGCCGCGGCTACTCGGGTGCCTGGAGGACCGAGGGTGCGGGAACGTTCGTCAACGTCGTCGCGGGATCGATCTTCTGGAGGAAGCGCGTCATCGAGACGACCGTCACGATGTCGATCTTGCCGGCATAACGGCGCTTGCTCGGATGGTCGTCGAAGGCCACGTTCGCACGAAACATGCGGCCGCCCAGTCGCGTCATCGGACCCAGATCGAGCGTGGTCGGCTCGTAGCCCATGAGCTTGAGCCACTGCTGGGACTTCTCCCGGTCGTCGATGTCGATCTTGTCGGCATAGGCCTTGGTCAACAGTTCGAGCGCCCACTGGTTGGAGTTCTCATACCGTGTGGCGAAAGGGTACGCCAGCATGTTGTAGTGCGGCGTGAACAGCGCCAGGTATTGCGCCGGGTCCGAGAGCCTGACCAGGAGCTGGTGCTGGGCTTCGACCGAAGGGATGATGATCAGCGACTCGTAGCTGAACAGGTCGTCGAGGAAGAAGTTGGCGAGCCCTTGGCGCCAGATCGCCGCATCGGCGGTGCCGCAGGTGTTGAGCAGATGCACGACGCGCCACTGGCCGGAGGCGGAATCCTTGAGGACGAAGCCGAGATGGGAATGGCGCAGGCCGTATGTCGAGAGATCCTGTCCCACCCGGGCGACGAGTGCCACCTCGGGTCGGGCCTGGTCCAAGGCCGTGGAGAGTGCCTGCGCGGCACCGAATGCCAGTCGCACCGACGAGGGGCGCGGCGGCGTGTCGACACAGGCCTGGCCCGCCCTGGCGCCCGACGACAGGCCGAATGCCAGGGCGATGGCGCAGGCTGCCAGTTCCAGGATGCTCGCCCGCTTCATCGGGACAGCCTGGATTGGTACAGCAATTCCTTGCCGATCTCGTTCGGCACGAAAGCCAGAATCCTTCCGGACGCGACGAGCGTGTGGCCGGTCGACTCCGTCACCACCTTGATGACGTTGCCCGTCGAGAGGCCGATGTCCTTGACGATCGGAGACGAGACCTGGATGACCGCCTTGCTGCCATCGACGGTGTTCTGCAGGACCACGGAAGCGGTTTCGCCGACCACCTGTCCGATCCCGGCGACGATGAACAGGGTGCCGGCGGTGAAGAAGGCGCTGGCCTCGAGTGGATGGCCGTTGACCGACGCCAGTGGCGAGAGTGCCATGCTGACGGCTCCCAGGCCGGCGGTCTGGCTGCCCTCCGCCGCGTGGGCCAGGGAAGTGAATGTCAGTGGTTGTGCCAGTGCGAGGACGACGACGCAGAGGTGCTTGAGCTTCATTGGAAGGGTCCGGAATCCGTCAGCGCGAAGCCGAGCGGGAATAGGTGCAAAAGATGAAATCCCACAGCGGGGAGGTGACGCCGAAATTGGTCTCGCGGCCCCGCTGGTGATGCAGTTCATGATTTCGCGTCAGCACGCGAAGGATGGGCAGCTGCTGATAGGTGGTGCGATGGATCGCGTAATGCACGACCAGGTAGCAGAAGTAGCCCAGCATGAATCCCGCATGGACCGACAGCAGTCCGAGATGCCACGCGGGAATCAGGAGCAGGGCATAGGCCGCGCAGATCGGAACGCCGGAGATGCCGATGTAGGCCGTGGGATCGAGGTGATGCGCCCAGTGATCCCTCCGGAACCGCCTGTGGAACAGGAAGCGATGGACCGCGTATTCCACGAACGACCATGTCAGTGCGCCGATGGCGATCCGTGTCGACGAGATCCGGGCTGGCCAGACAGCGAGTCCGAACAGGAGCGGGACGAGTGCGAAGTCGATCGTGTATTGGAAAGGCGTCAGTTGCCAATTTTTTGAGGCGGCCATGTTTTTCGGGTGCAGGCGCGCGTCCGGAACCGGACGCGGAACGAAGCGAAGCCGCAAACGGAATTCGTTCGCCTTGGCGGCTTGAGGACGGAGGAAGGAACGCGCGGGGCGGGCCCACGCACCCAGGAATCGGGCTAGGGCGCAGACGGCCGGGATTGCCGGCGGGCCTGGAGAAGCGGATGCGGATGTGCTCTTGACGCCGAGCGTGCGTGTGACAGTGACATTGGATTCCCTTTGGATGTGCAACCCTCTATGGGGTCGTTCGCACGGGCCGATTATGGCCGAAGGCGCTGGGTCGGCAATCCCGGTGCCATGCCCGATGTCGGAGCGACCGGGCCGTGGCGTCTTCCTCTCAACGCACCACCAGCCCCTTCAAGGCCGGGTCCGCCGGCGGCACCGCCAGCTTCATCTCCCTGAGCGTCTTCACCAGCAACTGCGCGATCATGAGGTTGCGATGCGTCTTGCTGTCGGCCGGGATCACGTACCAGGGCGCGGCCTCGGTCGAGGTGGCGTCGAGCGCCCTGGCATAGGCGTCCTGGTAGGCATCCCAGTGCGCGCGGGCATCGAGGTCGCCCAGGCTGAACTTCCAGTGCTTGGCCGGGTCGTCGATGCGCGCCTGCAGGCGCTTCCTCTGCTCTTCCTTGCCGATGTGCAGCATGCACTTCAGCACCACCGTGCCGGTCTCCACGAGCAGGCGCTCGAAGTCGTTGATCTGGTCGTAGCGGCGCTTCAGGTCGGACTTGGCGAGCGAGCCGTCGACCACCGGGACCAGCACGTCCTCGTAGTGGCTGCGGTTCCAGACGCCGATCTCGCCGGCGCGCGGCACCACCGCATGGCAGCGCCACAGGAAGTCGTGCGCCCGCTCGTCGATCGATGGCGCCTTGAAGGCGGCGACCCGCACGCCCAGCGGCGAGGTGCGCGAGAACACCCAGCGCACGGTGCCGTCCTTGCCGCTGGTGTCGGTGCCCTGCAACACCAGCAGCAGCTTGCGTCGGCCTTCGGCGTGCAGCAGGTTCTGCAATCCGTCGAGTTCCTCGGCGAGCGCGTCGAGGCGCTCGCGCCGGTCGCGCTCGTCGCCCTTCATGAAGGGCGTGTCGTCGGGGTCGATGTCGCCCAGGCGCACCTTGCCGCCGATGCGGTATTTGCCGAAGCTCTTCATGCGAGGGCGTCCTTTCGAGACCGATGGGAAGGAGGGGAAGGGGCGAGCGGAGCGCGACGCGTCCTCAACGCATGCCGATGCGGGCCTCGGCGCCGAACAGCGCCTTGGCCTCGCGCGGCTGCGAGCGCCAGTACTGCGGCGGCACGGAGACCTCGGCGCCCAGCTCCATGGCGGCGCGCCACGGCCAGTGCGGCTCGAACAGCATGGCCCGGCCGATGGCGACGGCATCGGCCCGGCCCTCGGCGACGATGGCCTCGGCCTGCGCCGGTTCGGTGACCAGGCCGACCGCGAAGGTCGGCAGCCCGGCGGCCGCCTTGATCGCCTCGGCCAGCGGCACCTGGTAGCCCGGGCCGAGCGTGATCTTCTGCTGCGGGGAGACCCCGCCGGAGGACACGTCGATGAACGCGCAGCCGTGCGCGGCCAGTTCCCGGGCGAAGACGCAGCTCTGCGCCACGTCCCAGCCGCCGTCGACCCAGTCGGTGGCCGAGATGCGCACGCCCACCGGCAGGCGCGCGGGCACGGCGGCGCGCACCGCATCGAGGACTTCCAGCGGAAAGCGCATGCGGTTCTCCAGCGAGCCGCCATAGCCGTCGTCGCGCCGGTTGGCGATGGGCGAGAGGAACTGGTGCAGCAGGTAGCCATGCGCCGCATGCAGCTCGAGGGCGTCGATGCCCAGCGCGTCGGCGCGCTGGGCGGCCCGCACGAAGGCCTGCTTGACGCGCGCCAGGCCGGCGGCGTCGAGCGCGACCGGCGCCGGATCGCCCTCCGCGTGCGGCAGCGCCGATGGCGCCGAGGTCGTCCAGCCGCCTTCGTCGGCGCGCAACGCCTGGCCGCCGCCCCAGGGCACGTGGCTCGATGCCTTGCGCCCGGCGTGGCCGAGCTGCATGGCGATCGGCATGCGGGAGTGGCGACGCACGGCCGCCAGCACGCGCGCCAGCGCGGCCTGGTTGTCGTCCGTGTAGAGGCCGAGGTCGGCCGGCGTGATGCGGCCTTCGGCCTCGACCGCGGTGGCCTCGATGACGAGCAGCCCGGCGCCCGACATGGCCAGCTGGCCCAGGTGCATCAGGTGCCAGTCGCCGGCATTGCCGTCCTCGACGGCGTACTGGCACATCGGCGAGACGACGATGCGGTTGGCCAGCGTCAGCGGGCCGAGGGCGAGGGGATCGAAGAGATGAGTCATGAACGTACGCGGACCATGCCTTCCTGTGCCATCGATGCGACCAGTCTGCCGTCGCGGGTGAACATGCTGCCCCGGCTGAGGCCGCGGCCCCCACCGGCGCTCGGAGAGTCCATGGTGTAGAGCAGCCAGTCGTCGAGGCGGAAATCGCGATGGAACCACATCGCGTGGTCCAGGCTTGCCAGACGCAGGCGCGGTTGCGCGTAGCTCAGGCCGTGCGGCAGCAGCGCGGCGCCCAGCAGGCCATGGTCCGATGCGTAGGCGAGCAGGGCGCGATGCACGACCGGATCGTCGGGCAGCGGGGCGATGGCGCGCAGCCAGACCGAGCGCGTGGGCGCGCGCGGCACGGGCGCGAGCAGGTCGTCGTCCTCGACGCTGCGGAATTCCAGGCCGTGCGGTCGCAGGGCCTTCACGCGCATGCGTTCGGGGATGCGGTCGACGAGGTCGAAGCGGCGTTCGAGATCGCTGCGCAGCGACTCCGGCGGCGGTGGCCCGGGCATGGCCGACTGGTGCTCGACACCGTCCTCGACGGTCTGGAACGACGCCGACATCTCGAAGATCACGCGCTCCTGCTGGCGCGCGACGACATGCCGCGTCGTGAAGCTGCGCCCGTCGCGCACGCGGTCGACCGCGTACTCGATGGGCGCGTGCTCGCCGGGAAGCAGGAAATAGGCGTGCATGGAATGCACCGGCCGTTCGGCCTCGACCGTCTGGCTGGCCGCCATCAGGGCCTGGCCGAGCACCTGCCCGCCGAAGACCGCCGGGGTGCCGATGTTCTGGCTCTGCCCCTGGAAGCGGTCGTCGCCCAGCGGCTGCAGGCGCATGAGCGCGACCAGGCGGTCGACGAGGGCGGCGGGCGTGGGCGCCGCCGCCGGCATGGAAGGCGCGGGTGCGCTGGAATGGGAGGAGTCGTTCATCGGAGGTCTGGAGAATCTGCGGTCACCATAGCAAAGACGCGCCGGCGCCGTTGTCCCGGTCGTGCCCGGCCGTGCCCCGCCCTGCATCGTGGGACGCCTCGGAATTCCATGGCCGACCCTGGTCCGTTGATTCCCGCATGCGCGCGCCAACGGGCCGGGGCGCGGACAATCGGGCCCATGGAAAAGCAGCGCATCGTGGTGGGCCTGAGCGGCGGAGTCGATTCCGCGGTCACGGCGCACCTGCTCAAGCAACAGGGCCACGAGGTGGTCGGCATCTTCATGAAGAACTGGGAGGACGACGACGACGACGAATACTGCTCGTCGAACGTCGACTTCATCGATGCGGCGGCGGTCGCCGACGTGCTGGGCATCGAGATCGAGCACGTCAACTTCGCGGCCGACTACAAGGATCGCGTGTTCGCCGAATTCCTGCGCGAGTACCAGGCCGGCCGCACGCCCAATCCGGACGTGCTGTGCAATGCCGAGATCAAGTTCAAGGCCTTCCTCGACCACGCGATGCGCCTGGGCGCGGAAAAGATCGCCACCGGCCACTATGCCCGGGTGCGCCACGACGCGGCGAGCGGCCGCCACCAGCTGCTCAAGGGACTCGACCCCGCCAAGGACCAGAGCTACTTCCTCCACCGGTTGAACCAGGCGCAGCTCTCGAAGACCCTGTTCCCGGTCGGCGAGCTGAAGAAGACCGAGGTGCGCCGCATCGCCGACGAGATCGGCCTGCCCAATGCCAGGAAGAAGGATTCGACCGGCATCTGCTTCATCGGCGAGCGGCCGTTCCGCGACTTCCTCAACCGCTACATCTCCAAGGCGCCGGGCCCGATCAAGGACGAGCGCGGACGCACGCTGGGCGAACACCAGGGACTGAGCTTCTACACGCTGGGCCAGCGCCAGGGCCTGGGCATCGGTGGCGTGAAGGCGCGCGGCGCCGAACTGAAGGCCATCGAGGCCCAGGGCCTGCGCGGCGTGGGAGCGCACGCGCCGTGGTTCGTGGCGCGCAAGGACATCGAGCGCAACACGCTGTGGGTGGTGCAGGGCCATGACCATCCCTGGCTGCTCTCGCATGCGCTGACGGCCGACGACATGAGCTGGGTCGCCGGCGTGCCGCCGGCGGCGGGTGACCATGCCGCCAAGGCGCGCTATCGCCAGCTCGACGCGACCTGCCGGCTGCGCGACGACCCGGACGGATTCCGGCTCGACTTCGACGAGGCGCAGTGGGCCGTCACGCCGGGCCAGTCGGCGGTGGTCTACCAGGGCGAGGTGTGCCTGGGCGGCGGCGTCATCACGCGCGCGGTGCCGCTGGCCGAACGCTGAAGCGCCGCGCTGGGGTTCAGGCGTCGCCGGCGTCCGGCGGCAGGGCGACCGAGGCGTCGGTATGGATCAGCTCCAGCGGGTAGCGCTGGCCCGCGAGATAGTCCTCGATGCAGCGCAGCAGCAGGGGACTGCGATGCCGATCGACGCTGGCCCGCAGTTCGTCGATGTCCATCCACAGGGTCCGCACGATGCCGTCGTCGAGCGTGCGGTCGGCCTCGAAGGCGCCGAGCGTGCCGGCGAACGCGAAGCGCAGGTAGGTGATGTCCTGTTCGCCATCGGTGCCCGGGCGCGCGGCCGGGCGCTGGAAGCGAGCCATGTAGACCCCGACCAGCGCATCCGGCGTGAAGTGGTGGGCGGTCTCCTCCAGCGTCTCGCGGGCGCAGCCCTCGGCCGGCGACTCGCCCGGATCGAGATGGCCGGCGGGCGTGTTGAGCTTCAGGCCGGCCGAGGTGTGTTCCTCGACCAGCAGGAAGCGGCCTTCGCGTTCGATCACCGCCGCTACGGTGACATTGGGTTTCCAGCGGGGACGCGATGCGGTCATGGGACGGAGTTCTCGTGGGAGCACCCGGCGCCAGAGCCGGGACAGCAGCGACTGTAGCGCCGCCACTTGCTCGAGCCATCCGCCATGCGGAGGTCAGGTCGTGGGCGCTGGCGCGGGCGCGGGCGCGGGCGTGGGCGTGGGCTTGGCGCTGATGTCGATGCGCGTGGCCGCGCTGGCGTCCACGCCGACGTCCGCGCCCGCCTCGAGGCTGGAGACCGCGAAGTCCTCGGAGTCGACCGCCTCCAGGCGATAACCCAGGCCGTAGATCGCGGACAGCAGGAAACCGCGCGACGGTCGCAGATCGAGCTTGTTGCGCAACCGCGAGACGTGGGTGTCGAGCGAGCGCGAGGAGGTCTGGTCGCTGATGCCCCAGATGGCTTCGCGCAGGTGCTCGCGCGACAGCAGCCGGCCGATGTTCTGGAACAGGAACAGCGCCAGTTCGTATTCCCGGTGCTTGAGTTCGGCCTGCACGCCGTTCACCTTGAGCATGCGTCGCTGCGGCAGGAAGTGATAGGGGCCGATCGTCAGTTCGGTGTCGTGCCGTGCCGGATAGGCGCGCCGCAGCAGGGCATGGACGCGGGCCTCGAGTTCCGCGGTGCGCAGCGGCTTCAACATGAAATCGTCGGCGCCGACCGTGAGCCCCTCGACCATGTCGGCCTCCTCGTGCCGGTGGGTCACGAAGAGGATCGGAATCCGGTTGTTGAAATCGTCGCGGATGCGTTTGACCACCGCCGGGCCCGGCATGTCGGGCAGGGTCCAGTCGAGGATGAGCAGATCGAAGCTTTGCTGGCGCAGGTCGCGCAGCAGCGGTTTGGCCAGCCCGTAGCCATGGCACTCGTGCCCCATCCGCTCCATCGTCGAGCACATCAGATCGCGTTGGCTGGACTCGTCGTCGAGCGCTGCAATTCGCATTTTCATATCCCCTTGGTGCTGGGTCGGCATGCCGCGACGTCGGCGTTTATGCAAACCATAGTACTAATTTCAAATGTTAACCCGATCATTTCCGATGCTGCAAACGCAAGGGCGATCAGTCACTTGGATACCGGTGAAAAGCGCACGAACCTTGAACTTGGTGTCGTCCCGCGGCGCATTGAAACTCAGTTCGTCACTGGGGAAAGTGTTGGACTGACACTTGTTTTCATTTGTAGGACGTGCATTTGACGAGCGCTAACCCGCATGTCGGCTGGCGGGGGGTTCGAGTAAGCTCATTTCGAAGAACAAGGACACGGGCGCTGTCCGAGGAGATTGCTGATGAGGATAGGCATACCTGCCGAAACGGCAGTGGATGAGACCCGGGTGGCCGTCACTCCCGAAACGGCGAAAAAACTGGTGGCGCAGGGCCATGTCCTGAACATCCAGAGCGGCGCCGGCGTCGCCGCGAGCGTCACCGATGCCGCCTACGAAGCCGCGGGCGCGGTCCTCACCGATGCGGCTGGCGCCCTGGGTTGCGAGGTGGTGCTCAAGGTCAGGCCTCCATCGGAATCAGAGCAGGCCCTGCTCACGCCCGGCGCGGTCCTGGTGGGCATGCTCGAGCCTTTCGACGCCGCCGGCCTGCAGCGTCTGGCCACGGCCGGCGTCACCGCCTTCGCGCTGGAGGCGGCGCCGCGCACCACGCGCGCGCAGAGCATGGATGTGCTGTCCTCGCAGGCCAACATCGCCGGCTACAAGGCGGTGATGATCGCCGCCGACCGGTACCAGCGCTTCTTCCCGATGCTCATGACCGCCGCCGGCACCGTCAAGGCCGCCCGGGTGGTGATCCTGGGGGTGGGCGTGGCGGGGCTGCAGGCCATCGCCACGGCCAAGCGCCTGGGCGCGGTGATCGAGGCGTCCGACGTGCGCCCGAGCGTCAAGGAGCAGGTCGAGTCGCTGGGGGCGAAGTTCATCGACGTGCCCTACGAGACCGACGAGGAGCGCGAGGCCGCCGTCGGCGTGGGCGGCTATGCCCGGCCGATGCCCGCGAGCTGGCTGGCGCGCCAGCAGGTGGAGGTGGCCAAGCGCGTGGCCGCCGCCGACATCGTCATCAGCACGGCCCTCATCCCCGGGCGCGCGGCACCCACGCTGGTCACCGAGGCCATGGTCCAGGCGATGAAGCCCGGCTCGGTCATCGTCGACATCGCCGCGGGCAAGGGCGCGGACACGAGCGGGGGCCTGACCGGCGGCAACTGCACGCTGTCGGAGGCCGGGCGCACGGTCGTCAGGCACGGCGTGACGATCGTCGGCGAGACCAACCTGCCCGCGCGCGTGGCGGCCGATGCGTCGGCGCTCTACGCGCGCAACGTGCTCGATTTCCTCAAGCTGATCCTTCCCGGGGACGGCGGATTGAAGATCGACCTGGAGGACGACATCGTGGCGGCCTGCCGCGTGACGCAGGGCGGCCGGGTCACCCGCGGGTAGACGCGGGCGTCGGCGGCGGACGCGGACCGCGCGCGCCTGCAGGGCGCCCATCCACAGAAGAACGCACAACGCACAACGCATCACCGAGGAGCGCGAGAGCCATGGATCCCGTATCGCATACCGTCATCAACCTGATCATCTTCGTGCTGGCCATCTACGTGGGCTACCACGTGGTGTGGACCGTCACGCCGGCGCTGCACACGCCGCTCATGGCGGTCACCAACGCCATCTCGGCGATCGTCATCGTGGGGGCCATGCTGGCCGCGGCGCTGACGGTCACCCCGCTGGGCAAGACCATGGGCGTGCTGGCCGTGGCGCTGGCGGCGGTCAACGTCTTCGGCGGCTTCCTGGTCACGCGCCGGATGCTGGAGATGTTCCGGAAGAAGGAGCGCAAGGCGCCCGCCGCGGCCGCGGCCGCCGGCGCGAAGGGAGAGGCCCAATGAGCATGAACGTCGTCACGCTGCTCTACCTGGTGGCCAGCGTCTGCTTCATCCAGGCCCTGAAGGGCCTGTCCCACCCGACCACCTCCATCCGCGGCAACCTCTTCGGCATGAGCGGCATGGCCATCGCGGTGGTCACCACCCTGGCGCTGGTCCATGGCCAGGCCGCGATGCTGGGCGTGGGCTTCGGCAGCGGCATCGCCTGGGTGCTCGCCGCGCTGGTCGTCGGCGGTGGCGCGGGCGCCTTCATGGCCCACAAGGTCGAGATGACCAAGATGCCCGAGCTGGTGGCCTTCATGCACAGCATGATCGGCCTGGCGGCGGTGTTCATCGGGGTGGCGGCGGTGGCCGAGCCCTGGGCCTTCGGCATCACGCCGCCGCCCGTGGCGGCGGTGGCGGCCACGGCGACCACCACCGGCGCGATGCTGGTCGACGGCGTGCTGCGCTATGCCATCCCCCATGGCAACCGGCTCGAGCTCTTCCTGGGCGCGGCCATCGGCGCGATCACCTTCAGCGGCTCGGTCATCGCCTTCGGCAAGCTCTCGGGCAAGTACCGCTTCCGCCTGTTCCAGGGCGCTCCGGTGGCCTTCAAGGGGCAGCATCCGCTCAATCTGGTGCTGGGCCTGCTGACCGTGGCGCTGGGCCTGGTCTTCGTCGCCACCGAGAGCTGGGGTGCCTTCTTCGCCATGCTGGCGCTGGCCTTCGTCATGGGCGTGCTCATCATCATCCCGATCGGCGGGGCGGACATGCCGGTGGTGGTGTCGATGCTCAACAGCTACTCGGGCTGGGCCGCCGCGGGCATCGGCTTCTCGCTGAACAACGCCATGCTGATCGTCGCCGGTTCGCTGGTGGGCAGCTCCGGGGCGATCCTCTCCTACATCATGTGCAAGGCGATGAACCGCAGCTTCTTCAACGTGATCCTGGGCGGCTTCGGGGGCGAGGCGGTCACCGCCGGCGCCGCGGGCGCGGCGGTGCAGCGCCCGGTCAAGAGCGGCAGCGCCGACGACGCGGCCTTCGTGCTGTCCAACGCCGAGACGGTGGTGATCGTGCCGGGCTACGGCCTGGCGGTGGCGCGCGCGCAGCACGCGGTCAAGGAGCTCGCGGCCAAGCTCACGGAAAAGGGCATCACGGTGAAGTACGCGATCCACCCGGTGGCCGGCCGCATGCCCGGACACATGAACGTGCTGCTGGCCGAGGCCGAGGTGCCCTACGACCAGGTCTTCGAGATGGAGGACATCAACGGCGAGTTCGGCCAGGCCGACGTGGCGATCATCCTGGGCGCCAACGACGTGGTGAACCCCGCGGCCCACACCAAGGGCAGTCCGATCTACGGCATGCCCATCCTGGAGGCCTACAAGGCCAAGACCGTCATTGTTAACAAACGCTCCATGGCCGCCGGATATGCCGGCCTGGACAATGAACTCTTCTACATGGACAAGACCCTGATGGTCTTCGGCGACGCCAAGAAGGTCGTCGAGGACATGGGCAAGGCCATCGAATAGTCGAACAGAACAGCTCCAAGGATCCCTGCTCCATGAACGATCGCCCCTGGCTCACCAGCTACCCCCCAGGCGTGCCCGCCGACATCGACGTCACGCTCTATGCGTCGCTGCCGGCCCTGATGGCTGAAAGCTTCGCCACCCATGCCGACCGCACGGCCTACAGCTTCATGGGCCGCGACGCCAGCTATGCCGAGGTCGATCGCCTGAGCCGCGCCTTCGCCGCCTACCTGCAGGGACTCGGCCTGGCCAAGGGCGACCGCGTCGCCGTCATGATGCCCAACTGCACCCAGTACCCGATCGCCGTCGCGGGCATCCTGCGTGCCGGTCTGGTGCTGGTCAACGTGAATCCGCTCTACACGCCGCGTGAACTCGCCCACCAGCTCAAGGACAGCGGGGCGACGGTGATCGTGATCATGGAGAACTTCGCCGCCACGCTCGCCCAGTGCCTGGCCACGACGCCCGTCAAGCACATCGTGCGATGCGCCATGGGCGATCGCCTGGGTCTGCTCAAAGGAGCGCTCGTCAACTTCGTGGTGCGCAGGGTGAAGAAGCTGGTGCCGGCCTACGAGCTGCCCGGCGCGGTGACCTTCAACGCGGCGCTCGGGCAGGGCGCGCGCGCGACGCTCCGCCCGGTCGCCATCGGACCCGACGACATCGCGGTCCTGCAATACACCGGCGGCACCACGGGCGTCTCGAAGGGAGCGGTGCTGCTGCATCGCAACGTGATCGCCAACGTGCTGCAGTCCGAGGCCTGGAACGCGCCGGTGATGGAGAAGGTGCCCGCTGGCGAACAATCCACCAGCGTCTGCGCGCTGCCGCTCTATCACATCTTCGCCTTCACGGTGAACATGATGCTGGGGCTGCGAACGGGTGGCAAGGTGATCCTGATTCCCAATCCGCGCGATCTCTCGGCCACGCTCAAGGAGCTGTCGAAGCACACCTTCCACAGTTTCCCGGCCGTCAACACGCTCTTCAACGGACTGGCCAACCATCCGGATTTCGGCACCGTGGACTGGAGCAACCTCAAGGTCTCGCTCGGTGGCGGCATGGCCGTGCAGGGCGCGGTCGCCAAGCTCTGGCTGGAGAAGACCGGCTGCCCGATCTGCGAAGGCTACGGACTGTCGGAGACGTCGCCCTCGGTCAGCTGCAACCCGACCACCAGCACGGCCTACACCGGCACCATCGGCGTGCCCTTGCCCGGCACCTGGATGACCCTGCTGGACGACGAGGGCCGGCCCTCGGCGCCGGGGGAGGCCGGCGAGATCGCGATCAAGGGGCCGCAGGTGATGGCGGGGTACTGGCAGCGGCCCGACGAGACGGCCAAGGTCATGACCAGCGATGGCTGGTTCAAGTCGGGCGACATCGGCCGGGTCGACGAGCGCGGCTTCTTCCGCATCGTCGATCGCAAGAAGGACATGATCCTGGTGTCGGGATTCAACGTCTATCCCAACGAGGTCGAGGACGTGGTCGCCCAGCTGGAAGGGGTGCTGGAGTGCGCCGCGGTCGGCATCGCCGACGAGAAGACGGGGGAAGCCGTCAAGCTGGTGATCGTCAGGAAGAACGCCGATCTCACGGAAGCCCAGGTGCGCGCCTTCTGCCGCGAGAACCTCACCGGCTACAAGCGCCCCGCGCGCATCGAGTTCCGCACCGACATGCCCAAGACACCGGTGGGCAAGATCCTGCGGCGCGAGTTACGCGACAAGACCTGAGGACGCCGCGCGCGAGGCCCTACTTCAACCAGCCGCGCCGGCGGAAGTACCACATCGGCCCGAGCGCGCTGGCCACCATCAATGCGATCGCATAGCCATAGCCGAAGCTCCATTCGAGCTCCGGCATGAACTTGAAGTTCATGCCATAGACGCTCGCGATCAGCGTCGGCGGCAGCAGCGCCACGCTGGCCACCGAGAAGATCTTGATGGTCTTGTTCTGGTTGATGTTGATGAAGCCGACCGTCGCATCCATCAGGAAGTTGATCTTGTCGAACAGGAAGGCGGTGTGGTTGTCCAGCGACTCGATGTCGCGCAGGATCTGGCGCGCTTCCTCGAATTGGTCGGCATTGAGCATGCGGCTGCGCATCATGAAGCTGACCGCGCGGCGCGTGTCCATCACGTTGCGACGGATGCGCCCGTTCAGGTCCTCCTGGCGCGCGATGGCGCCCAGCACCTCGCCGGCGAGTTCGTCGCTGACATTGCCCGCCAGCACCTTCTTGCCGACCACCTCCAGCTCGTCGTAGATGTTCTCCAGCGTGTCGGCCGAGTATTCCGCGTCGGCGTCGAGCAGCTTGAGCAGCACTTCCTTGGCGTCCTCGATCAGGCCCGGCGCGCGACGCGCCCGCATGCGCAACAGGCGGAACACCGGCACGTCCTCGTCGTGGATCGAGAACAGCACGCCGCGGCTGCGCAGTTCGGCATTGTGCTGATTGAGGATGAAGGCGACACGCACCGAGCGCGGGTTCTCGTCGTCGTCGATCAGGAAGTCGCTGCGGATGTGCAGCTCGCCGTTGTCCTCCTCGTAGAAGCGCGCCGATTCCTCGATGTCCTCGTCCATCGCGTCCTCGGGGATGGACAGGCCGTAGTACTGCTTGATCCAGCGCTTCTCCTCGACCGTGGGCGATTCGAGATCGACCCAGATGGGCTGGAACTGGGACAGCTCCTCGAGGGCCTCGATCTCTTCCTGGACCAGGCGCCCGTTGGCGAGCGTGAAGATGTTGAGCATGAGCTCACTCCCGTGAAAAATCTGACGATGGGCGAGGGGTGGGGGGCGCTTTCGATTCCCTCGCCGATGGCGTTCAGACGGGAGTCGAAAGCTGCCGAGACGGATAGCTTTCCAAGTCGAAATCTCCGGTTGCAGCGACGCGCGATTATGGCATCGGCCCTGGGCACTTACCCGTAGACGCCGACCATCAAAGGCGTGATCCGATCTGGATGGATGTCCAGTAAAGTCGGGTTCCGATGCCCATCGCCGCCACCGTCCCCGCCCCCGCGTCGTCCACCCTGGCCGAGCGTCTCGCCGAGGCGCTGTCGACCCTCAACGAGGCCCAGCGCGCGGCGGTCGACCATGGGATGTCGGCGGGCGACGCGGCCGGCGCCGACGCGCGTCCGCTGCTGGTGATCGCCGGCGCGGGATCGGGCAAGACCAGCACGCTGGCGCATCGCGTCGCCGGCCTGATCGCGCGGGGCACCGATCCGCAGCGGATCCTGCTGCTGACCTTCTCGCGTCGCGCGGCGCAGGAGATGACCCGCCGGGCCGGTCAGGTCGCCATGCGTGTGCTGGGACTGCGTGACGATGCCGCGCCCGCGCTGCCCTGGGCCGGAACCTTCCATGGCATCGG
>Ga0308164_10002443_pt1 | contig 18499 bp, 15 predicted proteins | sample PhyTR2_FD_201031 | JGI IMG/M metagenome (GOLD analysis project Ga0308164, IMG submission 201031) | Phyllosphere microbial communities from UC Gill Tract Community Farm, Albany, California, United States - DLSLT.R2 | ecosystem: Host-associated > Plants > Phyllosphere > Unclassified | place: USA... | reverse complement strand
GATCAACGCGCCTGTGCCCAGTGCGGTCTCTGCATGGCATGCGATACGGTGCGGTCTGCGAAGCGGCGCGATGCTTCGAAACCATTTCCATGTGTAAACTGTTTATTTTTCCAGCTATCAATAAATTTCAAATTCCTTGTTGATGCCGATCATGTTTACTTAATGTAATCGTGGTGTATGCGGAACGGACCTAGCCGTTCAGGGAGGTTTCTTGTTTGGTAATTAAGGTGAAAAATCGCGCGTCCGAAACGGCGAGACCCTGCAAACGTCAGCGCGTTTGCAGGGCGGCGGGGGCGGCGGGGGCTGCCTGGGGAATGAAGCGGGGGGAAGGGCGCGGCGGGAAACCGCGCCGGAAGCGGTGGGATTTGGACGGAACTCAGGCGGCGAAGGAAGCGGCCTTGGCGCCCGGGCTCGCGCACCAGGCAGTCGCGCCGCCGGCGGTTTTGCTGCCTGGGCTGGCGCACCAGGCGGTGGCATCGTTGCTGGCCGCCTGCCGCGCGCCCGGGCTGGCGCACCAGGCGACCGTATCGGCGGCAGTGCGTTTGGCGCCGGGGCTGGCGCACCAGGCGACGGCATCCGCGGCGCGTTTGCTGCCGGGGCTGGCGCACCAGGCGGTGGCGTCGTTGCTGGCGGCCTGCCGGGTGCCCGGGCTGGCGCACCACGCGGTGGCGTCGTTGCTGGCGGCTTTTTTGGCGCCCGGGCTGGCGCACCACGCCATGGCGCCGTCGTGCGCACCGTTGCTGGCGCCCGGGCTGGCGCACCAGGCGGTCAGGACGCCCTGCAAGGCGATGCCGAAGCGCATGCCGTAGTCGGCTCCTGCTGCGCCGGCGCCGCTGCCGACCGCAGGGAAGGCTTCCAGGAAGGTCGATTCGTACAAGGCGCGCATGCGGTCGCCGCTGTCGATGCGCAATTGCTGGTCCTGCTCGTCGCCCAGGCCGACGTAGGGATAGTGGTGCAGGAAATAGCCGAAAGCCTGCTCGCAGTCGGCGGCGTACTTCATCGTGTCGAGGATGTGGTAGTGCCAGAAGGTGTCGACGTCGACCTGGGGCGCCGTGTCTTCTTGGGGATACAGTTTCATCAGGCACAGGAAGCGCCGGTATTCTTTTTCGACGGCGTTCGCCCTGTCCCGGCTCCAGCCTTCACCGGATGCCACATGCATCAGCTTCACCTTGATCGGGTCCAGATCCAGTGCCATCACGGCTGCAAACAAGTCCTTCGTGTTGATCGTCAGATTCATGGCTATCCTCAATGATGTAGTCGTTTTGTGAACTTCTTCCCTAGTATTGGCGGACATCATGTAATGCATGTGTCAGCGTCTGGCTATGCATCCACTTCGATACCGATCAAATCCCTGCATGGACAATTCCCTTACTTGACAGCAACTTCTGGAAGTCGTCCTTGATCTGCATTGCCTGTACTCAATGTAATTGAGCAATTAAGGGAGCCAATTGCGTTTGGTCAAAAGCGAGAAGGCGTTGCCGCAGCGCCACAGGGGAGCGCGCGCCGCGGACTGAGGGCGCGCGCAGGCCGCAATTGTGTCTTGCGCGCCGGCGCGGCGAGGCAGGATCGTGCGTCAGATCAGGGCCGAAATGGACTCGTGCTCTTCCATTAACAGCGGTTGATGGTCCGGCAGGCCGACCACCGGCGCCGACACCATGATCGTGGTCCCGCCGTCGCGTTCGCTGAAGACGGCGCAGGTGCCGCCCAGGATCAGGATGCGTTCCTCGATGCCGACAAGGCCGAAGGAGCCCTGCTTGTTGCGTCCGCCGGGCGGCAGGCCGCAGCCGTTGTCCCTGACGATCAGCGACAGCCAGCCGCCGTTCAGGCGCAGCTCGACCACGACCCGGCTGGCGTTGGCGTGGCGGACGATATTCGTCAGCGATTCCTGCAGGATGCGGAAGAAGGCGGTGGCGCAGTAGTCCGGCATGGCGATCTCGCTATGGTCGTCGTGGATCTCGCACTGGATGCCGGTGCGGCGGTGGAACTGGTTGACCTGCCACTCGACGGCGGCGGACAGGCCGAGGTCGAGCACGGTCGGGCGCAGATCGTTGATGATCTGGCGCACGCTCTTGATGGTGGTGTCGATCTGCAGCAGCGTGTAGGTGGCGCGCTTGTGCAGGTGGCTGTGGGTCTTCGAGCGCGTGGCCAGCATTTCGGCCTCGATGCGCAGGGCCAGCAGGTTCTGGCCGAGGTCGTCGTGGACCTCGCGCGCGATCCGCTTGCGCTCCAGTTCCTTGACCTGGTAGGCATGGTCGGCCAGGCGCCGCAGTTTCTGGTGCGACAGCTGCAGCTTGCTCTGGCTTTCGCGCAGCTCGCTCGTCATTTCCTGCGCCAGCGCCAGCGCGGCGCGGCGCGACGAGGTCAGGATGAACAGCAGCACGTATAGCAGGATCGACCCGATGAAGCCGAAGCTCATCATCATCTTCGGGTAGGAGTCGTCGAATGCGGTGTACATGGCGGCCTTGCGCACGCTGTACACCGTTTTCCAGGGCCGCCCGTTGAAGTCGAGCGGCAGCGTGATGAAGAACATGTCGTAGCCGGTATCGAGCGGCGGCATCGGATTGGCGGCGCTGCCCTTGCTGTCGAACAAAGTCAGCAGGCGCCCGCGGGTGCTTTCGCCGCGCACGTCGATGCGCGGTCCGGCGTCGTACAAGGTCATGCGCACGCCGGCCACCGGCATTTCATCGATCACGCCCTTGAGCAGCTTGGGAATGCTGAAGGCGATGCCGATCGAGCCGCGGTAGGCGCTGCGGCGCTGTTCGACGCTGTCGAGCGGGACGGCCATGCGGTACACCGGCATGCGCATGCCGATGTAGATGTCGTTCGGCCGCGACAGCTTGGGAATCGGGGTGCCCGTCGAAAACAGCTTGCCCTCGTCGCGCTCCGCCAGCAGGTGCTTGCCGAAATAGCGGTTGGCCATCAGGTCGACGCCGTACAGGTCGGCACGCGGCGGATGCGGTTCCACATACAGGGTCGACAGGTAGTACGGCCGCAGGCCCGGCGGCGAAATTGCCGGCCGGGTGGTGTCGCCCGGGATCTGCGGCGTTTCCGCCTGCAGGCGGGCAAGGAAGGCGGCCCTGCCTGCCTCGGGCACGTATTCGGAAAAATTGATGAAGTCGACCGCCGGGAAATTCGTCGCCAGCGCCAGCCCGCGCACGTATTCGTGGAACTGGCGGTGCGTCGGCGCGTCCGTGCTCTGGAACAGGCTGGCGGTGCCGCGCAGCAGGTTGGTATAGGACTTGGCACGCACGTTGACCACGCTCTGGGCATAGCGCGCATGATTGTAAAACCGCTCGCGTGCATCGCTTTCGATCGAGCGGTGGGTGAACACGTAGAGGCTGCTGCCGATCAGGGTCGACATCAGGGCGCCGATCCAGAACGACCAGCGGGTCACCGAAAACGCTTCGCGCAGCAGGGATCCCATTGCAGGCTCCTAAGGCGGTACTTTATGCGTTGCAACTTACGTAGTTTGGGTGTGGAGCGGACCTAGCAGATTGGGGAGTTGCGGTCTCAGAGCGTCGTCCCCGCGAAGGCGGGGATCCATGCTGAGTATCCGGATTCGGTTTGTCGGAAGCGGTGCAGTGCTTCGGATGCCAGGCTTCGGTAACTCAGCATGGGTCCCCGCTTTCGCGGGGACGACGGAGGGTGGGTGGGGCGACGAGCTGGTAGCTTCAGTATCGGCGCAGGCTTACTTGGCCCAGCTATCCTTCAGCGTGGTCACCCGGTTAAACACCGGCACGCCCGGCTTCGAATCGACCCGGTCCGCCACGAAATAGCCGTGACGCTCGAACTGGAAGCGCTGATCCGCTACCGCATTCTTCAAGCCCGGCTCCAGGTAAGCCGTGACCGTTTCCAGCGCGTTCGGGTTCAGCACCGACATGAAATCCTTGCCCCCGCCGTCCGGCTGCGGGTCCAGGAACAGGCGGTCGTAGAGGCGCACTTCGGCTTCCAGTGCATGGGCCGCGCTGACCCAGGTGATGTTGCCCTTGACCTTGTAGGTGTCGGCGCCCGGCGTGCCCGATTTCGAATCCTCGAAATAGTTCACGTGGACGGCGGTCACATTGCCGGCTTCATCCTTGTCGAAGCCGGTGCACTCGGCCACGAAGCCGTATTTCAGGCGCACGCGCGAGCCCGGCTTGTCGGCCGTCGGCGGGGTGAAGCGGAAATAACCCTTGACCGGGGTTTCCATGAAGTCTTCCTGCTCGATCCACAGTTCGCGGCTGAACGGGAAGGAACGGCTGCCCAGTTCCGGGTGGTGCGGGTGGACCGGGGCGCTGCAGTCGACCGTTTCGCCTTCCGGGAAGTTATCCACGATCAGTTTCAGCGGACGGAGGACGGCGATCGCACGCGGCGCCTTCGGGTCCAGGTCGTCGCGCAGCGCGCCTTCCAGCGTGCTCATGTCGATCCAGCTGTCGACCTTGGTGACACCGATGCGCTCGCAGAACAGCTGGATCGCTTCCGGCGTGTAGCCGCGGCGGCGCAGGCCGACGATGGTCGGCATGCGCGGATCGTCCCAGCCGCTGACGACGCCCTGGTCGACCAGCTGGCGCAGCTTGCGCTTGGAAGTGACGACGTAGGTCAGGTTCAGGCGCGAGAATTCGTACTGGCGCGGCACCGGCGGCGTGAAGAAGCCGCCTTCGGCCAGCGTTCCGACCAGCCAGTCGTAGAACGGGCGGTGGTCGGTGAATTCCAGCGTGCACAGCGAATGCGTGATGTTCTCGATCGCATCCGAGATCGGGTGCGTGTAGTCGTACATCGGGTAGATGCACCAGTCGTCGCCGGTGCGGTGGTGGTGCGCGTGGCGGATGCGGTACAGGGCCGGGTCGCGGTTGGTCATGATGGGCGAGGACATCGCGTCCTCGCTCATCTTGGCGCGCAGGATGTGTTCGCCGTCCTTGTACTTGCCGGCCTTCATGTCGCGGAACAATTGCAGCGATTCGGCGGCCGGGCGGTCGCGGAAGGGCGAGTTGGTGCCGGCCTGGCCGAAGTTGCCGCGGTTCTTCGCCATGTCTTCGGCACTCTGGCTGTCGACGTAGGCCTTGCCGTTTTCGATGAGGTACTCGGCCATCGCGTACAGCTGGTCGAAGTAGTCGCTGGCGTAGTGCAGGTATTCCTGGCCGCCCTGTTTCCACGAGAACCCGAGCCACTGGACGCTGTCCATGATGGTGTCGACGTATTCCTGGTCTTCCTTCTCCGGATTGGTGTCGTCGAAGCGCAGGTGGCAGCGGCCCTGGTAGTCGCGTGCCAGGCCGAAGTTCAGGCAGATCGATTTGGCGTGGCCCACGTGCAGGTAGCCGTTCGGCTCCGGCGGAAAACGGGTGATGACCGAGGGCATGCCGGGGCGGGCATGGGTGCCGGCGGCGATGTCGGCGTCGACAATCGAGCGCACAAAATTAGGCGATGGCACGGGCGCCGAGGAGTTCTTGTCGTTGCTCATGAAAAGGTGTTTTTGATAGGGGTGATTGCCGGCATTTTACCGTAGAAGGGTGGCTGCCACCCCCATATGTGGTGAAGCGCACGGTTCGCCACCCGGCGCGCATGGATACTCGGGGCTGGCGGGCGCGCACTGGCCAGCCTGTCAAGCATGCAGTTTCTATTGCATAATCCCGGTTTAACGTTTTTATTCGGCCCTGCCGGAGAGTTCCAAGTGGAAAATTTATACGCGATCCTCGGCGTCGCGCCGAACGCCACCGACGACGAGATCAAGAAGGTGTACCGCTCGCTGGCGATGCGCTACCACCCGGACCGCAACCAGGCGCCGGGCGCGGAGGCGCGCTTCAAGGCCGTCACCAAGGCCTACGAAATCCTGTCCGACCGCAGCAAGCGCGGCGAATACGACCAGAGCGTCAACCACCGCATCGTGCTCGACGCCGAGGGCGAAGCCTTCGAACTCTGGCGCTCCCTGTTCGCGCTGAACGGCGTGACCCTGCACTGACATTCCCGAGCATTCACAAGAAAGCCATCCCATGAAAAAAGTACACCCGGAATTTGCGTTCCAGTCGCGCGAACTCGAAGGCCAGATCGACGGCACCCTGGGCGATCCGCCCAACCGCAAGAACTACAACATGATGGTGCAGGCGCTGGTGTCCGAATACGCCGACGGCAACGGCCTCGACGACGTCAACATGATGGCCTTTGCGCTGGTCGACCAGATCCGCTTTACCGACCCCAAGGGCCTGGTGCGCGAAGCGATGGATTACGAAGGCAGCGGCGATCCGGCAGCGGTGTTCGCGATGGCCAATTGCGATAGTGAAGAAGGCGAAGGCAAGGCGATGTACGCCGCCATCTGCGCCAACCATCCGGAACTGGCGCGCCAGGCGATCATCACCGCCTTCCTGTACAAGAACCAGGCGCGCTGGGAAGACGACGACCAGTCGCTCGAGCAGCTGGCGCGCGACGACGAAGGCGACGACGACGAGCTCGACGACACCGCGGCCGACGGCGACTTCACCCAGATCTTCGACCAGGAAGGAGGCGACCGCGAATGAGCGACGACAACCAAGCCAATCTGCCGGCCCTGACCCGGCAGGTCAGCGAACTGGTGCTGGCCGGCTCGCTGCAACACGCCGAGGAAGCGTTTTCCAAGGCCGCCGACGAGCACGGCGACTATGCCGTGGCCGAGGTGCTGTCGACGCTGCCGCCCCAGGTGACCGCGCTGCACCTGGCCGGCTTCGACGGCGGCAAGACCTCGCTGGCCACCATGCTGGTGCCGCCCAAGGCCTGGGCCGAGAGCCTGGCCTACATGGCCGCCACCTGGCCGGACGACATGATCGAGGACGATCCCGAGCGCATCGCCGAGAACCTGTTCAACCACATCCACGGCGTGGTCTACGCCACCGATGACGAAGAACGCCGCCACGAACTGCTGCTGGAAGCGTCCGGCACCGACCACGGCGCCACGGCCTTCGCCATCCTGTGGTCGCTGGCGCCGCGCGAGATCCTGGAAGTGGCGGGCGAGATCAACGCCAAGGGACCCTACGTGACCGGCCAGACCACGTCCGACAGCGACATCGTGCCGCTGGCGGTCGACCTGGCCAAGGCCAGCGAGGACGGCTGGCAGCGCTCGCTGCTGGAACTGTTCCCGGAATACCGCAACCACGCCGACCTGGCCGACGTGGAACTGCCGGACGATCCGGACGAGGAATCGGAATTCCAGCAGCGCGGCACGCGCGAACTGCTGTACCGCCTGCGCAAGCAGGTGCCGTCGGTCCGCACCCAGCCGCGCCGCAGCCCGCGCCGCAGCATCGGCACGGACATCTTCTCGTGAGCGGAGCGACGCCCAGCATGCTGCCGGCCATCGTCATCGAACAGCTGCCGCGCCTGGTCCGCGCGATCCGGCTGATGCCCGCCAAGGCCGATCCCGAGGCCTCGATCGGCCTGGCCGAGGAGCTGGCCGGCATCACGGCGATGGTCGCCGAAAAATTCACCAACGACCGCACCGCCGAAGGCATACAGCGCGCCCAGCTGCTGACCATCGGCGCCGTCTCGCTCGGCCTGGAGCACCTGCTCGAGGACGAGGAAGACGACGCCGTGGGCGACGAAGCCGCGCTCGGCATCCTGATCTCGGAAGGCGCCGAACTCGTGTTCCAGCAGGGTTTCCGCATGGTGCGCGAATTGTCGGCGCTGCCCGAGGACACCCTGGTCGGCGAGTACGACAAGGACCCGGTGTATTCCCAGCGCCGCCTGAAGGAATTGTTCGTCGACTTGTGCACGGCGGACCCGGGCGAGACCTGGTCCGGCTTCGAGCGCTACCTGGGCCAGCTGCAGCAGCGCAAGGGCGTGCAGGCGATCGTGCGCGCGGCCGAGTGGCTGCGCCGCCACCACTGGGACGGCGCGGTCAAGGACCCGGACCTGAACGCGGAAGGCGTGATCGCGCTGGCGGTCATCTTCGGCATCGAAGGCGGCGGCCGCATCGTCGCGCGCGCCGGCCAGAAGGAGTTCGAACGCTTCGTCAAGGCCGTGCGCACGGGCAAGCAGGATTACGAGGCGGGCTGGGCCAAGCTGCTGGAAAACATCCCGGCGCCGCACCAGCGCATCATCGCCGAACGCATCGACAGCTACCGCAACAGCCTGGTGATCAAGCATATCGGCGACAACACGCCCCTGAAGCAATTGTTCGTCGAGCTTGAAAACTATGCCGGCGCGGAGATCGACGACGAATACCCGTAATGCACCCCGTCGCCCCTGCGAAGGCAGGGGTCCAAGTTCGATGCGTGACCTCAGGCCTCTGCGCCGCACGCAAGAGTGGGGCATTTGATTCAAATCAATGTCTTGAACACTAGTCCCGCTAAGGTTGTCCAGTCCGGTTGACAACCCGAGAGGACCGCATGAGCAAGATGGCGCTGGTGTTGCAAGGCGGGGGCGCGCTGGGCGCCTACGAGGTCGGCGTGGTGAGCAAGCTGGTCGACATGGGCTGGCAGCCGGTGGTGGTGACCGGCGTGTCGATCGGCGCCGTCAACGCGGCGGCGATCGCCGGTGCCAGGAACGGCGACATCAATGCCAGCCTGGACGCCGTCTGGAACGCGATCACCCTGCCGACCCTGCCGTACTGGCCGGCCAACATGCAGGGCGGCCTGTCCCTGCTCGGCAACCCGCATTTCTGGCGCAACCGCAGCGATTACCTGCAACTGCCGACCTGGGACAGCCTGTGCGACCCCAGCCCGATGGTGGCGACGCTGGAACGCTGCCTGGATTTCGGCCAGATCAACGACAGCACCCACATGCGCGTGGCGGTGACCGCCACCAGCCTGCAGACCGGCGGGCCGACCACCTTTTCCAACTACCTGGCGCCCCACGCCCACCGCCATGCGGCCAGCCTGCAGGCGCTGCAGCGCACCCTGACGCCGGCCCACATCATGGCCAGCGGCGCCTTGCCGCCGGGTTTCCCGCCGGTGACGATCGACGATTGCGCCTACTGGGACGGCGGCCTGTTCAGCAACACGCCGCTCGACGCCTTGCTCAACATGCTGCAGCCGGACGAAATCGACAGCCTGCCGATCTTCACCGTCGATCTGTTCACCACCCGCAACCTGCCGCTGCCTGCCAACCTGCTTGAGGTGCACACGCGCGCGCTGGCGCTGCAATACGAAAACCGCTTCTGGGCCGAATACGGCGGCGAAGCGGGACCGGACGGCTTCGCGGCGATGCTGCGGCAGCTGGAGCGCGAGCTGCCGGCGGACAGCACGCTGCGCCAGGATCCGGCCGGGCATCCGGACAACCACGCGGCATCGGCCTGGCAATGGCTGCAGCGCTTGCGGGCGCTGGCCAATGTCCACGTGATCGAAGGCGCGCCGGCGGCGGCGGGCGGCGGCGCGGATTTTTCCGCTTACGCCGTCGGCGCAGCGTATGAAGCCGGCCGCACGGCGGCCGGGCGGTTCGCGCCGTCGACGACGGAACCGAGGCTGCGCGCGGTCGCGTAGGGTGGGCACCCCGTGCCCACGCGGGCGCCGGCATCACGCAAACGTACGCGTGGGCACGGGGTGCCCACCCTACCCGCAACGCCGCTTGTATGGACATGGCCCTGACAATTTGCAGCTATCATCGGCTGTAAAAACCAGGATCCGCCCATGTCCCACACTCGCATCGCCGCCGGCAGCGCGGCGTTCAAACGCATCAACCGCGCCATGGTGTTCGGCGGCTTTTCCACCTTTGCCCTGCTGTATTGCGTGCAGCCGCTGATGCCGCTGCTGGCCCGCGATTTCGCGCTCAGCGCGGCCGAGAGCAGCCTGGTGCTGTCGAGCGCCACCGCGGCGCTGGCGGTGTCGCTGCTGGCGTCGAGCGTGCTGTCCGAACGCTACGGGCGCAAGCCGATGATGACGGCCTCGATGTTCGCCGGCGGCATCCTGACCCTGCTGGCCGCCTTTGCCCACAGCTACGCCCAGCTGCTGGTGCTGCGCGGCCTGCTCGGGCTGCTGCTGGGCGGGATGCCGGCGCTGGCCATGGCCTACCTGAGCGAGGAAATCGACGGCCCCTCGCTCGGCCACTCGATGGGCCTGTACATCGGCGGCAGCGCCTTCGGCGGCATGGCGGGGCGGGTCTTGTCGTCGGTGATCAGCGACTTCTGGGACTGGCGCGTGGCTGTGGGTGCGATGGGCGCGGCCGGCCTGTACGCGGCCTGGGAATTCCACCGCAGTCTGCCGGCCTCGCGCAACTGGACGCCGGGGCAGGGCGGCTGGCGCGCACTCGTCAAGGGCACGGCGCGCCACATGGGCGACCAGGGGCTGCCCTGGCTGTTTGCGCTGTCCTTCCTGCTGATGGGCAGTTTCGTCAGCATGTACAACTACATCGGCTACCGCCTGCTGGGACCGGGCTTCGGCCTGCGCCAGAGCGCGGTGGGGGCGCTGTCCATCCTCTACCTGCTGGGGATCTTCAGCTCGGTCTGGGCCGGCAAGCTGGCCGACCGCCTGGGGCGCCGCAACGTGCTGTGGATGGTGATGCTGGCGATGCTCGCCGGACTGCTGCTGACGCTGTCGAACGCGCTGGCCGCCATCGTGATCGGCATGGGCTTGTTCACCTTCGGCTTTTTCGCCTCGCACTCGGTGGCCAGCAGCTGGGTCGGACGGCGCGCGCGGGCGCCGCAGGCGCTGGCTTCGGCGCTGTACCTGTTCTTCTATTACCTGGGATCGAGCGTGGTCGGCTGGCTGGCCGGCGTGGTCTGGGGACACGCCGGCTGGGGCGGGGTGGTGCTGCTGCTGGGCAGCGTGCTGGGCGGGGCGGTGCTGGTGGCGCTGCGCTTGCGCGGGCTGGCGCCTTTGACGGAGGCGCCGCAGCCCGCATTGCAAGCGTAATTATTTAAGCTTCTTGGCGGCTTCCTTGTAGCGCGCCGCATTCGGCACGTCGCTCCACGTCGGCGCCTTGCGGTCGTTGGCGATCGCCAGCACGCCGAGCGCCACCATGCGGTCGATGCGCGCCATGTTGTCGTAGTCGACCTTGTCCCAGTCGTCGTCCTTGCCGTGGTAGTCCGGGAAGGCGTAGGCCACCGACAGCGTGTGCGCCGGCACGCCGGCGTCGGCCAGCGACTGGTTGTCGCTCTGGGCGAAATAACGGTCGCTGTTCTGCGGGTGCTTGACCAGCTTCACGCCCGCCCTGGCGCCGGCGCGCTGCAGCGTGGCCGCGATGCTGCTGTAGTCGAAGCCGGTGAGGTTGGCGGCGTTCACGCGCGCGCCTTCGCTGTCGTCGGTGCGGCCGATCTGTTCCAGGTTGATGTCGGCCACCGTGTCCTTGATCGGGAACACCGGGTGCTTGCCGTAGTAGCGCGAGCCGACCAGGCCGAGTTCCTCGCCGAAGAAGGTCACGAAGGCGATGCTGCGCCTGGGCCGCGTCTTCTGCGCCGCCAGCGCGGAGGCGATCTCGATCACGGACACGGTGCCGCTGCCGTCGTCGTTGGCGCCGTTGTAGATGTCGCCGTTGCGGATGCCCAGGTGGTCGTAGTGCGAGGTCAGCATCACGTAGCTGTTCTTCAGCGCCGGGTCCGATCCGCGCAGCACGCCGACGACGTTGCGCAGCTTGACCTCGCGCTCGACCGGCGCCGGCACGTTCAGGCTGAGGCTGGCGCCGGCCGCGTTCAGGGCCTCGGCCGCCCCGGCGTCGTACACCACCACGCTGCGCTGCGCATCCTGCGGACGGCGCGCGCCTTCTTCCACCAGCCAGCCGTTGACGCCGCTGCCCTGCTTGCGGCTGCCGTCGATCAGCACCAGCACGGCCGGCTTGCCGCTGAACTTCTGCAGCTCGCCGTAGGCTGCGCGGCGGTCTTCCGGCAGCGCCAGCACCAGTACCTTGCCGTCGGCGCGCGCGCCGTCCTTCATCGCGTCGGCCCAGGGCATGCTGACCACCGCCGCATCCTGCAGGCTGAGCGCGTCGCGCAGGCGCAGGTCGACCGCGCTGGCCGGTACGTTCAGCACCTTGAAGCCGTTCTTGACGGTCAGGGAAAACTGGCGCATGTCGCGCTCGGCGTACTTCCAGGTGGAGGTCTGGAAGTAGCCGTCGTCGCCGGCCGGCTCCAGGCCGGCGCGGCGGAACTGGGCGGCGATGTACTCGGCCGCCAGGTCCTGGCCGCGCGAGGGCGTGCCGCGGCCTTCCAGCAAGTCCGAGGCGAGGAAGGACAGGTGGCCGCGCAGCGATTGCGCGCTGATGCGGCTGGCGACGGGGTCGGCGGCTTTGGCGGACTGGGCGGTCGCGCCGTTCGACGCCAGCAGGGCGAACGAAACGGCAAGAGACATCGGCAGGGAGGCGGCGCGGAAACGCATGCGTGGCTTTCGTGAGCAAAAAGAACACGAACTATTGCATGGAGAACATTCCCGGTCAACAGGGCGAAGGGTGCGCCGCGCGTCGGAGGACGGGACTACCATGGTCGCCCGCCGGTGGTAACGGCGGCTACGGACGAGTCATGACCCACGCAAAGGAGAACGTCATGTTGCAATCGAACGAAATCCAGCAGCGCTTCACGCATATCCAGCAAACCATCGGCGAAGCCGAAAAGGCGATGCAGTCGTCGCAGGACGCCCCCACCGAAATCCGCGACTGCATCAAGAAACTGTCGCAGGAAGCCCGCCAGGCCCAGAACGTGATCCAGTCGAACGACCAGCAGCGCGTGATCGAATGCGTCGACCGGCTGGAAGACATGGGCGACGAAGCCAAGCGCATCAGCCGCAGCCTGCCGCAGATGCCGGCCCACCTGGAAGCCGCCGTCAGCCGCGTGCATGCGGAACTGTCGGACCTGAAGCACAAGCTGCACTGATCCACACTTGATTACGCATCGTCAGGGACAGCCGGTACGGGGTCATCCCGCACGGCTGTCCGCTGTCACAGGACGTCCTGCGCGCGCAGGGCGGCGATCTGTTGCGGACTCTTGCCGAGCAGCTCGGCCAGGACCGCATCGGTATGCTGGCCGAGCAGCGGCGGCGCGGCGTCGCTGGTGGCCGGCGTCTTCGACAGCCGCATCGGATTGCGCACCAGCTTCACGCTGCCCGCCAGCGGATGGTCGAGCGCGATCTGCATGCCGCGCGCCTGCACCTGCGGGTTGTCGAACACCTCGTCCAGGCCGTTGATCGGCCCGCAGGGCACGCCGGCGTCTTCCAGCAGCGCGATCCATTCGGCGCGCGTCTTTTCCAGCGCCATCGCATCCAGCAGCGGCACCAGCACGGCGCGGTGCTGCACGCGCAGCGGATTGGTGGCGAAGCGCGCGTCATGCGCGAGCTCGGGACGGCCGCCGGCCTCGACGAACTTGCGGTACTGGCCGTCGTTGCCGGCGGCGACGATCATGTGGCCGTCGCGGCAGGCGAAGGTCTGGTAGGGCACGATGTTGGCGTGGGCATTGCCCCAGCGCCGGGGCGGCGTGCCGCTGTTCAGGTAATTGCTGCCGACGTTGGCCAGCATGGCGACCTGGGTGTCGAGCAGCGACATGTCGATGTGCTGGCCTTCGCCGCTGCGGTCGCGGTGGGTCAGCGCGGCCAGCACGGCGACGGTGGCGTACATGCCGGTCATCAGGTCGGTGAGGGCGACGCCGGCTTTCTGCGGCCCGCCGCCGGGCAGGTCGTCGCGCTCGCCGGTGACGGACATCAGCCCGCCCATGCCCTGGATCAGGAAGTCGTAGCCGGCGCGTCCGGCGTAGGGTCCGTCCTGGCCGAAGCCGGTGATCGAGCAGTACACCAGGTCCGGCTTGAGCGCCTTCAGCGACGCGTAATCGAGGCCGTAGCGCGCCAGGTGGCCGACCTTGAAGTTTTCCAGCACCACGTCGCAATGCAGGACCAGTTCGCGCAGCAGCGCCTGGCCCGCCGGGTGCGCGATGTCGACCGTGACCGAGCGCTTGCCGCGGTTGGCGGACAGGTAATACGCGGCTTCCGAGGTCGGGGCGCCTTCGGCATCGGGCGCGTAGGGCGGGCCCCAGGCGCGGGTGTCGTCGCCGACGCCGGGCCGCTCGATCTTGATGACGTCGGCCCCCAGGTCGGCCAGGTTCTGCGAGCACCAGGGGCCGGCCAGCACGCGCGACAGATCGAGCACGCGGATATGGCCCAGGGCCTTGGGCAAGGTAGTCGGCATGCGGGTCTCCGTTATTCGATGGTCGTTATGACATCGATTATAGCGGGGTCCGCCGCGCGGCCAGGCGCGCCGCCTGCAGCAGCGACGCCGCGAACAGGTCGCGCTCGGCGTCGACGATGCGGTCGACCGCGGTTTCCTCCAGCCCCAGCGCCTCGAGCACGAAGGCCGACAGTTGCAGGCTGGCTTCGAGCGTCTCCGGCACCACCACGCTGGCGCCGGCCTGCTTGAGCATGCGCGCATGCTTTTCGTCGCGCGAGCGCACGAACAGGGGCGCCTGCGGGAATTCGCGGCGGATGCCGCGCACGGCCTGCAGCGCCGCATTCGGGTGGTCCATGGTCAGCACGATGGCCGGGGCCTCGTCCGCATGCACGCGCCGCAGGAGTTCGGGGCGGGCGGCGTTGCCGAAATAGACCGGCACGCCCTCCAGGTGCAGCTGCGCCACCAGCCGCGCATCGTTTTCGAAGGCGACGTAGGGAATGCCCTGGGCCGCCAGCAGCTTGGCCAGCTGCTGGCCGACGCGCCCGAAGCCGGCGATGATCACGTGGCCGCGCGCGGACGCCATGGCCGCCTCGTCGTCCGCCTGCGCGGCATCCGCGGCGCGCGCGCGTGCCCGGCGTTCCGAGCGGTCGCCGATCATGCGGCCGATTTTCGCCAGCAGCGGCGTGACGAACAGCGACAGGCCCACCGCCAGCATGACGCGCCCGCCCAGCGCCGCATCGAGCAGGCGCCCGCCGACCGCATAGCCGATCACGATGAAGGCGAATTCGCCGCCCTGGCCGAGCAGCAGGCCGCCTTCGACCGCGCGTCCCCGCGGCAAGCCGCCGAGGCGCAGCAGCGGCGCGATGACGCAGCCCTTCAATGCCACCAGCAGCGCCACCGCCGCGGCCAGCCACAGCGGTGCCTGCAGTACCTGGAGCGGGTCCATGCCCATCCCGACCGTCATGAAGAACAGGCCCATCAGCAGGCCCTTGAACGGTTCCACCATCATCTCGACCTCGTGCTTGAACTCGGTCTCGGCCAGCAGCAGGCCGGCGATCAGCGCGCCCAGCGCCATCGACAGGCCGGCCATGAAGGACAGGCCGGCGATGCCGAAGGTGGACAGCAGGATCAGCGCCATGAACACGTCCGGCTGGCGGTGGCGGGCAAAGGCACGGAACAGCGGATGCACCACGCGGCCGCCGACCAGGTAGATGATGGCGATCGCCGCCGCCGCCTTGGCCATCGCGCCCAGCGCCACCCAGGCCACGCCGCCGCCGGCCCCCGAGCCGCCCGCCAGCGCGCCGATCAGGATCAGGATCGGCACCACCGCCAGGTCTTGCAGCATCAACAGCGCGAACGCCGCCTGGCCCAGGCGCGTGCCGGTGGCCTGGCGCTCGGACAGCAGCTGCATCACGACCGCCGTGGACGACAGCGACAGCACCAGTCCCAGCACCAGCGCCGCCTCCGCCGGCAAGCCGAGCAGCCACCACACCGCGCCGCCGATCAGCGCGCTGCACAGCGCCACCTGCGCGCTGCCGATGCCGAACACCCAGCGCCGCATCGCCCACAGACGCGCCGCCGACAGCTCCAGCCCGATCATGAACATCAGGAACAGCACGCCCAGCTCGGCCAGCATGGCGACGCTGTCGTTGTTGGGAAAGGTGAGGTAGCCGAGCCAGTGCGCGTCGGCCGCCATGCGCCCGAGGCCGAAGGGGCCGAACAGCACGCCGGCCGCGAGGAAGCCGAGCACCTGGTTGATGCGCAGGCGCTGCAGCGTCGGGATCAGGATGCCGGCGAGGGCCAGGAACAGGAGGATTTCCCGCAGAAAGGGAAAGGCGTGTTGCTCTTGCACGGGGCGGGCCTTTTTCGAATCGGACGCGGGAATTGTATACGTGTCGTCCGGGCCGGCCCGGCGTGGGCCCGGCGTGGGCACCTCGTGCCCACGCCGGGAGGCTGGGTTACCTGGCCTGGATCGCCTCGGCCGGCGTCTCGGGCATCTGGCGCTCGCCGCCGGCCACCGGCTGGCGCGTCTCCATGGCCCGGATCAGTTCTTCCATCTCCGGGTCGTGGCGGTTGCGCAGTTCCAGGTAGCGCTGCAGGGCGTTGTCCAGCGCCGGCAGCAGGATGCCGCGCTCGCTGCCCAGGGCCGCGTAGGCCGGGCGCGCCGCCGCGTAGCCGCAGTCGCGCGCCGGCTTGCCCTCGATGCGGGCGCTGTCGATGCCGGCCTTGTCGGCCGCCATCCGGGCCAGTTCGGCCCAGCTCACCGCGCCCACGTTGGCCAGGTGCCAGATGCCGGCTTCGGCGTCGATGGCGAGGTCGAGGCAGGTGTGCACCAGGTCCGGCACGTAGGTGGCCGACACCACCAGGTCGTCGGTGGCGGTAAAGGATTCGCCGCGTTCCAGCGCCGCCAGCGCCTGGGTCACGAAATTGTGCTGGTCCCAGGGCCCGAAGAAGGCGGCGGTGCGCACCACCAGCGCGCCGGGGTGGGCCTCGAGCACGCGTCGTTCCGCTTCCGCCTTGCTGCGGCCGTAGACGCCCAGCGGCGCGGTCGGGCTGCTCTCGACGTAGGGCGTGTCCCTGGCGCCGTCGAATACGAGGTCGCTCGAGAAGGTGGTCAGGTGGATGCCGCGCGCCGCGCAGGCGGCGGCCAGGATCGCCGGGCCGTCGGCGTTGGCGCGCATGCAGCGTTCGGCTTCGGCTTCGCTTTCGGCATCGTCCACGCGCACGTAGCCGGCGGCATTGATCACGGCCCACGGACGGTACAGGGCCAGCGCGCGTTCCACCGAGTCCGCATCGGTGATTTCCATGTCCTGGCGCGACAGCAGGCGGTAGGCGATGTTGCGCTGGCGGCAGATGCGGGCGAAGGCCCGGCCCAGGGTGCCGCTGGCGCCCGTGATCAATAGTGGCGCGGCGTCGGTGCCGACCAGGGTGTGGCCGTCGGCGGTGATCGAGCTGAGCGCATCCGGCGTGGCCACCGGATGGCACAGCCAGCGGCCCGGACGGCGCCACCAGCCCTGGCCGCGCAGCACCGGGTGCGACAGCGGCGCGCTGGAGGACAGTTCGCGCATCATGCGCGCCAGCGCGGTCGCGCGCGGCGGCGTCGAGCGCACGTCGAAGGGGCCGGATTCGTAGTAGCCGCGGTTCTCGGTCACCAGGCTGTTCCAGTCGAAGGCGCCGAGCAGCGACCACACGGTGACGGCGCGCAGATCGACGCCGTTGCCGCGCACTTCCTTGGCCGCTTCCCAGATTTCCAGCAGCCAGCGCAGCTGGTCTTCGCGGTTGGCGTCGATGTGGGCTTCGGTGACGGCCAGCGGGATGCCGTAGCGTTCCCACGCCTCCACCAGCAGCGGGGCGATGCCGGCGCTCGGCGTGGCCAGCACGCGCACGGCTTCGACGTCGGCGCAGGGGATGCCGCCGAGGTTGCCGTGGGTATGCGCGGGGAAGCGCTCCGGGCGGTGATCGAGCCAGCGCTCGCTGGTGACGTAGTAATTGACGCCGATGATGTCGGGCGGGCAGGGGTTGTCGCGGAACCACAGGATCTCGGCGGCGTCGACGCCGGTCCCGACCAGATAGTCCCACAGCGCGTGCCCGGGGCCGACCATGCCGCACAGCAGGTCCCAGGCCAGCCAGCGGCGGTCGTTGTAGAACATGGCCATGCCGGCCATCTCGGGCGTGCTGTAGGTCTTGCCGAGGTCGTCGGTCTGCACCAGCTTGGCGTCCGGGTTGACGGCGCGGATCGCACGCATGCACAGCACGGTGGCGCGGCACTGGTTCAGCAGCGCCTGGATGAAGCTGCGGTCGTCGCGGCCGTGCGGGTACCAGACGCCGTACAGGCCGGCGAAGCGGGCGGTGGTGCAGGGTTCGTTGACCGGTGTGTAGTACTCCAGCCAGGGGTAGCGCGCGGCGACGGCGCCAGCGTACTCGGCCAGTTGTTCGGCGAAGGCGGGATCGACCAGGCTGGTGTGGCGCGGGCCGCTGCCGTGGTGGATCAGGCCGGCGATCGGGGTGACGCCGGCGGCGCGCAGCGCTTCCAGGCGTTCGTCGGACCAGGACCAGTCGGCCTTGTCGATGCCGTCGGGGGCGGTGCGCTCCCACAGCACCGGATAGCGGATCGCGCGGATGCCGGTAGCGGCGAAGCGGGCGATGTCGTCGGCGCGCTCGTCATGGCCATTGCGGCCGAGCTGCTGGTGGTAGGTATCCTGGACGCGGTTGACGGTGCATTCGAGGCCGCCCCACAGTTCGAGGGGACGGGCGTGGCTGTTCGTGCTCTTCGTAGAATTCATAAATCACCAAAAGTATTAATCTTGTAACAACAAAAAATCCGGAACCGCTCCGCTCGGCATTGGTTCGGCACGGGCGGGAGGGGGCTTGTCGTAATGCTTCTTGGTGCGGCGGTTGACAGCGCTGCGTCAACCTGCAACCATGCGGTCCATGAATTTTTCGTATCCACATCCTGTTCTCCGTACCTGGTGGCGCCCTTGAG
>Ga0308164_10002442_pt1 | contig 18506 bp, 14 predicted proteins | sample PhyTR2_FD_201031 | JGI IMG/M metagenome (GOLD analysis project Ga0308164, IMG submission 201031) | Phyllosphere microbial communities from UC Gill Tract Community Farm, Albany, California, United States - DLSLT.R2 | ecosystem: Host-associated > Plants > Phyllosphere > Unclassified | place: USA... | reverse complement strand
TCAAGAACAGCCCTGGCGAACGGCGCCAAGTGCTGTTTGCGCGCAAGTTTTCCGCAGCATCTGCGCCCGTGCTCGACGCGATCGATGCGATGGCGGCAGGGCGCCAGCCGGCCATGCGCGGCGAAGATGAATCAGCTCTAACTAAGGTATAGAATGGCCCGAATTGATATTTTACTGCCAGTGAAAAACGGCAAGGACTACCTGGCAGAAGCGATCGACAGTGTCATCGCCCAGACCTACACCGACTGGCGACTGCTGGTGCTCGATCATGGTTCGACCGATGGCAGCGTTGAACTCGCCCAGGCGTATCATGCGCGCGACCCGCGTATCGAGGTGCATTCGTTCCCACAGGCGAAGGGCTTGTCCGGCCTGTTAAATTGCGGTATCGACATTGCCGACTGTGAATTCATCATGCGGCATGACGCCGATGATATTTGCCTGCCTGACCGCATGGCCCTAACGCTGGCCGCGTTCGAGGCGCAGCCGGAATCCATCGTCGTCAGTGGCCAGGCCGACGTCATCGACGCCGCCGGTAACAAGCTCGACGATCTGCTTCTGCCGGTGGGCACCGCCCGCATCGGTGCTGCCAGCCTGTTCCGTAATCCGGTGTCGCATCCGGCATCGACCTTGCGATTCGACCCGGTCCAGAAAATGGGCGTGCGCTATGGCGCCGACATCTTGAAAATCCTGCCCGAGGACCAGCGCATCGACGTGCCGGCGCTGGCGGAAGACTATTTCCTCTTCGGCCAGCTCGCGATCCTGGGCAAGGTGACCAATCTGCCCCAGAAACTGCTGAAATACCGGTGGCACGGGAAGAACATCAGCATCACCAGTTTCACTGAGCAGATGGAAGTGTCGCTGGCGATCTCCCGCTCGCTGACGCGTTCGTTCTGCGCGATGCACAATGTGCCGTGGTTCGATCCGGCGCCGTTCTGCAACCATGGCGGCATCCTGATGGACGTCGGCGGCAAGCGCAACTTCGATGCGGAATTCGAAAACATGGCGCGCAGTGTGCGCAAGGTGTTCGGCGCATTGCCCGAGATCGAACGCGAATTGCGCTACCGCAAGGCGATTGCCACCCGTAACTGGGCGTCGCTGCTGTGGCGCTATAACCGCTTCCGTGCCGGCGATGTCACCGAAACCGGCGAGTGGCACGCTGTGCGTGGCTGGCTCGTGCGCCGGTATCCGGGCAAGCGCCGCATTTCCGTCGCGCCTGAACTGGTCTAGTGGTAGCCGGGAATGTTGAACAGATCAGTGCAATTGCTTAACTGGCTGAGGGAACCCTTCGGCGTTCCGACCTGGACCATCATGGCCCTGGTCATTTTGAGCCTGTCCGTCGGTGCCGTGATTCCCATGTTTGGCGACAGCATGGGGTATCAGTTTGGCCGCCTTGCAGCGCTGCCTGCCTTGCTGTTGCTCGGTGTGCTGCTGATCTATGACTACAAAAAACTGGTGATGCTGATCCTGTTGTTCCGGTCGGTCGGCGACATGCTGCTGGAATCGACGCAGTTCGGTATTGGCAGCGTTCGCATGGGAATCGGCGGCTTGATCAACCTGTTCGTGATTCTCATCGCGTTCATGATGGTGATGGAAAAGCCGAAGGCATTTCCTGGCCGGCTGGCGCGGTACTGGTTGCCGTTTGTAGTGATGATGAGCGTGGGCCTGGTGCTGTCGTTCGAAAAGACCAACGCGCTGAAAATTTATCTGGGCATGGCGTCCAATTTCGCGATCTTCATGATTGCGATTTATATCGTCCGCTCGAACGAAGACTTCAACAAGGCCATCCGCCTGGTGATGTATTCGTCGCTGCTGCCCACGCTGTATGCGTTCGTCGATATTGCGCTGCACATGCGCGGCGGAGACTTCCGCCTGCAGTCGACGTTCTCGCATCCGAACATTCTGGCGTTCTACCTGACGCTGGTGCTGGTGCTGGGTCTGTACATGCTCAAGAGCCCGCTGTACAACATCACGCCGCGTGGCCGCATTGCCGTTTGCGTGTACATGCCGATGCTGATGGTGCAGTTGCTGCTGACGCAGACCCGCAGCGCCTGGCTCGCGTGTTTCCTCGTGTTCGTGCTGTATGCGCTGATCTTCAAGCGCAGCTATCTGCTGTACCTGTTGCTGCTGCCGCTGCTGCTGCTCGTGCCGTCGGTGAATGAACGCTTGATGGACCTGGGGCAGGGTAATGAAGTCGCGCGCAATGCGCAGCTCAACTCGTTCGCATGGCGTGTCGTGCTGTGGGAATCGGCCATCGGCTGGATGGAAACGAAGCGCATGCTTCTCGGCTATGGACTGGACGGGTTCGGGTACAACGTGGGCACGTTCTTCCCGATGGACCGCACGATCCGGTGGGATGCGCACAATGTCTATGTGCAGTTCTTCTTCGACATGGGCGTGGTTGGCTTGCTGTGCTACGTGTGGCTGTACGCCCGCGTCCTGGGTACGCTGCGCACACTGGCCCGCATCGATCCCGTGTCCGGGTTCCTGATGCTGTCCATCGTGATCCAGTATCTGATCGTGTCGTTCTCGGACAATATGTTCCGTTACCTGGTGTTCAACTGGTACCTCTGGTTCATTGTGGGCGGCGCGTGCGCGCTGGTGAACCTGCATACAGGTACCAAGGCAAGCGCAGTAAGAAATGGCACAGCACGCCACGGGGCCGGTCTGTCCGGTCTGCCTGGCAATCATGAAGGAAAAGTATGAACATCGCGTATTTGGTGAACCAGTACCCCAAAATCAGCCACAGTTTCATCCGACGCGAAATCCTGGCGCTCGAGCGCCAGGGCTACAACGTGCAGCGCCTGGCCATGCGTGGCTGGAAAGACGAATTGCGCGACGAAGAAGACATCCGTGAGCGCGCCGTGACGCGCTATGTGCTCCAGGACGGCGCGCTGGCCATGGCCATGGACGTCGTGCGCATGGCCGTCAAGCGGCCGGGCCGGTTTTCCAAGGCGCTGGCGCTGGCCTGCAAGATCGGCCTGCGGGCCGACCGCCCGTTGCCGCTGCACCTGATTTACCTGGCAGAAGCCTGCCGGATCGTGCCGTGGATGGCGGCGCATGGCGCGCGTCATCTGCACGCGCACTTCGGCACCAATTCCACCGAAGTGGCGATGCTGGCGAGCATGCTTGGCGGGCCGGCCTACAGCTTTACCGTGCACGGGCCGGAAGAATTCGATAAGCCCGAACTGTTGTGGCTGGGCGAAAAGATCCGCCGTTCGGCATTCGTGGTCGCTGTCAGCTCGTTCGGGCGCAGTCAGCTGTTCCGCTGGGCTGCTTACGCTGACTGGGCCAAGGTGCAGGTAGTTCACTGCGGCATCGACCCGGGCTTTCACGCGGTGCCGCCGCGCCCGAGTCCGGCTGCCCCGCGGCTGGTGTGCGTCGGCCGCCTGTGCGAGCAGAAGGGCCAGATGCTGCTGGTGCGCGCGGTCCAGGCCATGGTGGCCAAAGGGATCCCGATCCATCTGGTGCTGGCCGGTGACGGCGAAATGCGCGGCGAGATCGAGGCGCTGATTGCCGCCAACAATCTGGGCAGCCATATCAGCATCACCGGGTGGATCAACGGCGACCAGGTGCGCGAAGAAATGCTGGCAGCGCGCGCCATGGTCTTGCCGAGCTTTGCCGAGGGACTGCCGGTCGTGGTGATGGAAGCGATGGCGCTGCGCCGGCCGGTCCTGACCACCTACATTGCCGGTATTCCCGAACTGGTGCGCCACGGGGAGACAGGCTGGCTGTTCCCGGCCGGCGATGTGGATGCGCTGGCTGCTGCGCTGGAAGCGTGCCTGGCGGCAGCGCCAGAACAGCTGGAGGCGATGGGAGAGGCCGGTCATCAGCGTGTGCTGGCGCGCCACGCCGTCGACACCGAAGCGGCGAAACTGGCGCACCTGATGCACCAGACGGGGGCTTGACGCCCACGCGTGCCGGCACGATGGCGCCGCTTTCCATGGCGCGCCATCGCTGGCTGGCGCAGTGGAACCATTCATACCATTGACACCGATTGCAGACGTGCCAACGGCAGTACCGCGGGCATTACACGAGGGAAGGTCGTTATCGGCCATGACCGCAATTTTTTGGCACTCCGAGAGCACGATTCATGATGAGCTGGACAAGAAATATTTATAGCAAGCTGCGCTGGCGTTTGAAGATGCTGGCGCTGCATGCCAAGCGTGAACTGGATTGGCTGACACATGGCCGGCGCTATGCGCGCCGCCAGCGTTCCGGCACCGGCGTGATCGTCTCGCTGACGTCGTATCCGCCACGCTTTGGCACGCTGCACCTGACACTGAAATCGTTGCTGTCGCAAACCCATGTGGCCGATCGCACCATTTTGTGGATCGCGCGCGGCGACATGGCGGCGCTGCCACCGGCAGTCACGCAGCTGCGCGCCGCCGGGCTGGAAATCATTCCGTGCGACGACCTGAAGTCGTACAAGAAAATGATCCCCCTATTGCAGCAGGGCTGCAACGCGCCGATCGTGATTGCCGACGACGACGTCCATTACTGGCCGGACTGGCTGGAGCAACTGATGGAAGCGCGCGATCCGGCCAGGCTCGAGGTGATCTGCCATCGCATGCATCGCGTGAAGCTCGGCGCCGACGGGCTGCCTGTCGCTTACAACGAATGGGAGTTCGAGACAGGCAATACCGAATCGAGCATCTTGAATTTCCCGACCGGGATTGGCGGCGTTCTGTATCCGCCGAATGTCTTCGGTCCCGAAGTGCTGAATGTCGATGCCTTCACCGCGTATTGTCCACGCGGTGACGATATCTGGTTCTGGTGGATGGCGCGTAACAATGGCGCCACCTTCAGGCGCGTGCCACACCGCCAGGAGTTCCATACCTGGGAAGGGACACAGGAGGTCGCACTCTGGAAAGACAATCTGGGCGCAATGATGAACGATAACCAGATCCGGGCGATGATCGGTGCCTACGGCTTTGATACAGAAAGAAAAACAACATAATGTCTGCAATGTCCAATGCGCGATGGCTGACGCTGTCGCAGGCTTCAAGAATCATCCTGCAGCTCATTTCGCTGACCATTCTTTCGCGGCTGCTGCCGCCTTCGGAATACGGTCTGCTGGCGATGGCAACTGTCGCCACCAATTTCGCCTTTCTGCTGCGCGACATGGGCACCGGCGCCGCCGTCGTGCAGAAGGAGAACCTGACCGAACAGACCACGAGCACCGTGTTCTGGCTGAACATGGCGATGGGTTTGGGCCTGACGCTGGCCCTGGTCCTCGCATCGCCGTTCCTGGCGGCGTACTTCCGTATCGACCGGCTGGCACCGGTACTGTGCCTGTTGTCGATCGTGTTCCCAATTACCAGCGCCAGTGCCGTCCACCAGTCGCTGGTGGAACGCCGGTCGGGCTTCAAGACGCTGGCGCGCATCGAGATCGTGTCATCGGTCGTCGGTCTCACGGTTGCGATCACGCTGGCCTATCTGGGCTACGGTGTGTATAGCCTGGTCTGGAATTCGCTGATCTCGGCGGCGCTCTCGTCCACGCAATTGTGGCTGGCAAGTCCATGGCGGCCCAAGAAAATCTGGAGCGTGCCTGAACTGCGGTCCTTGTGGGGTTTCAGCGGCAATCTGACCGGTTTTAATTTCATCAACTTTTTCGCGCGCAACGCCGACAGCATGGTGATTGGCCGCGTCCTGGGCTCGGTGCAGCTGGGCATCTACGGCCAGGCCTATAAAGTCATGATGTTCCCGCTGCAAAGCATGAGTTACGTCGCCGGCCGCGCATTGTTCCCGGTAATGAGCCGGCAACAAGCTGAGCGGGACAAAATGGCGCACCTGTATTTCCGCGCGCTGGCCATGATCGCCACCCTGACTGCACCCATGATGGCGGGTCTGTGGGTATTGCGCGAGCCGTTCGTTGCGATTGCACTGGGCAAGCAGTGGGCGCAGGTCCCGATCGTTCTCGCATGGCTGGCGCCGGTCGGCTTCCTGCAATCCTTGATTTCCACGACGGGTTCCGTCTTCATGTCGACCGGACGCACCGATCTGATGATGCGACTGGGCTTGCTGGGTTCCGTTCTGCAGGTCAGCAGCTTTTTCATCGGTGTCAATTGGGGTATCGAGGGCGTTGCTGCCTGCTATCTAATCGCCAATATCCTCAACGGTCTTCCGCATTTCTATTACGCGACGCGCGAACTGCACACCACGCTGGCCGCATTGCTGCGCGTGATCTGGCAGCCGGTGATGTTTTCGATGGTGATGGTCGCGGTGATTTACCCGCTGTTCAACGTGCTGTCGAACGGCGGTCAAGCGCCACTGACGATCCTGATTGCGGTCACCGTGACCGGCGTCGTGATCTACGGGGCATTGACCATGATGTTTTCGAAAGCAGTGGTACAGAGTTGCAAACAAATGATTGGCATGAAGGCCGGGTAATCATGCCCGGCATGCTGCCCGTCCCGCGCTGTTACACTTTATCGAGATCGACGAAGTTCATATGGAAAATCTGATTACCGTTTATATACCCACCAAGAACCGCCTCGATCTGTTGAAGCGCGCCGTCAATTCCGTGTTGTCGCAGACGCATCGGCCGATCGAACTGATTATCGTCTCCGACGGTTCGACGGATGGCACATGCGACTATGTGAACGGGCTGGACGAAAATATCTCGGTCACGCTGATTCACAATGAGACGTCGGTGGGCGCCTGCGCGGCGCGCAATCTGGCCATTCAAGTGGCGCGCGGGGAGTTCATCACCGGTCTGGACGACGATGATATTTTTCTTCCCCACCGACTGGCAACCTTCCTGGCAGCGTGGCGACGCCAGCAGGAAAGCGGCGTGCGCTTCTCATGCCTGTTCGACCGCCGCATCGTCAACGACGGCGACAGCGTGGCATTGTGGGACACACAAGCATCGGTATCGGCCGAAGAGATCGTCCAGTCGAACGCCGTGGGCAATCAGGTGTTTACGACACCGCAGCGCATGAAGGACGCCGGCTCGTTCGATCCGGCGATGCCGGCGTGGCAGGATTGGGATATGTGGGTGCGGCTGATCAAGACCGGTGGCCCAGCATATAGCATCAAGGCCAACACCTACATCATGGATATTTCGCACGAGTTCGAGCGGATTACCAAAAAGTCGTCCGATAAAATCGTTCGCGCTGCCCACCTGTTTTATGAAAAGCACTGTCAGCCCGGTGACCGGGCCGGCTTGCTGTATTCATTGGCGGGGTACGATCAGATACGGCTGACACTCAGCGATCTGGGCGTCATGCTGCGCTCCAAGCATGCCAAATTTGCGTTGAAGAAGATCAGGGCCGGCAAGTTCACGATGTCATTGGCTAATTCGATCCGCTAGCCTGCCGTCCGTGCAGCGCGCTACGCTGCTCGACCGATCAATTTCTTCACTTTGCGCTTGATCAGCGCTTTTGTTCGCGCCCTGAAATCGCGCAGCTTGCCGATGACGGTCCAGAATAGATTGAGCTTGACGATCGATTCTGTCAGCCGGTAATAGTGGGACGTGAAGAGCTTGGCGTGGCTGCGCTGATCCAGGATCGAATACACGAGGCCACTGTCGCGGCTATGGATGAGCCGGCACGGTTCGGTAGCGGTCAAGGGATGAATCGCCAGTGTATAGGCGACCGGTCCGGTCAGCCTGAACGTGCCGTGTGCACCGGTGTCATTGCGCCAGGGCAGATAGCGATCGATATTGCCCAGCACCGCGAGGATCACGGCGCGCAGGAATGGGTGGCCCGCAGCGCAGATGATGTGCCATTGCTGGTATTCGCCGTGGTCGATATGCGCGAGTTCCCGGTGGATGCCCCAGCCGAGCCGGTCCAGGTTGTCCGGATCGTCCCATTGCCCCAGGAGATAGCGATCCGATGGCGTAATGAAGTCGTCGAATGGCCGCGTCATCGTGCTCTTGATGTCCAGATAGGCGCCGCCCATCTTGTACAGCAGTAGATAACGGAACAGGTCGGCGCGCGCTGCACCGTAGTTTGGATTGATCCGCTCGTAATAGCGCAGGATATTCGCGCCGTAGTGGTCCAGAATGAATTGCTTCATCATGGGCTCGTCGTACCGGGTGTGCGTCCAGTCAGGATTGAGCCGCTGGATGAAGTCGACGTTGTTCGCCAGCTCTTCAGTGAAGGTCCGTGCACCAAAAAAGCATTGGTGGATCAGCTTTGGAATGGCGTCACCCATCGCGAAGACGGGCAGGTCGTATTTTTCACTGCGGTTGGGCATTGCGTGCTTCGTAGTCAACAAATCTTCTCCTGATCCGGTCTGCTGCCTCCAAGCGCAGCATCCATTGCTTGCAACAGCGCATCGTCACTGTCACTGAATTTGCGGGCGAATATCATCGGCCCACTGCCATATACATCGTCGGCGCTAAATTGCGTATTGGTGCGGAAGTAATCCACATGCCGTGCCGACATATTGGCCGGGCTCGCGCCGCCTGCGCTCCAATCCGTATAAGTCAGGTTGCGCTTCACATTCGCCATCAACGGCGAATTTCCCAGGATCGTATGCAGGAACGTTTCGTCTGCATATTGGGTTCCCTTGAAAAACCGGACCAGTCCTGGATTGCGCCCGGTGTAATCGACCACGTATTCGCACGCCGCCCGCGTCAGCGCCCACCAGGTCGAGCCGCCATACGGTGTCAACGACCCCAGCGCAGGCCGGTAATCGCGCTCGCGCGGGATGATGCGGGCTTTGAGCAACACGCGCAGCGTCAGGCGGTGCAGGGGCGACAAGGTCGGGCGCAGTGTATACGTCGTCAGGCGCGCCAGCGGTTTGCCGGCGGCTGCGCAGGGCATCGGCACGAGATTGATGTATTCGGCGTCGGGCTCGTCAGCAAAGAAGGCATCGATGGAGACAGTCGGCCATAACGGATAATCGACGCCGCTGAGCAGAACGAAACGCGTGAAGGGGCCTGCCGCCAGTGCGGTTGTCATCAACAGCAGAATCGCATCCACTTGGGAAAAGTCGCCCCAGTGCACGGCAACTGGCGCCGGCAATAGCGTGACGTCGTCCGCCCTCAGGTGGCTGAATGCACCCTGGTCGGCTTTTTTATCGACATGGATAAAGAACGCCGTTCCGTCCGAGCGCAGGCGCGAGATTAACCTTTGCAGGTGTGCCGGGTTGCCATGCGCCAGCAATAAATAAGCGATCAATTCGGTCTCCGTGTAAAGCTCGATGAAGTCGTCATCCAGAGGCGGGCGCCGACAGGGTTGTCAACTGCCTGCATGACGTCAGTCGCGACGCGGCTGACGACTGGCCAGCTGCGTCATCAATTCCGTCAGGCTTGCCGCAGCAGCCGGGAAGGTGAATTTGTCGAGCGACGCCTGGCGCGCGTTTCGCGACAGCGCGCTGCGCAGCGGGGCATCTTCCCAGACCGTGCGCAGCGCTCTGACCATGGCCGGGACATCGTTCGGTGGGACCAGAAGGCCATCGACGCCGTCGACGACATAGTCACTCGTGCCGGCGCAGGCCGTCGCAATCATCGGTACGCCGCGCATCATGGATTCGATCACCGTCACCTGGCCGGAGGGCGCATTCACGTCCGCGATCGGAATGACGTTGACGCGCGAGTGCAGCGCCAGCTGGTGGCATTGCGCCAGCGTCAGGCTGGAGCGAAAGCTCACGCAGGGCGGCGCCTGGATATGGTCGGTGGCGTGCGTACCTGCCACGATGATCGTCCTGTAGCCCAGCTGCCCGGCAGCGTCGGCAAGCAGCGCGTAATCGCGGTTGGCCGTGCCCAGCGCAACGATATACGGGTCATCAAGCTGTTCCGTCCACGTGTCGGTATCGGGTATCTCGGCGCTGAGCGGCACGAAGACGAAGCGCTCGCGCGGCAGTTGCAGCCACGTGCTGTAAATGTCGATCTCGGCGCGCGAATGGACGACGAACAGGTCGACCGCCGGCAGGCAGAAGCGGGCCAGCTTGCCCTTGAGGCCGCCATAAGGCTGGGCCAGGTTGAAGCACCATGCAATCAGGGGCACGTTCTTGCGGCCGCTCAGCGTTTTGAGCAGTGCGACGATGACGGCGAGCTGCGGAAATGCCGTGACGATGCCGGTTGGGTGCTTGCCGAACGTTTGCCTGAAACCCCGCCAACCATGGCGCAGGTAGTCGAACCATTGGCGCCCCGACGACACCGCGCGCGACCGGTCGTGATCGTAATCGGCGGGCACCTGCCGGGTGCGGTGCAGGCGCGCGTCGATGAACGGCATTAACCAGCCAGGCCAGGTAGTCTTAACAAACGGCGACAATACGAGCCAATCCATGCTGCACGATCCAATCAATTCAAAAACAAGGGTTGCCGGTATCAGGCAACCGGGCCAGGAAGCCCCTGAAGCAAAAAGTCGACATTCTGCAGGCGCAGCGTGCGGCGCAGCGAAGCGCTGCTGGCGTTCACGCTCAGGGCCAGCCCCGTTTTGCTCTGATGGCCGTACAACAGCAGCAGCAGGCCAAGCGCAGCGCTGTCGAGGCTGCAATCTTCGCGCAGCACGACACGGATCCGGCGTGGCTGCGCCGTGGCGCGCGCGAGCGCGGTCCGTAGTTCGCCCAGCGCCGCATCACGCCAGGCGCCGCCCAGGGTCAGCGTGTACAACTGGCCATCGTCGCTCTCGTTCAGCACGGGCGCAGCGCTGGCCGCACGCAGCCGCCGCGCGTCCAGTGCCGCGGGCAAGGCGCGGGTGGTGAGCAGGCGCACGAGCGCCACGCCGTCGCCCCAATAGCGCCGCCACAGCGCCGGTTCTTCCTTGATGCGCCACAACCACTCGAGGCCGAGTTTGCCCACGAGGGCAGGGGCGCGGCTGACGGTGCCGGCGACAAAGTTGACCACTGCGCCCAGATGACTGACCAGCGGTGTGTCGAGCGCGGCCAGATTGTGTTCGATCCACGCCTGACCGCGCTTGGCACCCAGCGACACGACGAGCAGGTCGGCATGGCTTGCATTGATGCGTTCGATGATGGCAGGCGTGCTCATGTCTTCGATCGTCCCGAAGCCTGGCGAATACGCGCCGACACACCGCATGCGGCCCTCGCCGGCGTTGAGCACATCGGCTGCTTGCTGCGCGACACCATCCGGTCCACCAAAGAAAAACACACCCAGCGGCATGACGCGCTGATCACGCAGGCGTTCGAAGACCGTTGCCCCGGCGACGCGGTCCGTGAACGGCAACCCCAGCAACTTGGCCAGCCACACGACCGGCATGCCGTCCGCCAGCGACAGCGACGAGCGCAGCACCGAATCACGGAACGCCGGATCCTGCTGGCTGGTGATCAAAAAATTCAGATTGGGTGTCGAGAAGAAGCTGCGCTTGCCACGGCCGGCGCGCGCCAGCAGCAGGTCCACGGTTTGCTGCATGTCGAGCGCGTCGAACGGCAGGCCCAGCACGCAATAAACGGGGCGCGTGAAGTCGGTGACGACAGGCGCACGCTCGTGCGGAGTCAGCACAAGATTATTCACTGTCACGTTTTGACCTCACCCATGAAACTTGACGACGGAACAGAAAGCGGAAATACAGCGGTATTTTCGCCAGAACATACACAACAGCCAGTGCCAGCTCTTTGCCGCTCAGCACCGCGCGGCCATGGCGCCACCACGACAGCAGGATCGCCACGCCCAGCGCGGCGCCTGCCAGCACGCCCAGCAGCAGCGGCGCAACCGGGCCGCCGGCCAGGGCAAGCACCAGGCTCAATCCCGTGAGCGCGCAGACCAGCAGCACGAGTAGCGCCAGCGGCGGCACGCACAGGTCGAGGCCGAACGCGAACAGGCTGGCACTGCGGTGGCGGATGGCGCCAAGCAGCGCAGCCGGGGCGGCGCTGGCAATGACGCTCAGATGACCGTGCTCCCAGCGCGTACGCTGGCTCTGCACGCCTTCGGCGCTGCTCGGGAAATGGCTGTACACCAGCGCATGCGGACAGAACATGGGCGGGGTGTCGGCCAGCGCCAGGTCCAGGCCGAGCTTCATGTCTTCCACGATGTGGCCGGTCGCAAGGTTGGCGCTGCGGATCGTTTGCCACGGAAACGCCATGCCGGTACCCATCAGCTGGCATGGCCAGCCCAGCCGGAACCAGCCCAGCGGTCGCACCTTGTTCTTCACGAGCCAGGCAAATTCGGCGATTTTTTTCAGTGGTCCGCTACCGGCCGGTGCGTGCATCAGGTACAGCGCCTGCACGGGGCGGCCGTGGTGGGCGGCCAGCGTTGCCACGCGCGCAAGCGCGCCTTTGCCCACGATGCAGTCGGCGTCGACAATCACGACGACATCCGGCGGCGCGTCGGCCAAGGCGTTCACGCCAAAGTCCAGGGCATAGCCCTTGCCGCGCAGTTGTGCGTGGCTGCGCTCGATGACCTGGACGCCGGCCTGACGGGCCACGTCGGCGGTGCGATCGGAACAGTTGTCGGCAACGACAAGGATACGGTCGGCGGCGCTGAGCTGTGGCTGCAGGCTCGACAGGGTGGCAAGCAAGCCACCCTCTTCGTTATGGGCAGGGATCAGGACTGCAATGCTCGGACGCGGGCCGGGCACGGGTGCTGCGCTGCGTACCGGACGCCACGCCAGCAGCGCCTGGGCCAGCAGGACCGTGACTGGCACCATTATGATGCACAGCAACATCAACAGGGCGATCGAAAACGCTTGGATCAAGGGACTAATTTCCTAAAATGGATGGCCGAAGCCGACGAGGCTGGACACGGCGGCGTGCAACGGCGACGCCACTGGGCGGTAACGCCCTCAACCGTGAGGCTGGATGCGCTATGTACCGCTATTTTGAGCAATAGCAATATCATAAGCGAAATTTCAGATGCATGAATAGTAACGAACGCACCTATCCGGCCGCAGGCTTGACAGACAGGCGTCGCTGGTCAGCGTCAACCATGCCACGCACCGCGCTTTTGCAGGCTGATTGCACCACGAAAAAAAGCCGCGCTCCCGGCGCGGCTTGCAGTTCGAAACAGTTTGACTGTCAGGTTGACGGAACGAGTTCACCCTTGACGGTCGAGGGGCCACTCGTGCCACTGGTCGCAATCAACACCACCGAGGCGTTGGCTGGCCACAGGATGCGCACCGATTTTCCATCGACCAGGTCCCAGGTATCGTGGGTGAACGCGCTGCCGGATTTCACTTGCAGTCGCAACCTGGCGCCGCCGGTGGCGCGCACCGTGAAGTTGACATAGGTGCCCGCTTCCGGTTTGGCCCATTTCACCGGCGTTAAACCAGTGTTGTTGGCGTTCACGTAGACCGTTGTGGTTGTCGTTGCGCCAAACGCAAATTTCTGCGTGATCGGGTCATAGTCACCCGTGCCCGTGCCGGACTGCCGGTACCACCCGCCGCGCATCGAAAGGATGTTCACGTTCGGCTGCTGTGCGCTTCGTGCCGCCACGGTGTCGCCGTTGCCATCGACCCAGGCCTGCGCCGAGGTCACCTGACGCAGAGCGGCGCGGATTTTGTCGAGCTGATCTGCAACCGTGTTGTCCCAGCCTTTTGGCATGAGGTTGAAGCCGGCGTCGTTTTCGACGTAGATCACGAACGGCGTACCCGTATTGCGGTCAACGACGTAGGCGCCATACAACTTGAGCGTTTCGACAATCTTCTTCAAGTCCGGGTTGACAATCGCGCTGCTGTCAAAGCTTGGCGGCAGCATCAGCAGGGAGCCTTGCGGAATCGTGCCCGTGTTGGCAGACGCCGTATTGTCAGCCGCTGTCGCAGGGAACACGTAGGCGGGGCTGCTGACACCGTCGGCCAACGCATTGAACGTCAATGACATGGCGAGCGCGTGTTGATAGGCAGGCAGGCCGTCCTTGATTTCATGTTTGCGGATCAATCCCGCGGAAGCGGGAATGCCGACCGCACGCGCGCCCTGGTAATAGTGCGAAGGATCGCCCCAGCCAGTCCCGCCCAGCTTGCTCCAGGAATACATCGCTGCGGTCCAGCGGCCATTTTGCTGCTTCAACTGCCAGAAGGAGTGAACGATATTCGTGACCGGATCGACGATATCGGCGTGGCCATCGGTACCGGAGGCTGGCAACACGCCCGCTGGCCAGCGAGGCAAGTTGATGACGCGGTTGCCGCCACTGTCGGGATCCGCGACGCCGACGGTATTCGTGGCGGTCGAACCCGGTCCGACGACGGTCATCGGCGAATCGGTTGCGGCGGCAAGGAAGACGCCCGTGGAGTAGGCGCCGGATGCCACGGTCGGGAAGTAGCTGGATTTCGGAATCACGAACGTACCGAATACCGGATTGAGCGGGCGAGAATTCCAGAGTGAATCTGCCGCATAAGGACGCAGATAGGTGCCGAAAACGCCATCGCGCGCGCCGGATGGCGTTGCTTGTGCCGAGGCAGGCTCTGTGACAGGCACCACGGATGGTGTTGCCGAGGAAGGTACGGATGGGCTTACGGTGGATGCTGCGGGGACGGTCACCGGTGACGCCCCCGGTTCGATCGCGGGCAGACTGGTACTGGTGCCGGTGCTGCTGGCTGGCGCGCTCTGCGCTGGCGCGAGCGTGGCAGTACCACCGTTATCTGTGGTTGGCTTTGTCGCTGCCGCGACCGGGGCGGCGATGTTGGATACGGTCTGCGCTGCAGTAGCAGAATCGGTACCGCCGCCGCCGCCGCAAGCCGCGAGCGACGTGCACATCAGAGTGGAGACGACCTTGATGGTCACCGTGCGTGAAAAGAGTGTCATATGGGTATCTTCAATATCAGGGAGTATCGGATGCGGTATCAGGCTCTTCGCTCTCAGCCTGTTAGATGACATCGATATTACTTTAAGGAAAATAATTCCACACGGAAAAAAAGATTTTTATCGGAAAATATTGGGGATTCGCAACAGAAGATTGCCCGTCTTGCTATAGGCATTAAAAAAGTATTACTGATTGATGTGATCGAATTGAAAAGATGCGATTGATTCGCTTGTCTTTCTCATACATTGAATGTGGCACGACTTCACGACTACTGAAAGCCGATTCAAGTGTATTGATGCTGAGTGGTATTCGTAATGACAGCCCGAGCGATCTCAATGCCCGGCGGTTTGGCGGGCAGTATCAGCGTGATGTCAGGACAGAAACACTTGGCAATTCAGGCAGCATCGCTGTCAGCAGCAGAACCTGATGGCTGCGTTCGATCGAAAGCGCGGAGAGGCGGAATTACTAACAAACTGCTACAGTCCAGGGTGGCCTGGTCGTGATCAATTAATGTCGATACCGAAAAGAACCGATGCGATGATCACGTCTGGAAGGTAAGCCGGCGAGTGAAGATTTTGATTATCGAACAATTGATTTGCTCGGCGCCCGCCAACGACAACGTATATTGCAACCTTAAGGACGTTCCGCTCATTAGCGAGTCGTTGGTTGGTAATTTGTGCCGGAAAAGAAATTCTTTCAAACAATGAAAGAGAATGAGAAAAGCGGCACCAGCAAATCATTCCGCGTTTCCAGGTGCAGCCGATTATCGATGATTATTCCGACGGTTCCAATGCGCATTATCGCAGTGCCAGTTATAGGGCAAAAGAGAAACTGCGCATGGTCGCCCGAACCATCGCGCCGGGCTTATGGTTGTAATGGCGGCCGTTCTCAAGGCAGCCTGGTCAGCGACGCTTTAACCGACGACGCGCCGCTGGCGCCGCTGGTCGCGGTCAGGGTCACCTTGGCATCCGCAGGCCATGCGAACCGCTGGGACTGCCCGTTCCCCAGGTGTTTGGTCTCTTCGGTCACGGCGCCATTGCTGCTGACCTGCAGGCGCAACGTGGCGCCGCCGGTCGCGCTGACCGCCAGTTCGACCTGGGCGCCTTGCGGTGGTTTCGCCCAGGTGACGCGGGTCAGGCCGGCATTACTCGTGTTGACATACACGGTCTTGCCGCTCGCCGGCTCGAATACAAAACGCTGTCCGGCCGTGTCGTAGGATGCCGTGCCGGTGCCCGACTGGCGCGACCAGGGACCCCGCATCGACAGGATATTCATGTTCTGCTGCGCCTTGATCGCCGCGTTGGCCGTGTTGCCGTTGCCATCGATCCAACCCTGTACGGCCGTGACCTGGCGCAGGCTGGCGCGAATCTGGTCGAGCTGGCTGGCGACCTTGCCGTCCCAGCCGGTGGGCATCAGGTTGAAACCGGCGTCGTTTTCAACATAGATCACGAACGGCGTGCCGGTGTTGGCATCGACCACATACGCACCGTACAGCTTGAGCGTTTCGACGATCTTCTTCAGGTCAGGGTTGGTGATCTCGCTGCTGTCGAAGCTGCGCGGCAGCATGATCAGCGCGCCCTCGGGAATGGCGCCGGTATTGCCCGCCGCCGTGTTGTCGGCCGAGGTAGCGGGAAAGATGTAGGCAGGGCTGGCAACGCCATTGGCCAGGCCATTGTTCGTCAGTGACATCGCAAGAGCGTGCGGGTAGGTGGCCAGACCATCCTTGATTTCATGCTTGCGAATCAGGCCGGCCGACGCGGGAATGCCCACCGCCCGGGCGCCCTGGTAGTAGTGCGCGGGATCGCCCCAGCCGGTGCCGGAAAGTTTGCTCCACGAATACAGGGCTGCCGTCCAGCGGCCGTCCTTCTGCTTCAATTGCCAGAATGAATGGATGGTCTGCGTCACCGGGTCGACGATGTCGGCATGGCCATCCGTGCCCGAGGCCGGCAACACGCCTGCAGGCCAGCGGGGCAGGGTGATGACGCGGTTGCCGCCATTGTCCGGGTCAGCAACCCCCACCGTGTGCGCATCGGTGGAGCCAGGCCCGACGATGGTCATGGGCTTGTCCGTCGTCGATGCAAGGAAGACGCCCGTCGAATAGGCGCCCGACGCCACGGTGGGGAAGTAGCGTGACCGGGGAATCACGAACGTGCCAAACGTCGGATTGACCGGACGCGCATTCCACAACGACGTTGCCGCGTAGGGCCGCAGATAGCTGCCAAAGGGGGCAGGCTGCGCACTCGCGCTGGCGGATGTTGTTGCCGCGCTCGAATGTGCCACCGTCGTGGCGTGCACGGACGCCCCGATGGGGCCGGCTTTTGCCTGCACGGGCAGATTGCCGCTTGTCGGTACTGCAGCGGACAGGCTGCCGTGCAGGCTGGTCGCGGGACCGGCGGCATCGCAGGCGGCCAGCGCAGTACAGACCAGGGGCGCAAGCAGGCGCAGAAACTTCGCGTTCAGTGGAAATGTCATGTCGATCCCGTCAGGATGCAGTGGTGGCGGGCGCAGTGCGCCCGCCTGTGAAGACAGCCGCCGTCAGACGGCCACCGGCGCCTTGATGCCAGGATGCGGGTCGTACCCGGTGATCTCAAAATCGTCGAAGCGGTAATCGAACAGCGAGTCAGGTGTGCGCTTGATGACCAGTTGCGGCAACGCGCGCGTCTCGCGCGACAGTTGCAGGTCGACCTGCTCCATGTGGTTGGCGTACAGGTGGCAATCGCCACCGGTCCAGATGAAGTCGCCGACTTCCAAGCCGGCCTGCTGCGCCATCATGTGGGTCAGGATCGCGTACGAGGCGATATTGAATGGCACGCCCAGGAAGATGTCGGCGCTGCGCTGGTACAGCTGGCACGACAGCTTGCCGTCGGCCACGTAGAACTGGAACAGTGCATGGCAGGGCGGCAGCTTCATCGACGGCACGTCCGCCACGTTCCAGGCCGAGACGATCATGCGGCGCGAATCGGGGGTGGTGCGGATCTGCTCGAGCACCTGCGCGATCTGGTCGATGTGCTCGCCGGTGGGCGTGGGCCAGTTGCGCCACTGGTAACCGTACACAGGCCCCAGATTGCCGTCGGCGTCGGCCCATTCGTCCCAGATCGACACGCCGTTTTCTTTCAGGTAGGCGATATTGGTCGAGCCCTGCAGAAACCAGATCAGTTCATGGATGATCGACTTCAGGTGCACTTTCTTGGTCGTCAGGAGCGGGAAGCCTTCCTGCAGATTGAAGCGCATCTGGTAGCCGAATACCGAGCGGGTGCCGGTGCCGGTGCGGTCGGTTTTGGTGGCGCCATGCTGCTGGACATGGCGCATGAAGTCGAGATATTGGCGCATTGCGGATGGTGTGATGAAGGAACTAACAACCCGTCATTCTATCATCCGGTGCAAACGGGGTCGCTCGGGGCGCCGTGGCCGGTAGCCGGTGGCGCGGCCAGGCGATCGGCAAAGCGCTGCAACGCCAGGCGCAGCGCGTCATCGGGCATCGCCAGCAGGTTATCTCCCACGTAGATTTCGACGACGCTGGTGTCGGGCAGCGCGCCATGGGCGGCGCGGTTGTACAGCCAGATACCATGCTCGGCTGCCAGCGCGTCGCGGATCGCCAGTGCATGATCGCGCGATACAGGCAGATGCAGGTGCAGCATATTCGCCTGGGGCGCGGCCGGGTTCACGCGGATCGCCGGGTGCGCCCGCAGCGCGGCGTACAAGTGCTGCGTGCGCCTGAAATAATCGGGCATGGCTGCCAGGCGCGCGTCGAAGTCCATTGCGGCGGCCACCACGTACGGTGAGCGGTGAATGACGTTGCCGCCCTGGCGCCGGAACCATTCGGCGCAGCGCGCCACAAACTCGCTGCTGCCGGCCAGCATCG
>Ga0308164_10002441_pt1 | contig 18507 bp, 16 predicted proteins | sample PhyTR2_FD_201031 | JGI IMG/M metagenome (GOLD analysis project Ga0308164, IMG submission 201031) | Phyllosphere microbial communities from UC Gill Tract Community Farm, Albany, California, United States - DLSLT.R2 | ecosystem: Host-associated > Plants > Phyllosphere > Unclassified | place: USA... | reverse complement strand
CGAACAGCCCGCCGCCGTATGCCCATTGCTCGCTCACCGCCCACTCCAGGTGGTGAATCAGGGCCGGGTCGGCCTGCGCCTGATCGCCGGGCCACACCCAGATGAAGCCGTAGCGCTCGACCGCGGCGAAGGTCTTGTTGCAGGGAAAGCCCCGCACCCGTTGCCCTGGCATCTCGACGGTCTTGCCGTCGCAGCCCATGACCAGGCCGTGATAGCCGCACACCAGGTTGCCATTTTCGACATGGCCGAGGGAGAGCGGGGCGCCGCGGTGGGGGCAGAAATCTTCAATGGCGGTTACCTGGCCCTCGGAGCCGCGGTACAAGACCATTTTTTCGCCGCAGATCTGCCGGCCCAGGGGCTTGTGCTCGATTTCGTCGGGGGTGCAGGCGACGTACCACGTGTTCTTGGGATACATGGTGACTCTCCAGGCTAGTGTTATTTTTATTAATGGATCCATTAGATGGTTTGGTTGGCTCAAGAGCAACAGGTATTTGCAAAGTTTTGGGCGGTTATCGGATTATATGGATCCATTGTTGGCGGTGGGCGCTGGACCGGATTCATGTGATCGCAAGGCAGAACGGTGCAATCAGCAAATAGTTATATAGACTGCACATTCGGGTATATGGAACGGGTTGTGCGCAATGTTTGAAGTATTGGGATTCGGCATCGCCATCGGCCTGCTGCTGGGCATGACCGGCGCTGGCGGCGGCGTGCTGGCGGTGCCGGCGCTGGTGCTCGGCTTGAGCTGGAGCATGACCCAGGCCGCGCCAGTGGCCTTGATGGCAGTCGGCGGCGCGGCGGCCCTGGGCGCCATCGACGGCCTGCGCAAGGGCATCGTGCGCTACAAGGCGGCGTTGTTGATGGCTGTACTCGGGGCGTTGCTGGCGCCAGTGGGGCTGTACGTGGCGCACCGGTTGCCGGCCAGCGTGCTGGCCACGCTGTTCAGCGCCGTGCTGGTGATGGTGGCTGTGCGCATGGCACACACCCCTGGGGCCGCCACCGCCGCCACGGCCAGCTGGCAGCAGAAAAACTGCATGCTCGATCCCTTGACCGGGCGCCTGCACTGGACGCCCCGCTGCGCCCTGACCCTTGCCGTACTAGGTGCCAGTTGCGGGTTCCTCACCGGTTTGCTTGGGGTCGGCGGCGGCTTTCTGCTGGTGCCGGCGTTTCGGCAGCTCACCGATATTCGCGTGCACGGCATCGTCGCCACGTCTTTGGCGGTGATCGCGCTGGTGTCGACGGTGGCCATCGTTGCCGCGTTGCGCTCGGGTATCAGCATCCCGCCGGTAGGCGGCGCCTTTATCGGCGCCTGCCTGGTGGGGATGGTGGCCGGGCGGCTGCTGGCGCCCAGGGTGCCGGCGCAGGCCTTGCAACGCCTGTTCGCCGGGCTGTGCCTGGTGGTGGCGGCCTATCTGCTGGTGCACACCTGGGCGTGAAAACCCTCAGCGGCGCCGCGAATTGAAGGTGAAGCAGGCCAGTGCCAGCAGCGGCAGGGCGCTGCCCAGGGCGACGATATAGCCCCAGCCGCCGGACTCGTACAGGCTGCTGGCCAAGGAGGAACCCACCGCGCCGCCGATGAAGATGCTGGTCATGTACAACGCATTCAGGCGCCCGCGGCTGTTGGCATCGAGGGCGTAGATGGTGCGCTGGCCGAGTACCATGTTCATCTGCACGGCGAAATCCAGCAGCACACCGGTGATTGCCAGCGCTACGACGCTATAGGCCGGGTGCACCAGGCCGATCCAGAACGCCACCGGCGCCAGCGCCATGGCCATGAACGAAGCGCGGGCGGTATGCCCGGCATCGGCCAGGCGCCCGGCGATGGGCGCCGCGACCGCACCGATGGCACCCACCAGGGCGAAAATGGCAATCTGGCTCTGGCTCAGCCCGTGCTGGCGCGAGAGCTCCAGGGGCACGGCGGTCCAGAACAGGCTGAAGGCGCCGAACATCAGGCCTTGGTACAGGGCCCGCTGGCGCAGCGCCGCAAAGCGTGCCATCAGGTGATACAGCGACAGCAGCAGTTGCCCGTAGCTGGCGCGGTGGTCCGGCAGCCGGCGGGGCATGGTGCGCGCCATGATGGCGATGATCGCCACCATCACCGCCGCCGCCACCATGAACACCGCGCGCCAGCCGAAGTGGTCGGCGATTAGGCTGGACAGCGGCCGTGCCAGCAGGATGCCCAGCAGCAGGCCGCCCATGATGGTGCCCACCACGCGCCCGCGGATGTGCTCGGGGGCGAGGTGCGCCGCCAGGGGAATCAGCATTTGCACCGACACCGAGGTAAAGCCGATCAGCAAGGACATGGCCAGCAGCGCCGTCGCCGAGGTTGCCAGGCTGGTAGCCGCCAGGGCCAGGGCCGAGAGAGCGGCGGTGGCCAGCATCAACCGGCGGTTTTCCAGCAGGTCGGCCAGCGGCACCAGGAACAACAGGCCGACGGCGTAGCCGATCTGGGTCAGGGACACGATCAGGCTGGCGCCGTGGGCCGACAGGCCGACCTCGGGGGCGATCAGGTCGATGATCGGTTGCGCGTAATAGATGTTGGCGACGATGGCGCCGCAGCAGAATGCGAACAGCGCAATCAGGCCCTGGGTCATCGCTACCGCTGGGCTGGCGGCGTGGGCGGGAGATGAAGACATGGTGGCTTCCGAGTGGACAAGCCGCTGCGAGCGGCACAAAGTAACGAAGTGTAACGCGCCCCACCGGGTCCCGTAATGAACATTACCTGCGCGCTGAACGCTTGCGTGGCGCCAGTGTCGTACTTTTGCAGCCTCGGCAGCCAACCTTGGGTAGCGGCCCTTTGAGCGCTTGTAGATGTTTCCAGATATAGCCCCACCATGAAAGGCGAAACCGTGAGCAAGGCGCGACCGAACAGCGATGGACCGCAGGCAATGCCGCCGCTGCCAGGCATTGGCGAGCGGGAGTTGTACGAAGCTCTGCAGGCCGCGCGGGTCGGGCATTGGAGCCTGGACCTGGGCACTGGCGGCTTGCTGACCTCGGCCACCTGCCGGGACATCTTCGGCGTGCCGGCCGGCCAGCCCTTCAGCTACCAGCAATTGCTTGACGCCGTGCACCCCGACGACCGCGCGCTCAAGCAGGCCGCCCTCCAGGCCAGTATTCAGGACGGCACCGACTACGACATCGACTACCGCCTGTTCACCCCCACCGGCGACGAACGCTGGATCAACGCCCGCGGCCGCGCGCTCAAAGACGACCAAGGCCAGGCGCAGCGCATAACCGGCATCTCCCAGGACATCACCGAACGCAAACGCGAAGAGGCCCGGCGCCAGGCGCTGGTGGCCCTCAGCGACCGTATTCGCGATATTGCCGACCCGGCCGAGCTAGCCTTTGCCGCCGCCGAAATCCTCGGCCGGCACTTGCAGGTCAGTCGCGCCGGCTATGGCCTGGTCGACCCCGAGCAGGAAATCATCACCATCGAGCGCGACTGGAACGCCCCGGGCATCAAGAGCCTGGCCGGCGTGCTGCAGTTTCGCGACTATGGCTCCTATATCGAGACCCTCAAGCGCGGCGAGACCGTGGTCATCGCCGACGCCTACCTCGACCCCATGACCGCCACCACCGCCGATGCACTCAAGGGCATCAGCGCCCAGGCTTTCGTCAACATGCCGGTCAACGAGGAGGGCGGCATGGTGGCCTTGCTGTACCTCAACCATGCCGATGCGCGGCCTTGGCACCCGGCCGACCTGGTGCTGGTGCGCGAAGTGGCGGCGCGTATCCGTACCGCAGTCGAACGGCGCCGCGCCGAGCAGCGCCTGCGGGCGCTGACCGTATCGCTGGAGCACCAGGTGGAAGTGCGCACCCGGGCCTTGCTGGACACCGAAGAAGCGCTGCGCCAGGCACAGAAGATGGAAGCCGTGGGGCAGCTCACCGGCGGCGTGGCCCACGACTTCAACAACCTGCTGACCGTGATCCGCTCGTCCACCGACCTGCTCGGCCGCCCCAACCTGGCCCCCGAGCGGCGCCAGCGTTACGTGGAGGCCATTTCCGAAACCGTCAACCGCGCCACTCGCCTGACCGGCCAGCTGTTGGCCTTCGCCCGCCGCCAGGCCCTGAAACCGGAAGCCTTCGACGTCGGCGCCAGCGTGGCGGCGGTGATCGAAATGCTCAACACCCTGGTGGGCTCGCGCATCCAGATCAGCCTGCAGGCCGACGAGGCCTGCTTCATCCATGCCGACCCCAGCCAGTTCGATACCGCCTTGATCAACATGGCGGTCAATGCCCGCGATGCGATGGCCGGCAACGGCACGTTGGACATCAGGGTGCGCCATGTGCAGGGGATTCCCGGCAAGCCCACGGCTACTGGCCGCTTCGTCGCCGTCAGCATCGCCGACACCGGCGCCGGTATCGATACCGCCGACCTGGGGCGCATCTTCGAACCCTTCTTCACCACCAAGGCCTTCGGCGAAGGCACAGGCCTGGGGCTGTCTCAGGTGTTCGGCTTCGCGCGCCAGTCCGGCGGCGATGTGCAGGTGCAGAGCGCGGTTGGCGCGGGTGCGACCTTCACCCTGTACCTGCCCCGCACCCAGGCAGTGGCGGCCGACGCTCCCCCTACCGAGCTGCCCCAGGTCACCGGTGGCGGCTTGTGCGTGCTGGTGGTCGAAGACAACGAAGAAGTCGGTGCCTTTGCCGCCGAGTCCTTGCTGGAGCTGGGTTACGCGCCGGTGTGGGTGACCGACGCCGAGCGCGCCCTTAGCGAACTGGAGCGGGCGCCGCAGCGTTTCGACGTGGTGTTTTCCGATGTGGTGATGCCGGGCATCAACGGCGTCGAGCTGGCCACCCGTATCGGCCGCCTGTACCCGCAGTTGCCGGTGATTCTCACCAGTGGCTATAGCCACGTACTGGCCGACAGCGGCTCGGCGGGTTTCGAACTGCTCAACAAGCCCTATTCGGTGGACCAGCTGGCACGGGTACTGGGCAAGGCCGCAGCGGGGCGCCGGCAGTCGGCGCTGCTCGGCCCGCGGGCCTGAAGGCGGTCAGAAACGCAGCACCACGTACAGACCGAGGGCGCCAAGCGCGGCGCAGGTCAGGCTTAAAGTCAGCACTTCGCCCATGGCTGCCGGCGTGCGGTTGTCGTTGATGCCCTGAGCGCTGATGCGGTAACGCCGCCATTGCCCCAGCCAGATAGCCGCCACGGCCAGCAGCGCCACGCCGATCAGGCCGAAGGCGAACGCGCCGTGGTATGGCACCCAACGCAGAAACAACGAACTCACCGCCAGCATCGACAGCAGGGTGCGCCGCCACGCCAGCAGCGTGCGCTCCGGTTGCAGGCCGACGTCGTTGTGCGGGCTGGCCATGGCCCCTCAGGCCTGGCGCAAGGCGACGAAGGCGATCAGCACCGCCGTCACCAGCGCGCCGCCGATCGACAGCAACGGCACCAGCAATGGCAGGGGCAGGGGGCTGCGCTGGCGCATCGCGCGTTCGACGTTGAGCCAGCGCAGGCAGGCGCTGGCGCTGATCAGCATGCCCAGCACCAGCAGGGCGATGGCCAGGGTTTTGCGCAGCTCGGGCAGGAACACGTCGGCGGTGAACGCCTCTACCGCGATGCCGCCGGCCATCAGCGCCAGGGCGGTGCGGATCCAGGCCAGGAAGGTGCGCTCGTTGGCGAGGGTGAAGCGCGGGTCGGGTTCGTCGCCACCGCCGAGCAGGTCAAGGGCGCGTTTGCTGCGGGGCTTGGGCGTAGGCTTGGAATCCATGGTACCGAAGGGCTCGCTCTAGGGAAGCCGCGCCGTTGGGTCGGCACGGTGATGGCATCCTAACAGAGCTCGGCCGGGTGACGGTATCGCCTGTGCGGGCGCCATCGCGGGCATCGCCCGCTCCAACAGTTGGCTTGCGGGCGCCATCGCGGGCATCGCCCGCTCCAACAGTTGGAGTGCGGGAGCCATCGCGGGTATCGCCCGCTCTGACAGTTGGCTTGCGGGCGCCATCGCGGGTATCGCCCGCTCTGGCAGTTGGCTTGCGGGCGCCATCGCGGGCATCGCCCGCTCCAACAGGGGGCTTGCGGGAGCCATCGCGGGTATCGCCCGCTCTGACAGTTGGCTTGCGGGCCTCATCGCGGGCATCGCCCGCTCCAACGGGCCAACGCGGTCACCGTTGGAGCGGGCGATGCCCGCGATGAGGCCCGAGAGTGCGATAAAGTAACGGCAGACTTACCCGCAGGCCCGCTGATCAGTCGCGCGGCAGGCACTGGCTGCTGGCGCGCACGCTCATGATCGGTACGAAGCGGTGCGACTGCACCGGCTCGCCCTCGATGCGCCGCAGCAGGGTCTCTACCGCCAGGCGGCCCTGGGAATGCATGCAGGTGCTGATGCTGGTCAGGGGGATCTGCAGGTGTTCGGCCAGCGGTGTGTCGTTGTAGCCGACCACGGCGATATCGCGCCCCGGCAGCAGGCCGCGCTGGCGCATGGCACCGATCAGGCCGACGGCAAGAAAGTCGTTGACCGCGAAAATCGCCGTGGGCAATTGCGGGTGCTGCAGCAGCCGGGTGCCGATATCGAAACCGGCCTGGGTATCGAAAGGGCCGTGGATGATGCGCTCGGCGGCGATTTCCACGCCGTGCTCGCGGTAATAGCCCACGAACCCGGCGGTGCGCGCCAGGGCGTTGTTGCTGTAGGCGGCGCCGGCAATCATTGCCACCCGCCGGTGGCCCAGGGCAAACAGATGCTCGGCGGCCAGGCGCCCACCCCGTTCGTCGTCGGCGGTAATCGCGCAGTGGCTGCCACGCGGGCGGCTGACCAGCACGAAGGGCACCTGGCGCTCGGCCAATTCTTCCAGATAAGTGTTTTCGCTGCCGGCGTGAGCATCGCAGATCAACAGCCCCTCGACGTTACGCCCCAGGGCGCGCTCGGCCAGTTCGCGCTGGCGCTCCGGGCGGTCGAGGGTATTGGCCACGAAGGCGGTGTAGTGGTGGGCGCTGGCCGCCTCGTCGATGCCTTCGTAGATGGTCGCCATGACGATGTCCGACAGCCGCGGCACCAGGATGGCGATCTCGCGGCTGCGGCGGGTCTTGAGGGTGCGGGCGTGGGTGTTGGGCTGGTAGTTGAGTTGTGCGGCCAGTTCGCGAATGCGTTCGATGGTCTCCCGGGAGGCAACGCGGCCAACGTTTTCCAGGTTGCCATTGAGCACCCGCGAAACGGTCGACACGTGCACGTTCAGTTGTTCGGCGATGCCGCGCAAAGTGGCCGGTGGCATTTTCATCGCAAGCAGGCCCAAGCCGGGGAGGTGCTTTCATGCTCGCATGTTGTTTTGCGCTTGCCCATAGCACCATAAGCGAAAAACTTGCCCTGTTTTGGTGTTGGCTGCTTCAAAACGAAGCAAGGGCAGGTCGTTTGATCTACACAAACGTTTGGGTAAGCAATTTAGTGAAAATTATCTGGGGCCTAAGCTGTTGAAACGCAACGCTAAAAACCCCATGCCAGAGGCCCTGCGGCAGGATGGCGCAGCAACTTGGTATGCCCATTGCTCAAGCCTTCCCAGGCCCTTTACCTACCGATGGGAAATTTTGCACATGCCCAAACTTCTCCAGCGCCGTCACCGCGTCACCCGTCTCGCCCTGGCCTGCACCCTCGCCGCCGGCGGCATCGCCCCAGTGGCCGCCATGGCCGACAGTACCTTGCGTGTGGCCATGACCGCTGCGGATATCCCGCTGACCCTCGGCCAGCCCGACCAAGGCTACGAAGGCAACCGCTTCACCGGCATCACCATGTTCGACTCGTTGGTGGAATGGGACCTGTCCCAGGGCAAAAAGCCCAGCAGCCTGGTGCCAGGCCTGGCGCTGGAGTGGAAGGTCAACCCCGACGACCACACCAAGTGGCAATTCAAGCTGCGCCCTGGGGTGAAGTTCCAGGACGGCACGCCGTTCACCGCCGATGCCGTGGTGTGGAACGTCAACAAGGTGCTGGACAAGGCCGCACCGCAATACGCGCCAGGGCAGATCGGCAACACCGTGTCGCGTATGCCGACCCTGCGCTCGGCGCGCAAGATCGACGACATGACCGTGGAGCTGACCACCAGCGAGCCGGATTCGATCCTGCCGTACAACCTCACCAACCTGTTCATGGTCTCGCCCACGGCCTGGCAGAAAGACTTCGACGCCCTGGCCAGCGTCAGCGACCCCGCCGAGCGCGCCAAGCAGGCCTGGAGCGCCTTTGCCGGCCACGCCATCGGCACCGGCCCGTTCAAGCTGGCCAAGCTGGTGCCCCACCAGCAACTGGTACTGGACAAGAACCCCGACTACTGGGACCCCAAGCGCATTCCCAAGGTCGACCACGTAGTGCTGGTGCCGCTGCCCGAGGCCAATGCCCGCACCGCGGCGCTGCTGTCGGGCCAGGTGGACTGGATCGAGGCCCCGGCGCCGGACGCCATGGACAAGATCAAAAGCGAGAAATTCAAGATCTACGCCAACGCCGAGCCGCACCTGTGGCCGTGGCAGTTCTCCTTCGCCGACGGTTCGCCGTGGAAGGACAAGCGCGTGCGCCAGGCCGCCAACCTGTGCCTCAACCGCAGCGAGCTGAAGGAATACCTGGGCGGCTACATGCAGGAAGCCACCGGTACCTACGAGAAGGATTCGCCCTGGTACGGCAACCCGACGTTCAAGATCCGCTACGACGAAGACGCCGCGCGCAAGCTGATGACCGAGGCAGGCTTCAGCAAGGACCACCCCGTCAAGGTCAAGGTGCTGACCTCGGCTTCCGGCTCCGGGCAGATGCAGCCGCTGCCGATGAACGAATACATCCAGCAGAGCCTGAAGAACTGCTACTTCGACGTCGATATCGCGGTCACCGAGTGGAACACCCTGTTTAGCGGCTGGCGCCTGGGTACCAAGGACCCGGCCGCTCAGGGCGCCAACGCGATCAACGTCAGCTCGGCGGTGATGGACCCGTACTTCGGCATGATGCGCTTCTCCAGCGAGAAGACCTTCCCGCCGGTGTCCACCAACTGGGGCTATTTCGCCACGCCCGAGATCGAGAAGCTGATCAGCACCGCGCGCAACTCTTTCGATCCGAAAGCGCTGGATGAAGCGAGCGCCAAGCTGCACGCCGCAATCGTCGACGAGACGCCGTTTCTCTATGTCGCCCACGACATGGCGCCACGGGCGATCTCGCCGAAAGTCAGCGGTGTGGTGCAGGCGCAGAGCTGGTTGATCGATTTGGCGCTGGTCTCGAAGCAGGAGTGATCGCCTGCCGCCCGAGCAACAGCGCAAACCCGTTGGAGCGAGCATAGCTCGCGATCAGGCCCGCAAGCCTTGCGCCTGAACGCCGACCTGTTCCGGCCCTATCGCGGGCTTCGCTCGCTCCCCCGGAGTCATGAACGACAAGCAGCGAGTTCACCTCAATTCTGATCGAGGTCTTTTTATGTTCGCCTACATAGTCCGCCGCGTGTTGCTCGCGACCCCGATCCTGCTCGGCGTGGCGCTGGTGTGCTTCATGCTCGTGCACATGTCGCCCGGCGACCCGCTGGTCTCGGTGATGCCACCGGACGCCTCGGAATCCCTGCGCCTGCAACTGGTGCAGGCCTACGGCTTCGATAAACCCTTGCCTGTGCAGTTCGGCTTGTGGATCTGGCACGCGGTGCATGGCGACCTCGGCATGTCCATCGCCAGCGGCCGCCCGGTGGCCAGTGAAGTGATGCACGCCGTCGGCTATTCACTACGCCTGGCCTTGCTGGCGACCCTGATCGGCTTCGTCATGGGCAGCCTGTTCGGCTTCGTCGGCGGCTACTTCCAGGACAGTTGGCTGGACCGCATCGCCTCGGCCTGTTCGGCCTTCGGCGTCAGCGTGCCGCACTACTGGCTGGGCATGCTGATGGTGATCATCTTCTCCTCGCAGCTGAACTGGCTACCCGCTACCGGCGGCGGCCCCATGGGCGACCTGGGTTGGGGCTGGAACTGGGATCACCTGAAGTTCATGATCCTGCCGGCCATCACCTTGTCGGTGATCCCCACCGGCATCATCGCCCGCACCGTGCGCGCCCAGGTGGCCGAGACCCTGTCCCAGGAGTTCGTGGTCGGCCTGCGCGCCAAGGGCATGGGCGAGTGGGGGCTGTTTCGCCACGTGGTGAAGAACGCCGCGCCCACCGCGCTGGCGGTGATGGGTTTGCAGATCGGCTACCTCATGGGCGGCTCGATCCTGGTGGAAACCGTGTTCGCCTGGCCGGGCACCGGCCTGCTGCTCAACTCGGCGATTTTCCAGCGTGACCTGCCGCTGCTGCAGGGCACCATTTGGGTGCTGGCGCTGTTCTTCGTGGTCCTCAACCTGCTGGTGGACATCCTGCAGACGTTGTTCGACCCCCGCATCAAGAGGGCATGAGCATGAACCTGGCTTTTATCCGTTCGGCGCCGCCCAGCGCTACGCCCATCGAGTCGTCTCCCGGTTACTGGCAATCGGTGTTCAGCCGCCTGCGCCGCGATCCGGTGGCCTGGCTGGTAGGTACGGTGATCCTCGCGCTGGTGTTGATGGCCATCCTCGGCCCGCACATCCTGCCCGGCGATCCGTTCACCACCTCGATGTTCAAGCGCCTGAAGCCGGTGGGCACCGCGGGCTTCCCGCTGGGTACCGACGAACTGGGCCGCGATCTGCTATCGCGCTTGATGCTGGGGGCACGGCTGTCGCTGTTCATGGGCATCACGCCGGTGATCCTGGCGTTCTTCATCGGTGGCAGCATCGGCATCGTTGCCGGTTACGCCGGCGGTTGGGTCAACAGCCTGATCATGCGCACCATCGACGTGTTCTACGCCTTCCCCTCGGTGCTGCTGGCCGTGGCGTTTTCCGGGGCTTTGGGGGCGGGCGTGGACAACGCCCTGATCTCCCTGACCCTGGTGTTCGTGCCGCAGGTGGCGCGCATCGCCGAGAGCGTCACCACCCAGGTGCGCAACCGCGACTACATCGAAGCCGCGCGGGCCTCGGGCGCCAGCGCCTTCACCATCATCCGCACCCAGGTGCTGGGCAACGTGCTGGGGCCGATCTTTGTGTTCACCACCGGGCTGATCTCGGTGTCGATGATCCTCGCGTCCGGGCTGTCGTTCCTGGGCCTGGGCGTGAGCCCGCCGGAGCCGGAGTGGGGGCTGATGCTCAACACCCTGCGCACCGCCATCTACACCCAGCCACTGGTCTCGGCCTTGCCGGGGGCGATGATTTTCATCACCTCCATCTCTTTCAATATCCTGGCCGACCGCATGCGCGTGGCCATGGCGACCCGGAGCTGAGCATGGACAACCAGGATATCGGTGGGCCGGCGCAGCCGCTGTTGAGCGCGCGCCAACTGGTCAAGCATTTCCCGGTCAAGGGCGCTTTGGGCAAGCGTGATGTGGTACGCGCCGTGGACGGTGTCGACTTCGACGTCCTCAAGGGCGAGACCCTGGGCGTGGTCGGCGAGTCGGGCTGTGGCAAGTCGACCACCGCGCGCCTGCTGATGCAGCTGATCCACCACGACCGCGGCGAGCTGGTGTTCGATGCCCGCACCGTGGGCGGCCACGACTTGCCCCTGCGGGCCTATCGGCGCCAGGTGCAGATGGTCTTTCAGGACAGCTATTCGTCCCTCAACCCGCGCCTGACCATGGAGCAGTCGGTGGGCTTCGGGCCATCGGTGCATGGGGTCGGCAAGCGTGAATCGCTGGAGCGCGCGCGCGACCTGCTGGCGCGCGTGGGGCTGGAGCCTTCGCGCTTCGCCGGGCGTTACGCCCATGAGCTGTCGGGCGGCCAGCGGCAGCGGGTGAATATTGCCCGGGCGCTGGCGGTGAACCCGCGGCTGGTGATTCTCGATGAAGCGGTGTCGGCGCTGGACAAGTCGGTCGAAGCCCAGGTGCTCAACCTGCTGCAGGACCTCAAGGACAGCCTCGACCTCACCTACGTGTTCATCAGCCACGACCTGCACGTGGTGCGCTACGTGTCCGATCGCATCCTGGTGATGTACCTCGGCGAAGTGGTGGAAGTCGGCCCGGCTGAGGCGCTGTTCGAGTCCGCCGGCCACCCTTACACCCAGGCGCTGCTGACCTCCATGCCGTCCATGGACCCGGCCAATCGCACCCTGGTGTCGCCGCTGTCGGGCGACCCGCCCAGCCCCATCGCGCCGCCCTCGGGCTGCCGTTTTCACACCCGCTGCCCGCATGCCGAACCCGTGTGCGGGCAGCGGGCACCGAGACTTACGCCAGTGGCGGCGGGGCACCTGGCCGCCTGCCTGATGGTCGAGGCGGGCGCCGGGCATTCCCGCAGCCCGGCCGTGGCCCTGCGTTTACAGGAGGTGTGACATGAGCGAACAACCCATGGTCCGCGTCGAGGACCTCAAGGTGCGCTTCAGCCGCGGCCGGCAGACGCTGTCGGCGGTCAATGGCGTCAACCTGCAGGTGGCCCGTGGCGAGGTACTAACGCTGATCGGCGAATCCGGCTCGGGCAAGAGCGTGACCCTGCGTGCCCTGATGCGCCTGCACAACGAGCGCAGCACTCGGATCGAAGGCCGCATCGAGATCGCCGGGCAAGATGTAATGGCCCTCAAGGGCAAGCAGCTGCAAGCCCTGCGCGGGCCGGTGGCGGCGATGATTTTCCAGGAGCCGCTGCTGGCCCTGGACCCGGTCTATACCATTGGCCAGCAGATCATCGAGGGCCTGCGCCGCCATCGCCCGCTGAGCCACAAGCAGGCGCGCGCCCTGGCCCTGGAGGCGCTCAAGCAGGTGCGCATTCCCAGCCCCGAGCAGCGCCTGGATGCCTACCCTCACGAGATGTCCGGGGGCATGCGCCAGCGGGCGATGATCGCCTTGGCGCTGTCGTGCCAGCCGCAACTGTTGCTGGCCGACGAGCCAACCACGGCGCTGGATGCCACGGTGCAGATCCAGATCCTTATCCTGCTGCGCGAACTGCAGCAGGCGCTGGGCTTGTCGATCATCTTCGTGACCCACGATATCGGCGCCGCCGTGGAAGTCGCTGACCGCGTGGCGGTGATGTACGGCGGGCGCATCGTCGAACAGGCCAGCCTCGCCGACCTGCTCGACCACCCGCACCATCCCTATACCCAGGTGCTGCTGGGCACCCGGCCCAAGGACGGCCTGCGCAAGGGCGAGCGGATGATCAGCATCCCCGGCGCACCCCCCGACCTGGCCAACCTGCCCAGTGGCTGCACCTTCGCGCCCCGGTGCCCGCGGGCCAGCGAGCTGTGCAGCCGCGAGGTACCGCCTACCGAGGTCGTCAACGTCGGCGGGCGGCATCTGGTCAGTTGCCACCACCATCAGGCCGCGGCCCGTGAGCCGTTGCGTTCGGTCGGGGTGTAGCCCGGCGTCCTTTCCTTTCGCTATGAACAAGGTTCGACCATGATCGATATGACCGATGACGCTTTTGCATTCATGCCGTACCCCTTCGTGGATGTGCCCCACGCCGCCGAGGGCCCGCTGAGCGGCTACACCTTCGCCGCCAAGGACCTGTTCGACGTGGCCGGTTATCCCACCGGCGGCGGCAACCCGCACATGCTGGCGATGTCCGGCATCAAGGGCGCCACCGCCCCGGTGGTGCAGCAGCTCTTGGACGCGGGCGCACGGTTGGTGGGCAAGACCCACACCAACGAGATGGCCTTTTCCATGAGCGGCAAGAATGCCCACTACGGCACCCCGCGCAATGGCGCGGCCTGGGAGCGGATTCCCGGTGGTTCGTCATCGGGCTCGGCGTCGGCGGTGTCCAACCAGCTGTGCGACTTCGCTCTGGGCAGCGACACCGGCGGCTCGGTGCGCACCCCGGCCAGCTATTGCGGCCTGTACGGCCTGCGCCCGAGCCACGGGCGCCTGTCGCTGGCGGCCACTCAAGCGCTGTGTGAAAGCATGGACACCGCCGGTTACTTCACCCGCGATGCCGAACTGTTCGGCAAAGTCGGTGACTGCCTGCTGGGCGAAGACCCCGCGCCACTGCCGGCCACGCCGCGCCTGCTGATAAGCGACACCCTGATGGCGATGCTGCCCCAGGCCTCGCGCGACGCCCTGGCGCCGGCACTGGCCCGGGTCGAAGCGGCGTGCGGGCCGCTCGCAACGCTGGAAGGCGAGCTGCCATCGCTGACCGATGGCTATTGGGCCTTCCGCTACATTCAGGGCTACGAGGCCTGGCAGGCCCAGGGCGCGACCATCGAGGCCTATGGCCTGACCTTGGGCCCGGACGTGGCGGCGCGTTTCGCCTGGTCCAAGGCGGTCACCGCCGAGCAGTATCGCCAGTCCTGCGCGGTGCGCGAGCAGTTCACCCAGGCCTGGGACGCCTTGCTCGCCGATGCCGTGCTGGTGCTGCCGACGGTGCCGGATATCGCGCCGCTGCTGAGCGCGCTGGACGAGGAAATCGAGCAGACCCGGCAGATTTCCCATCACCTGCTGGCCATCGCCGTGCTGTGCCAGCGGCCGCAAGTGACCATGCCCTTGGCCAGCAAGGATGGCGCGCCTCTGGGCTTGAGCCTGATGGGGCCGCGGGGCAGTGATTTGAGCCTGGTGCGCCTGGCCTGCCAGGTTTGATGAAAAACATCGGCAATCCTTCATATGAATAGTGGCAAATGGCGCGACAACGGATACCATGCGCGTTCTGACCAATGACGGAACAGCATGAGTCATGCACTTTGACGAGCGATCAATGAATGGAATGGGTGTGTTCGCCGCGATTGTAGAAGCCGGTAGCTTCGCCGCCGCAGGGGATATGCTGGATATGTCGCAGCCTGGCGTGAGCCGGGTGATCGCTCGGCTGGAGGCGCGGTTGGGGGTGCGCTTGTTCGACCGCACCAGCCGCGCGGTGTCGCTGACCGAAGATGGCCAGCGCTTTCATCACTTGGTGATGCCGCTGTTGGCGGGCCTGCAAGAGGCGGCCGACAGCACCTCCCGGGGCAGTACGGTACTGCGTGGGCGGCTGCGGGTGAACCTCGACCCGTTGATGTCGCGGCTGCTGGAGCAGGCGCCCATCGGTACGTTTCTGCGTAGCCATCCCGAGCTGCAGCTGGAACTGGCAACCCGTACCCGCCTGGGCGACATGATCGGCGAAGGCTTCGACCTGGCCCTGCGTTTCGGCGAACACCCAGGCAGCCATGTGCATGCCGAAAAGCTGCTGGAAAGCCGCCTGGTGACCGTAGCGGCGCCGGCTTACCTGGCCCGCTGCGGGCGCCCGGTGACCCCCGAGCAACTCTGTGAACACACCTGCATTCAATTGCGCGAACCCGAGCACGGCCGCCTGCAAGACTGGGCGTTCAAGCGTGGCCGCCAGCGGCTTGAGGTGCCGGTGACCGGCGCATTGACGGTCAGCGACGTCGGCAGCCTGCAACGCTATTGCCTGGAAGGCGAGGGCGTCGCGCAGATGCTCGCCGTGGGCTGCGAAGCGGCGGTCAAGGACGGCAGCCTGGTCGAGCTGTTTTCCGAATGGCCCGATGAGCGTGTGGCGCTGTACGCATTGACCCCAGCGCGGCAGCGGCTGACGGCCAAGACTCGGGCCTTCCTCGATTTCGTCGACACGCGCATCCACGGCACCGCGCTGATCGCGCCGTTGCTACCGGCTTAGAGCTTCTTCGACCGCACGGGCCCCATCGCCGGCAAGCCGGACTCCTACAGTCGTCGTTACGCCCTCTGTGGGAGCCCGGCTTGCCGGCGATGGGCGCGGCGCGGTTCCATGCCGAGCGCGCAAGAAATCTTGCTACGGGACAACTGTTGGCGCGGTGTTTGGCCTGCTAGAGTGTGGGCCATAAGCCAAAAATGGCCCCCTCAGCAGGTTCGATCATGCGCTCCATTCTCAGCGTTGGCTGCCTTGCCCTTTGCTTGATCGCTACACCTTCTTACGCCGCCGACCCCGGCAAAGCCCTGGAAAAAGCCGAAAACCTCGAACAGAACGCCGCATTACCACAGCCCGAGGCGCCGGTGCCCAAGGCCGCGGCGATCACCAAGGCCGAGGTGCAGGCCGTCGACCCGCAGGGCAAGGAGTCGGTGGACGATGCCATTACCTGCCTGTCGCGGACCATTTACTGGGAAGCCAAGGGCGGCAAGCCAGAGGACATGGAAGCGGTGGCCGACGTGGTGCTCAACCGCCTAGGGCAGAAAGCATTCGCCGATACCGTGTGCGGGGTGGTCAAGCAGGACCAGCACAAGAAGAACTGCCAGTTCTCCTGGTGGTGCGACGGCCGTCCCGACCAGGTGGTCGAGGAGGACCGTTACACCGATGCCAAGGAAGTCGCGCGCAAGGCCCTCAACCAGCAGCTCAAGGATCGCACCCATGGGGCGCTGTTCTTCCACGACCGGAGCATCAAGGCGCAGGGCTTCGCGAAGTATGTGAAGACTGCCGAGACCAACAAGTTTGTGTTCTACAAACCCTGATAGGTCTTGCACAAGTGCCCGTGGTTCGCACGGGCGTTTATCCCGCTACGCCAGATATTTGTTGAACCAGGCGATGGTGCGGTTCCACGCCAGCTCGGCGGCTTCCTTGTCGTAGCGGGGCGTCGAGTCGTTGTGGAAGCCGTGGTTGCAGCCCTTGTAGATATACGCTTCGTAGACCTTGTGGTCGGCCTTCAAGGCTTGCTCGTAGGGCGGCCAGCCCTCGTTGATGCGCGTGTCCAGTTCGCCGTAGTGCAGCAACAGCGGCGCTTTGATCCGCGCGACGTCCTTGGCCTCCGGCTGGCGCCCATAGAAGGGCACGGCCGCAGCCAGTTCCGGGTAGGCCACCGCCGCCGCGTTAGCCACGCCGCCGCCATAGCAGAAGCCGGTAATGCCCACCTTGCCGGTGCCCGCTTCGTGCTGCATCAGCCATTCGATGGCGGCGAAGAAGTCGTTCATCAGCTTGGTCGGGTCGACCTTTTCCTGCAGCTCGCGGCCCTTGTCGTCGTTGCCCGGATAGCCGCCCACCGAGCTCAGGCCGTCGGGCGCCAGGGCGATGAAGCCAGCCTTGGCCACGCGCCGGGCGACGTCTTCGATATAGGGGTTCAGGCCGCGGTTTTCGTGCACCACCACCACGCTGGCCAGCTTGCCGCTGGCCTTGGCCGGTTTCACCAGGTAGGCGCGCACGGTACCGTTGCCCTTGGGCGAGGGGTAGGTGATGTACTCGGCGGCGATGTCCGGGTCGGTGAACTCCACCTGCTCGGCCAGTGCATAGTCGGGGCTCAGCGAAGCGAGCAGGGCACTGGCGGTCATTCCCGCCACGGTGAAGGCGGCGGCCCGGTCGAGAAACTGCCGGCGGTTGATCTTGCCGTGGGCGTAGAAGTCGTAGAGCTCCAGCAACTCGGGGGCGAAATCCTTGGCGGTGAGACGTTCCATGCAGCGCTCCTCTAGGGATGGATGGGGGTGGGTTCAACTATGGTCGGGAAATGGGGAATGGGCCAGAAAGTCGGTAAAAAGGCCGATGCAATCACTGCGCTCCCAACATTCCTGTCCAGTAAATTCCCGCATCGCTCTTCGGGTCCGTCGCATACCCCGCCCCCAGCTCCTTGAAACTGCCGTTCATCAAGTTCGCGCAATGGCCGGGGCTTGCCAGCCAGGCATCCACCACCTTGCGGGCGCTGTCCTGGCCGGCGGCGATGTTTTCGCCGAGGGCCTGGGCCACGTAGCCGGCCAGTTCGGCGCGGTCGCCGGGGAGGTTGCCGTTGCGATCCTTGTGGTCGAAGTAGTTGTTGTTGGCCATGTCGCGGCTATGGCCGTCGGCGGCGCCGGCCAGCTGGGCATTCCAGGTCAGGGGCGCGGCGGCCGGGTAGGGCTGCGCGCCGCATTGGCGGGCCTTGGCGCGGGCGGCATTGACCAAGGTCAGCAGCTGCTGGCCTTCGCTGGCGGAGTCGGCCAGCCTGGAACTGAGCAGCGGGCGCGCCAGCACGATGCGCCAGTCGCGGTCGTGGCGGCTGACGCCGATGTCCACGTATTGCGGGTCGAGCACCACCTTGCAGAAACTCTCCTGCACCACGGCCATCGCCGACGCGGCATCGCGCGGGCCCGAGAGGCTGATGGCCTGGGCGTTGACCATGGGGTAGGCGTTCTTCGCCAGGTTCTGCTGCAGGTCGGTGACGCCACTGGCGGGCAGCAGCAGGCGGGGATCGGCCGACAGCGGCGGCAGCTCCGGCGAGGCCTGGGTACCGCAGCGCTGGGGCTGGCTGCGGTAGGCGTTGATCGACTCCACCAGTTGCGACTCTTCCGATGCCGCGGCCTGGGTGGAGAGGGCGATGCCCAAAGCAAGCAGGCTCAGCGACAACGCAGATGAAATGGCACGCATGAAAATCTCCTGGGACCGGGTGCTTGCCATGATGCTTGATTATGCCTGTGGTCTGAAAGGGCGGAGTACGCAGGCCCGGCCTCATCGCGGGCATCGCCCGCTCCAACAGGGCCCCGCCTGCATATCACCGTTGGAGCGGGCGATGCCCGCGATGAGGGCCTGCACACCTCCGTTGGAGCGGGCGATGCCCGCGATGAGGGCCTGCACACCTCCGTTGGAGCGGGCGATGCCCGCGATGAGGCCAAGCCTGCACACCTCCGTCGAAGCGGGCAATGCCCGCGATGAGGCCAGGCCTGCACACCTCCGTTGGAGC
>Ga0308164_10002439_pt1 | contig 18519 bp, 17 predicted proteins | sample PhyTR2_FD_201031 | JGI IMG/M metagenome (GOLD analysis project Ga0308164, IMG submission 201031) | Phyllosphere microbial communities from UC Gill Tract Community Farm, Albany, California, United States - DLSLT.R2 | ecosystem: Host-associated > Plants > Phyllosphere > Unclassified | place: USA... | reverse complement strand
AGAACGAGCACGCCTGTCGTCATGCGAAACCACAAGGGCCCCTGTCGTACGAAGAACATGTCGCCGCCCCTGCCTGTTTCTTGGCAACAGACTGCGCGCAGTGGAGGCTACGCGCAAGAGGATGCGGGCATGCGGCAAGATGTCTTGGATCCGGAACCGGAGGGACATCGGGAGCTTCCGACTGCGACGTCCCTCCGGGCCGTATTCAACACCTATCGCGCCCAACCTGAACGCGTCGCACCTATGGCCTGACCGTGTCGCGATCAGAACGATCGCGACACGGTCAGGCCATAGGTGCGCGGATCGCCGGGCTGTCCGACGACCAGACCGGTGCTGCCGGACTGAAGCGCGAGCACTTCGTAGTAGTTGTGGTCGAACGCGTTACGCAGCCAGCCGAAAACGTTCCAGCTGTCCTTCGCCTTGAATCCCAAGCGGAAGTTGCTGAGCGCGTAGCCCTTGATGTCGGTGTAGAGCGAGCGTGACGGGTTCGACGAGAAGGTCGAGCGGTAGCTGCCGTCATAGCCGAAATACACCTGGCCATCGAGCCCGCCGATCGTGGCCGGCAGATCGTATTCGGCGCCGTAGGAGAACGCCCACTTCGACACGCCGGGCAGGCGCTGACCGGAGATGTCGCAATTGGCCGGGCTGACCGTCCCCGTCCCTGCCGGACCTGGCAGGCTGGTCGCCGTCGGGACAGACCCTCCCGATAACTCAGGCGGGCAAGGCGCATCGACGAACTTCACGTATTTCGCGTCCGTATAGGCGCCATTGGCGTAGACGCTGAACCGTTCGGTGGGGCGGAAGGCCGAATCGAACTCCAGACCGCGAGTCCGCACCTTGCCGGCATTGGCGAGATAGCCGCGCAACACCCCAAGCTGCCCGTTGGTGACGGTCGCCTGGTAATCGCTGATCTCAGTCCAGAAGCCGGCCAGATTAAGCGTCAATCGACGATCGAGGAACTGCGTCTTCAAGCCGAGTTCGTAGTGATTGACCTTCTCGGGCTTCACCGTGGCAGCCGAAAGGATCGGATTGTTGTTCAAGTCCAGCGGCAGGCCCGAGAGGTTGATCCCGCCGGATTTGTAGCTGCGCGCATAGGTCGCGTAGGCGTGGATGTCGGAGGTCACGGTGTAGGCCGCCGTGATATCGCCCGACAGGTTCCAATTGTCGAAATCGGGCTGATAGCTCTGCGGCGCGAGCACGCCGCGCTGGTCCGCGGTCAGCGCCGTACCGGTGCCGTTGGTGACGACCGAGACATAGTCGCCCTTTTTCTTGTCGTAGTTGAGCCGCAGGCCCGGCGTGATCTGAAACCGGTCGCTCACGTTCCAGGTCAGCTTGCCGAACAGCGCCGCGCTGGTGTTCTTGAAGCCGATCGTGTTGCGCGCGGTCAGGCCGTTCAGCGTCGCCGGATTCTTCCCGCCCGTGCTGGTCGGGTTGAGCAGGAACGCGCTTGCCGCGGGCCCCTGGACCTGCAAGCCCTGCGTATCGATCGTCTGGTAGAAATAAAACGCGCCGAGCACGTAATCGAGCGTGTGCTTGCCGTTCGAGGCGATCCGCAACTCCTGGCTGTACTGCGTCTGCTGCGACGGATTGGCGGACACGGTGGTGATCGGCAGGCCGATAAAGTCGCGATCGTTCGATGGATCCCAGTGCCAGAACCGCCACGCGCTGACCGACGTGATCGTCGCCGCGCCCAAATCCAGATTGCCAAGCAGCGATACGCCGCCCAGTTCCTGCTTCGCGCGCAACGGCGTATCGACATCGGTCACCCGGTCGAACGCGTTGGTCGACGGTACGACATAGCCTTGTGCCGCAGCGAGAGCGGCATATTGCCGGATCAGCGGCCGCTGCGTCGCACCGGTGCGGACGTAATATTGCACGCAGCAATCGGGGTTCTGCTGGCCGTAATCGCCCGACAAGGCGAAATCGAGCGTTTCGGTCGGCTTCCAGTAGAGCTGTCCGCGGACGCTCTTGTTGTCCTGCGCGTTGAGGTTCTTGCCGGTCACGACGTTGTGGATCGTGCCATCGCGCTCGGTCACCGAGGCGGACAGCCGGATCGCGAGCTTGTCGGGGATCAGCGGGCCTGACACCGACGCCTTGGCCTGGATGAACTGATAATTGCCCGTCGTGAGCTCGATCCGCGCCTCGGGCGTGAAGCTGGGTTTCCGCGTCGTGATGTTGATCGCGCCGGCGGTGGTGTTCTTGCCGTACAGCGTGCCCTGCGGCCCGCGCAAAACTTCGATCCGCTCGGTATCGGTGAAGTCGAACGTCGCCGAGGCGATCCGGCTGTAATAGACCTGGTCGACATAGATGCCGACGCCCTGCTCGATCCCATCGTTGGTCAGGCCGAACGGCGCGCCGAGACCGCGGATATTGGCGGCGGAATTGCGTGGGTTGGTCGAGTAGAATTGCAGCGTCGGCTGGAGCTGCGTCAAGCGGCTGACATTGTACGCGCCAGTCTCGGCGAGTGCGGTGCCGCCGATGACCGACATCGCGATCGGGACCGTCTGGATCGTCTCGGCGCGGCGGCGCGCGGTAACGACGACGTCCCCGCCCCCGCCCTGCTGCTGATTGCCGAGGCGACCATTGGCCTGTGCGTCAGCCTGCTCGCCAGCGGGCGTCTGCGGCGGAACGGCCGGCGTTGATACGGTAGCAGCCTGACCGGCAAGCAACAGCACAAGCGTTAGCGACATGAATGTTTTCCCCTGAACCTCGCCGCGCAAAGTCTAGTAATTCAGGGGATATTCAATGCGAGCATGTCTTGGGAGGCGGAAAGCGCGACTTGTTTCCCTCCCCGCCGGGGAGGGAGCGTTGTCAGACCAGGCGGCTCTGCTTGACCGCGGCTTCGATGAAGCTGGCGAACAGGGGATGCGGGTCGAACGGCTTGGACTTCAGTTCGGGGTGGAACTGAACGCCGACGAACCAGGGGTGATCGGGACGTTCGACGATCTCCGGCAGCGTGCCGTCCGGGGACATGCCCGAGAAGACGAGACCGCCCTGTTCCAGCGCTTCCTTATAGCCGGTGTTGACCTCGTAGCGGTGACGATGGCGCTCCGAAATCTCGGTGCCGCCATAGATCGACGCGACCACGCTGTTACCGTCGAGCTTCGCGTCATACGCGCCGAGCCGCATCGTGCCACCCATGTCGCCTTCGGCCGCGCGTGTCTCGAGGCCTTCGCGGCCCATCCATTCGGTGATCATGCCGACCACCGGCTCGTCGGTCGGGCCGAACTCGGTCGACGACGCATTGGGGATCCCGGCGAGATCGCGCGCGCCCTCGACGCAAGCCATCTGCATACCGAAGCATATGCCGAAATACGGGATTTTCCGCTCACGCGCGAACTTCACGGACGCGATCTTGCCTTCCGCGCCACGCTCGCCGAACGCGCCGGGGACGAGGATCGCGTCGCATGGCTCGAGCTGGCCGGCGATGTCGCTCTCGGCATTCTCGAACAGTTCGGCATCGATCCAGCGGACGTTGACCTTCACGCGATTCGCGATGCCGCCATGGACCAGCGCTTCGTTGAGCGACTTGTACGCATCCTGGAGACCGACATATTTGCCGACCACGCCGATCGTGACCTCGCCCTGCGGGTTGGTCAGCCGGTCCATGATTTCGGTCCAGCGCGACAGGTCCGGCGCCTCGGCGGGTTCGATCCCGAACGCGCGCAGCACTTCGATGTCGAGGCCTTCACCGTGATACTGGAGCGGCACCGCGTAGATGCTCTTGGCGTCGAGCGCGGGGATGACGGCGCTGGCGGGCACGTTGCAGAACAGCGCGATCTTGGCGCGCTCCGACGGCGGCAGCGGGTGTTCGCAGCGGCAGACGAGCACGTCCGGCTGCACGCCCAGCGCCGCGAGTTCGCGCACCGAATGCTGCGTAGGCTTGGTCTTAAGCTCACCCGCAGCCGCGATGTAGGGCACCAGCGTCACGTGGATGCTGATCGCCTTGCCGCGGCCTTCCTCGTTCTTGAGCTGGCGAATCGCCTCGATGAATGGCAGCGATTCGATATCGCCGACGGTGCCGCCGATCTCGCACAGGACGAAATCGATATCGTCGGTCTCGGCGCGCGCGAACGCCTTGATCGCGTCTGTGACGTGCGGGATGACCTGCACGGTCGCACCGAGATAATCGCCGCGACGCTCGCGCGTGATGATCTGCTGATAGATGCGGCCCGAGGTCACGTTGTCCGACTGGCGCGAGGGAACGCCGGTGAAGCGCTCGTAATGGCCGAGGTCGAGGTCGGTCTCGGCGCCGTCGTCGGTGACGTAGACCTCGCCGTGCTGATACGGCGACATCGTGCCGGGATCGACGTTCAGATACGGATCGAACTTCCGAATCCTGACGGTATACCCGCGTGCCTGGAGGAGAGCGGCAAGCGATGCCGCCATGAGACCTTTACCGAGCGACGAAACCACGCCCCCGGTGATGAAAATGTACCGAGCCATGGGAAGAGTCTCGTAGCGTGTGTTGGGGACGAACGACAAGAGCCCCGCGGATCACGCAGGGGCCTTTTATCGGCGAATGGAGTGTTTAGTGGGCGAGTGGGACCGCAGAATTGTCGGCCGGCGTGGTGGTGCCGGCGGGAACGCCAGCATTCTCGGCGCCACCGGCGAACGGAGCCGCATCACCCTTGGGCTGCGCGGTCGGAACGGCCGTTGCCGCCGCCGGGGTGCGGGCGAGCGACGTGTCGATCGTGGTGGTGCGGTGATTCGCCGCGAGGACCGCGAGCAGGATCGAGAACAGCACGAACATCGTCGCGAGGACGCCGGTCGCGCGGGTCAGGAAATCGGCCGCACCGCGTGCCGACATGAGGCCCGACGGACTGCCGCCCATGCCCAGACCGCCGCCTTCCGAGCGCTGCATGAGGATCACCGTGACGAGGGCGGCCGCGATGATCGCGTGGATGACGAGCAGAAAGGCGAACATTGCGCGGAAAACCCCGGAACTTTTGCGAAGGCGCGCACATAGGCGACCTCGCGCTTTCGATCAACCGGGCGATCGACCGCGGCGCTGCCTCCGCATATCGCAAGGCAATCGCAAAACTACGGAAACATGACGTCCGGGCGGCGTTGTGAACCCGTAATGACGCTCATGACTGGGTATCGTGCATATAAATTCAGATGGCGGATCAACGCTGTGGCATCAATGGCAGCCAATACCTTATCGACCTGGATGACCGCTCTGGTGGATTATGTCCGCTCGGGTGAACCCGATCTGACCAATCGTCAGATGGCGCTTCTTCTGCTCGTATATCTCAAACCGGGGCCGCATACGGTGCGCGGCCTGGCCCGTGCGCTCAACGTATCGAAGCCGGTCGTCACGCGCGCCTTGAACAGATTGGGTGCCCTCGGCTATCTGCGCCGGCAACGCGACGATAGCGACAAGCGCAACATCTTCGTCGCGCGCACGACCGAAGGGGCAGATTTTCTTGAAGAGTTCGGGCAATTCATCGGCGACGGCCCCGCCCCAGCCGGCACTGGCAACGGATCTGGCGGCCGCGCAGCCGCTCACGCTTGAGCCGTTCGACGACCAGGCCCGCACGAGCTTTTCGCTGACGGGCCGCTCGGTCGACCTCGACCCGCGTACGCACGCGGTTCGCCGCGATATCGCCGACATTCGCCTCGCCGAATACGTATTCGCTCCACACTATGCCGTGCCGATGATACGGCCCGTGGCGCGCACAGCTTTGTTGCGCAGCGGACGAGACGAAGCGAGCGATACGATGGTCGACCTCAACCCTGGCGACAGTTTCGAAGTGCTGGAAATTGCCGGCGTTTCCGCATGGGGCGTTGCGCGTCCGAGCGGGCTGGTCGGCTACGTCGAGGCCGCTGCGCTCGACCTTTCGATGACGGACGCGGCATGACCACGGTCTTCATCGATGGCGCGGTCGGCACCACCGGTCTCGAGATCCGCGAACGGCTTGCCGGGCGGACCGACATCACGCTGGCGTTACTGGCGGAGGACCGGCGCAAGGACCCGGCGGCACGGCGCGAGGCGCTGAACGATGCCGATTTCGTCATCCTCTGCCTGCCGGACGAGGCATCGCGCGAAGCCGTGACGCTGATCGACAATGACCGCACCCGCGTCATCGACGCATCGAGCGCACACCGGGTCGCTCACGGCTGGACCTACGGCTTCCCCGAACTGCCGGGCCAAGCGGATAAGGTCGCGACCGCGATGCGCGTGTCGAACCCCGGCTGCTATCCCACCGGTTTCCTCGCGCTTGTTGCACCTCTGGTCGCGGCCGGTCTCATCCCCGCCGACCTCCCGCTGAGCGTCAACGCGACCTCGGGGTACTCCGGTGGCGGCAAGGCGATGATCGCGGTGTTCGAGAATGGCGAGCCGGCAACTGCCTTCCGCGCCTACGCGCTAGGCCTCGCGCACAAGCATATCGCCGAGATGACGCAGCACGCTGGCCTTACCCATACGCCGATCTTCGCGCCCGCCGTGGCGAACACCTATCGCGGCATGGTCGTCGAAGTGCCGTTGCACCTCCACGCCCTGCCCGGTCGCCCGTCGCTCGCCGCGATCGAGGACGCCTTGCGCGCTGCGTTCGATAGTTCGAAGCTCGTCTCGGTTGCCCCCGGCGATATCGGCTCTGTGGATATCGAGGAGAACGCAGGCACCGATCGTCTGACGCTGCGGGTCTGCGGCAACGACGCGGTCGGTCATGCTCGGTTGGTCGCGACGCTCGACAATCTGGGCAAGGGCGCCGGCGGTGCCGCGGTCCAGAACCTCAACATCATGGCCGGGGTCGATCCCGTAGCCGGCCTTGTTTTCTAGGACCGGCGTTTTTCGCCCGGTCCATCGCCACATCCAGGAGCTTTCATGCACCGTAATCCCGTAGCCAAGCTGCTCCTGTTCGGCGCGACCGGCGATCTCGCGCAGCGCATGCTGCTGCCGTCGCTCTATGGCCTGCACGCCGACGGGCTGCTGCCCGAGGAACTGACGATCACCGGCGCCGCGCGTCACGAGCATGACGACAAGGATTACCGCAAGTTCGCCAAGAAGGCGCTCGACGAGTTCCTGCCCGAGGATCGCAAGGACGAAGGCGCGATCGGGACGTTCCTCGACCGGATCTTCTACCAGCCGACCGACCTGTCCGATCCGGCCAGTTTCCAGCCGCTGGCGGACAAGATCGGCGATATATCCGGCGGGCTGGCGATCTACCTGTCGACCGCGCCGTCGCTGTTCGAAGCCGCGATCGAGGGACTGCACAAGGTCGGCCTGGCTGGTGAGACGGTCCGTGTCGGCCTCGAGAAGCCGCTCGGCTACGACCTGGAGACGAGCCGCGAGATCAACGATTCGGTGGCGAAGGCTTTTCCGGAAGACCGGACCTATCGGATCGATCATTATCTCGGCAAGGAAACGGTCCAGAACATCCTCGCGCTGCGCTTCGGCAACTCGTTCTTCGAGCCGGTCTGGAATGCGCAGGGGATCGACAATGTCCAGATCACGATTTCCGAGACGGTCGGGTTGGAAGAGCGCGCTGGCTATTACGAGACCGCGGGCGCGCTTCGCGACATGGTGGCCAACCACATGCTCCAGCTTCTCGCGCTGATCGCGATGGAACCGCCGGCGCGTTTCGAAGGCACCGATGTCCGCGACGAGAAGTCGAAGGTTTTCCGATCGTTGCGGCTGATCAAGCCCGAAGACGCGCCGCACGTCACGGTCACCGGTCAATATGCCGATGGCGCGGTGAAAGGGAAGATCGTCAAGAGCTACTCGGACGAACTCGGCCAGCCTTCGACGACGGAAACGTTCGTCGCGATCAAGGCGCATGTCGATAACTGGCGCTGGCAGGGCGTGCCGTTCTACCTGCGCACCGGCAAGCGCATGGCGACGCGCCGCAGCGAGATCGCGATCCAGTTCAAGGCCGTTCCGCATTCGATGTTCGCCGGGCGTGGCGGGCTGCTCCAGCCCAACATGCTGATCATCCGCCTGCAGCCGGAGGAATATATCCAGCTGCTGGTAATGGCTAAGGAGCCGGGGCTCGACCGCGAGGGCGTGCGTCTGCGCGAAGTGCCGTTGAACCTGAGCATGGATGCCGAGTTCGCGGGCTCGCGTCGACGGATCGCGTATGAGCGGCTTCTGCTCGACCTGATCGAGGGCGACCAGACCTTGTTCGTGCGCCGTGACGAGGTCGAGGCGCAATGGACCTGGATCGACGCGATCCGCGAGGGCTGGAAGGCCAACGCGATGAAGCCCAAGAGCTATGCCTCGGGCAGCTGGGGTCCCTCGGCCGCGATCGCGCTGACCGAGCGTGACGGCGTGACCTGGCAGGACGACTGAGTTTGGTTTCTTCCGTTCGTCCCGAGTAGCCTTCGAGCGAAGTCGAGAAGGCGTATCGAGGGATCGGCCCGATTGTGGCATTGTACCTCGATACGGGGTCTCGGCTTCGCTCGATCCCTACTCGGCACGAACGGCATTTTTGACAGCAATTTTCTGAGTGAGTTCAAGTTTATGACCGAAATCGAATGGTGGGATTACGAGGATTCCGACGAGCTCGCCAACGCAGTCGCGGGCGATATCCAGTTCGTCATCGAGAGCGCGCTCGACGCGCGCGGCTCGGCGGTGATCGCGCTGGCGGGCGGCAAGACGCCGTTCGCCGCGTACGAGAAGCTCGCCCAGGCCAAGCTCGACTGGAAGAAGGTCACGATCATCCCCGGCGACGAGCGGATCGTGAAGCTCGGCGATCCGCTGTCCAACGTGACGGCGCTGGCGAAGATCTTCCTTCCCAAGGGCGCGCGGGTGAAGCCGATCGTCCCCGAGGCGATGTCGGACTACAAGGCTGCCGGTCGTTCGGCGGATGCGCTGATGCAGGACCTGCACTGGCCGCTCGATTTTTGCCTGCTCGGCATGGGCGGCGACGGGCATACCGCGTCGATCTTCCCCGGCCCCGATTATGACGAGGCGCTGAGCGGTCCGAAGGAACGCCGCGCGCTCGGCGTGATGCCCGATCCGTTGCCGCCCGAGGCGCCGCTGGCGCGCGTGACGTTGTCGGCTGCCGCCATCGCCTCGTCGAAGGCGCTGATGATCATGATCACCGGCGATGCGAAGAAGAAGGTGCTGGAGCAGGCGATCGAACAGGGCCCGTCGTCGTCCTATCCGATCGGCCGCGTGCTGGCCGAGGTCGAGCTGCCGGTCGACGTGCACTGGGCGCCGTGACGATGCTCAACGCCGTCGTCTCCACGGTCACCGACCGGATCATCGAGCGCTCGCGCGACAGCCGCGCCGCGTACCTCGCGCTGATCGAGCGCGAGGCGGCGGCGCAGGTCCGGCGCCCCGGCCTCGGCTGTGCAAACCTCGCGCACGCCTATGCCGGGACCGAGGAAGACCGCGACGCGATGAAGGCCGATGCCGGCATGAACATCGGCATCGTCACCGCGTATAATGACATGCTTTCGGCGCACGCCGTCTATTATCGCTACCCGGAACTGATGAAGGTCTGGGCGCGCGAAGCGGGTGCGACCGCGCAGGTCGCGGGCGGCGTGCCGGCGATGTGCGACGGCGTGACGCAGGGCTATCCGGGCATGGAGCTGTCGCTGTTCAGCCGCGACACGATCGCGCTGAGCACTGCGATTGCGTTGTCGCACGGAACGTTCGAGGGTGCCGCGCTGCTCGGCATTTGCGACAAGATCGTGCCGGGGCTGCTGATGGGCGCGTTGCGCTTCGGGCATCTGCCGATGGTGCTGATCCCCGGCGGGCCGATGCCGACGGGCTTGCCCAACAAGGCGAAGGCCGCGGTTCGCGAGAAATTCGCCGAGGGGCTGGTCGGGCGTGAGGAACTGCTCGAAGCCGAGATCGGCGCCTATCATTCGAAGGGCACGTGCACCTTCTACGGCACGGCCAACACCAACCAGATGATGATGGAGGTCATGGGCCTTCACATGCCGGGCGCGGCGTTCGTCAATCCGGGCACCAAGCTGCGCCAGGAATTGACGCGGGCGGCGGTGCACCGGTTGGCGAAGATCGGCGCGCGCGGCGATTCGTATCGGCCGCTCGGGCATTGCGTCGACGAGAAGGCGATCGTGAACGCCGCGGTCGGCCTGCTCGCGACCGGCGGCTCGACCAACCATCTGCTCCACGTGCCGGCGATCGCTCGCGCGGCGGGGATCATCATCGACTGGGAGGATTTCGATCGCCTCTCCTGTGCGGTTCCGTTGATCGCGCGCGTGTATCCCAATGGCTCGGCGGACGTGAACGCGTTCGAGGCTGCCGGGGGCATGCCCTATGTAATCCGCGAACTGCTCGGCGAAGGTTTGCTGCACGGCGACATCATGACGATCGGCGGCGACGACCTGTCGGCCTATGCGAAGACCGCGGTGGTCGAGGGCGATACGCTCGGCTGGCGCGATACGACGGATAGCGGCGACGAGACAATCCTCCGTCCAGCGACCGCGCCGTTCTCTCCGGATGGGGGGATGCGGATTCTCGCGGGGAATATCGGCCGTGCGTGCATCAAGGTGTCGGCGGTCGAGCGCGAACGCTGGATCGTCGAGGCGCCCGCGATGGTGTTCGACGACCAGCTCGATGTGATCGAGGCGTTCAAGCGCGGCGAGCTGGAAAAGGACGTCGTCGTCGTCGTTCGCTTCCAGGGGCCGCGGGCGAACGGGATGCCGGAGCTGCACAAGCTGACGCCGCCGCTGGGGGTGTTGCAGAATCGCGGGTTCAAGGTGGCGTTGGTCACGGACGGCCGCATGTCGGGCGCGAGCGGCAAGGTACCGTGCGCGATCCATTGCTCGCCCGAAGCGCTGCTCGATGGTGCGATCGGGTTGATTCGCGATGGCGACATGATCCGGGTGGATGCGGTCAACGGCACGCTGGACGCGCTCGTCGACGCAGATGTGTGGGCGAGGCGCGAAATGGTCGCGGTTCCGCCACCCGTGAGCGGCATGGGGCGCGAGCTGTTCGGGATGTTCCGCGGGCTGGCCGACGAGGCTGAAAAGGGTGCGTCGGCAATGCTGGCGGGCGCTGGGCTTTAAAGCGCATCTCACACGCCGCAGCCGCTTTAGCCACACCCCCGTCATCCCGGCGAAAGCCGGGACCTCGCTCCACGGGGACGGACTATGCGGCACAAAATCCCAGCGTTCGCTGGGATGACGGGATGGCGGTAATGATAATATCTGACGGAGGATGACATGGAAATCGTAGCGGCAGATATCGGCGGTACGCACGCCCGCTTCGCGATCGCCGAGGTCGAGAACGGCCGCGTCGTGTCGCTCGGCGAGCCGGCGACGCTCAAGACCGCCGACCACGCGTCGCTCCAGACCGCGTACCAGGCGTTCGAGGCGGGGCTCGGGCGCCCCCTACCCCGCGCGCTCGCGATCGCGGTCGCGTCGCCGGTCGCGAACGATGTCATCCGGCTCACCAATAACCCGTGGATCATCCGCAAGTCGCTGATCACCGAGCGGCTGAAGGCGGACCAATGGGTTGTGGTCAACGATTTCGGCGCGGTCGGCCATGCCGTCGCGCAGGTGCCAAGCAGCGATTTCATCCATCTCTGCGGGCCGGATACGCCGCTGCCGTCCGAGGGCATCACGACGATCTGTGGCCCCGGCACCGGGCTCGGCGTCGCGCAGTTGCTGCGGCGTAAGGACGGCTATCAGGTCCTTGAGACCGAGGGCGGGCATATGGATTTCGCGCCGCTCGACGGGATCGAGGACGCGTTGCTGAAGCGGCTACGAAAGACGTTCACGCGCGTTTCCGCCGAGCGCGTCGTCGCCGGGCCCGGCATCGTCGCGATCTACGAGACACTCGCCGCGCTGGAGGGCCGCGCGGTGCCGAGCCATGACGACAAGACGATCTGGACCGAGGCGATCGACGGCACCGATTCGATTGCGCTCGCCGCGCTCGACCGGTTTTGCCTCGCGCTCGGTGCGGTCGCGGGCGATCTGGCGCTGGCGCAAGGCGCGAAGGCGGTCGTGATCGCGGGCGGCTTAGGCTTCCGGATCAAGGATCGGCTCATTCGCTCGGGCTTCGATCAGCGGTTCGTCGCCAAGGGTCGCTTCCAGGGCATGATGGCGGCGATACCCGTCAAGCTCATCACCCATCCCCAGCCCGGCCTGTTCGGCGCCGCGGCCGCCTTCGCACAGGAACATACCCAATGACCGCAACTATCGCAGACATCATGCAGACCAGCGCCGTCATCCCGGTGCTGGTGATCGAGGACGCGGCACTCGCCCGTCCGCTCGCCGAAGCGCTCGTCGCCGGCGGCTTGCGCGTGCTGGAAGTGACGTTGCGCACCGGCGCGGCGCTGGAGGCGATCGCCGAGATGAAGAAGGTGCCGGGCGCGATCGTCGGCGCGGGCACCGTGGTCAACACGCAGCAGTTCGCGCAGGTCCGCGATGCGGGCGCCGAGTTCATCGTGTCGCCTGGGCTGACCGAACGCCTTGCCACGCCGATCATCGAGAGCGGTATTCCGTTCCTGCCGGGGATCGCCAATGCCGCGGACATCATGACCGGGCTCGACCTGGGTCTGACGCACTTCAAGTTCTTCCCGGCCGAAGCGAATGGCGGGTTGAAGGCGCTAAAGGCTCTGGCCGCGCCGTTCTACCAGTGCAGCTTCTGCCCGACCGGGGGGATCACCGAGGCGAGCGCGCCCGAATGGCTGGCGTTCAAGCCGGTGCTCTGCGTGGGGGGTAGCTGGGTGACCGGCGGGACGATGGCCGAGATCGAGATCAAGGCGCGCGCGGCTAACGCCCTGCGCGGGTAACTCCTCCCCGGCGCGGGGAGGGGGACCGCGACGCGCAGCGGCGGGGTGGAGGGGGAGCGCCACGAGCGTACCGCCTGCCGTATCCCGCCACTGACGGTACGCGCGCGGTGAGCCCCCTCCACCATCCTGCGGATGGTCCCCCTCCCCGTTCCGGGGAGGATCACATCTCGCCGCGGGCTTTGCGGATGGCGTACCATTTCTTCACGTTGGCGTTGTGTTCGGCCAGCGTGTTCGCGAACACGTGGCCGCCGGTGCCATCCGCGACAAAATACAGCGCCTGCGTCTGCGCTGGGTCGAGCACCGCGTCGATCGAGGCGCGGCCGGGATTGGCGATCGGGCCGACCGGCAGGCCGGCTTCGGCGTAGGTGTTGTAGCCGTTCTTCGCATGCAGTTCGGACCGCAGGATGCGGCGGCCCAGCGGACGCCCCTTGGTGATAGGATAGATCACCGTGGGGTCGGCCTGGAGCGGCATGCCGTTGCGCAGGCGATTGCCGTAGACGGCGGCGACGGTACGCCGTTCGGATGGCTTGCCAGTTTCCTTCTCGACGATCGAAGCAAGGATGATCGCCTGTTCGGGCGTCGTCACCGCTATGCCGGGCTTGCGCGCGGCCCAGGCTATGGCGAGGTAGGTCTTCATCGCCGCCTGCATCCGCGTGACGACCGAAGCGCGGGTGTCGCCGGCCTGGAAGGCGTAGCTGTCGGGGAGGATCGAGCCTTCCGCGGGGACGGGCACGGTGCCGGCCAAGCCGTCGGCCTTCATCAGCGCGTCGTGGACGAGGACCGAGGGATAGCCTTCGGGGACGACGACGAGGCGCTGGACGACCTTGCCGCCCTGCATCAGTTTCAGGATGTCGGACTGGCTGGTGTGTGGCGCGATGCGGTATTCGCCGGCCTTGATCGGATCGCCTGAGCCGAAGACCCGCGCGTAAAGGCGGAAGCGTCGGACCGAAGGTATCGCGCCGGCCTTTTCGAGTTCGGTGGCAGCGCCGGCCAGCGTGCTGCCTTCGCCGATCTGCACGGTCAGCGTGCGCGGTGCGGGGCCAGCGCCGCCCCAGCCTTGGACGACCAGGAACAGCGCGACGACTGCCGCCAGGGCTAAGACGAGTCCGAAACAGCCGACCTTGCGCATCACTACCTCTTGTTCCCCCGCGAAGGCGGGAGCCCAGTCTGGGCCCCCGCCTTCGCGGGGGAACAAACCTTCTTAACGGACCTTCGTCATCACCAGCGACGCATTCGTGCCGCCGAAGCCGAACGAGTTGTTCAGCACCGCGCGGACTTCACGCTTCTTGGCGACATGCGGGACGAGATCGACCCCGACGCAGCTGTCGCTCGGATTGTCGAGATTCAGCGTAGGCGGGACGATCTGGTCGCGCAGCGCGAGGATGCAGAAGATGCTCTCGACCGCGCCGGCACCGCCAAGCAGATGGCCGATCGCCGACTTGGTCGACGACATCGACAGGCCCGAGATCGCATCGCCGAACAAACGACGGACCGCGCCTAGTTCAAGCTCGTCGCCGAGCGGCGTCGAGGTGCCGTGCGCGTTGATGTAGTCGATGTCCTCGAGCTTGAGGCCCGACTTCCGAATCGCCATCTGCATCGAGCGGAACGCACCGTCGCCTTCCGGATGCGGCGCGGTCACGTGATACGCGTCGCCCGACAAACCGTAACCGATCACCTCGGCATACATCTTCGCGCCGCGTGCCTTGGCGTGCTCATATTCCTCGAGCACCAGCACACCAGCGCCCTCGCCCATCACGAAGCCGTCGCGGTCCTTGTCATAGGGACGCGAGGCCTTCTCAGGCGAATCGTTGAAGTTGGTCGACAGCGCGCGGGCCTGCGCGAACCCGGCGATGCCGAGCGGGCAGACGGTGCCTTCCGCGCCGCCCGCGAGCATCACGTCGGCATCGTCCATCGCGATCATCCGCGCGGCGTCGCCGATCGCGTGCGCGCCGGTCGAGCAGGCGGTGACGACCGCGTGATTCGGACCGCGCAGGCCATATTTGATTGAGACCTGGCCCGAGATCAGGTTGATCAGCCGGCCATGGACGAAATGCGGCGAAACGCGGCGCGGGCCCTTGGTGTGAAGGACGATCGATTCGCTCTCGATACCCGGCAGGCCGCCGATGCCCGAGCCGATAGAGACGCCGGCACGCCAGCTCTCTTCGAGCGTCATTTCGGTCAGCCCGGCGTCTTCCAGAGCCTGGCCCGCAGCGTCGATGCCGTAGATGATGAACGGATCGACCTGGCGCTGGACCTTGTGATCGACGCGCTTGGCCGGATCGAAGCCGTACTCGTGGTCGGCCGGTTTCACCTCGCAGGCGATGCGGCACACCTGATCCGACGCGTCGAAGCGCGTGATCGGGCCCGCGCCCGACTTGCCGGCGAGGATATTCGCCCAGGCCGTTTCAACATCCGCCCCCAGGGGGGTGACCAGGCCTAGCCCGGTTACGACGACACGCCGCATGGCTTCAAACTCCGTCTGCTCTCAAAACGAAACGGCTCCCCGCCCTCTTTGCCCAAGGACGGGGAGCCGCTCAAATCACACCCTTCAGGGCAGGTCCAAAGGTTTGAACCCTAGACCCTGATCAGGCCTTGTGCTCGTCGATGTAGGTGATCGCGTCCTTGACGGTCGCAATCTTCTCGGCGGCATCATCGGGGATCTCGACACCGAATTCTTCCTCGAACGCCATGACGAGTTCGACGATGTCGAGGCTGTCTGCGCCCAGGTCGTCGATGAAGCTCGCGTCCTCGGTCACCTTGTCGGCTTCGACGCCGAGATGCTCGACGACGATCTTCTTCACGCGGTCAGCTGTCTCGCTCATGGTAGTTCCCTCTTCAAATCTGGGGGTTTTGGGTATTTCCTGAACGCACCTAGAACGCGGCAGTTCAGCGCGCAAGTTCAGATCATCGCCATCCCGCCGTTCACGTGCACGGTTTGTCCCGTGACGTAACCGGCTTCACGGCTTGCAAGGTACACGATCGCCGCGCCGATGTCTGCGCCTTCGCCGAGGCGACCGGCGGGAATCTTCGCGGTGAGCGCGGTCTTCTGCGCGTCGGGCAGCGCGTCGGTCATCGGCGAGGTGATGAAGCCGGGCGCGACGCAATTGACGGTGATGCCGCGGCTGGCGAGTTCCTGCGCCATCGATTTCGACATGCCGATCAGGCCCGCCTTCGACGCGGCATAGTTCGCCTGCCCAGGGTTGCCGGTGACGCCGACGATCGAGGTGACCGAGATCATCCGGCCGAAGCGCGCCTTCATCATCGGCTTGGCGGCGGCGCGCATGAGTCGGAACGCGGCTTCGAGATTGACGCGGATGACGCTGTCCCACTCGTCGTCCTTCATCCGCATCGCGAGATTGTCGCGGGTGACGCCGGCGTTGTTGACGAGGATGTCGAGCTTGCCGAGCTTTTCCACTGCCTGTGGGACGAGCGCGTCGACAGCAGCGGCGTCGGAGAGGTTGCAGGGGAGCGCGACGTGGTCGCCGCCGAGGGTGGCGCGGAAGGCTTCGAGCTTGTCGGCGTTGGAACCGGACACGGCGAGGCGGGCGCCTTGCGCAGCGAGGGCCTTGGCGATCTCGGACCCGATCCCGCCGGATGCCCCGGTGACGAGGGCGGTCATGCCTGTGAGGTCGAACATTATGGTCTCCAGATTCAAGAAATTTGTTCGCGCAGAGGCGCGGAGGACGCGGAGGGGCAGTAGTTGTTGACGAGGCGGCGGACGCCCTCTTTCAGGGTGGCGCCGCCGAAGTTTATCAGCAGCCCGACGGGCTGTTTGGTCAGCCTGAGATAGGTCAGCAGTTGCTTGGCGTGGACGGGTAGGAGGCACTCGACCGATTTGATCTCGACGACCAAGCGGTCGTCAACAAGTAGATCAATCCGGAACGCAGCTTCGAAGCGCAAGCCTTCGAACTCGATATCGACCGGACGCTGGCGAGCAACGATATAGCCCATTGCAGCTAATCGACCGGCAAGGACCGCTTCGTAAACGCTTTCTAGCAGCCCCGGACCTAAATCTCGATGCAGTCGCAGAGCGACATCCAGGACGTCGCCGCTGACCACATCGATATCCTTCATGGGCTCTGCGTCCTCTGCGTCTCTGCGCGAAATCTACAGTACCTTAGTCAAACCCTCGATGTCGTCCATCGTGATGACGCTCGTCGTTTCGGCGTCGGGGGTGATACGTTTGACCATCGGGCTGAGCACCTTGCCGCCGAATTCGACGAAGTGGTCGACGCCCGCCGCATGCATGGCCAGCACCGATTCGCGCCAGCGGACCATGCCGGTAACCTGCTGGACCAAGAGATGGCGGATCGCGCCGGGGTCGGCGACGGCAGTTGCGTCTACGTTGGCGAAGACGGGGACTAGGGGCGCGCGGAGGTCGGCGTCTAGAAGCGCGGTTTCCATGGCTTCGGCAGCGGGGTGCATCAGGGGGCAGTGGAAGGGGGCGGAGACGGGCAACAAGACAGCGCGCTTGGCGCCGAGGTCCTTGGCCAGCGCGATCGCCTTTTCGATGGCAAGGCGGTGGCCGGAGATGACAACCTGCGAGGGGTCGTTGTCGTTGGCGACGGTGCAGATAAGTTCGGGGCCGCCTTCCGCGAGGATCGCGTCGACTGCGGCGCCGGCGATGACCTGCGCCTTTTCGAGATCGGTGCCGAGCAGCGCTGCCATTGCACCCTCGCCTACCGGTACTGCCGCCTGCATCGCGCGGCCGCGGAGTTTCAGGAGGCGCGCGGTGGTCGACAGGTCTAGTGCACCGGCGGCGCACAAGGCGGTATATTCGCCGAGGCTGTGGCCGGCGACGTAGTCCGCCTTGTCGGCAAGGCGGATGCCGCCTTCCTTCTCGGCGACGCGCAGGGTCGCGATTGCGTTCGCCATGATCGCGGGTTGCGCGTTCTCGGTGAGGAGTAGGTCGTCCGCAGGACCTTCGCTCATCAGGCGGAACAGGTGCTGGCCGAGCGCCTCGTCGACTTCGGCGAAGACCTCGCGCGCGATGGCACTGGCGTCGGCGAGCGCCTTGCCCATGCCGACAGACTGGCTCCCCTGGCCGGGGAAGATGAACGCGCGCATGATCTCTCCTCTGTGTTCGATCTTCGTTTAAGCGCGGGGCCTATAAAGGTGCGCAGCGAGTTGCAACTCCGCCAACATGAACGAACCGCGCCGGTTTGCGACAAATGGCGACCATTTCGCGATGACCGCGACATGCGCCTGCGACAATCCGCCCCCAGATTATGGAGGACGCCGCAGCAACGGCGCCGTGTTCAAAACGGGAGATTATCATGAAGAAGTTCATCCTCAGCGCGCTTGCCGCCACGCTCGTCGCCAGCCCGCTGCTCGCGGCAGCCCCGGCCGAAGCGCAGCAGCGCCGCGAAGTGACCACCGTGCGCCAGAACAAAAACGGCCGCACCGTCGTCACCAAGAAGACCGTCGTCCGCCCGAACCAGTATCGCAACTGGCGCGCCGGCCAGCGCTTCGATCGCCGTTATGCACAGGATTACCGGGTGATCACGACCTACCGCAACTATCGCCTGTCCGCACCGCCGCGTGGCAGCCAGTGGGTCCGCTCGGGTCGTGACGCGATCCTGATCGACGGTCGCGGCAACGTGGTCCAGGTTCGTGGCGGCGCGTTCCGGTAAACCTGAACACCTTGCCTTTCCCCGATAAACGGGTAAGGCCCTTTGCAACCGGGGTGAGAGATTCGCGTCTCTCGCCCCTGTTTGCATTCTAGACGACAGCCGGAGGGGTGCACGCATGGGGCGTGTATCAGCGATCGGCCAAGACGAAGGACAAGACATGGCTCTTTACG
>Ga0308164_10002436_pt1 | contig 18525 bp, 15 predicted proteins | sample PhyTR2_FD_201031 | JGI IMG/M metagenome (GOLD analysis project Ga0308164, IMG submission 201031) | Phyllosphere microbial communities from UC Gill Tract Community Farm, Albany, California, United States - DLSLT.R2 | ecosystem: Host-associated > Plants > Phyllosphere > Unclassified | place: USA... | reverse complement strand
AAAGCATCGCCGGCAAGCCGCCTCCCACAGGTACTGCGTACATTCAGCAGGATCTGCGCGTAGCGATAGCGTGAAGACTTACGAGCAATCAGTTCAAGACTGCGCCAGCACCAGCAATTTCTCACGCCATTCGGCTTTGGCGGGCAGCGCCAGGAAAAACGGGTTGAGCAGCGACTCGCGGGCAGGATAAGAGAAGCGCTGGCCGTCGAGTTGCAGGACTTCACCGCCAGCCCCTTCGAGAACACCCTGCGCCGCAGCGGTGTCCCACTGCGAGGTCGGGGCCAGACGCGGGTAGCAGTCGGCGGCGCCTTCGGCCAGCAGACAGAACTTCAACGAGCTGCCGATATTGGTTAGTTGCAGCGGACCGAGGCCTGCTGCCAGACCTGCCAGCAAATGCTCCTGCTCGGGGCTTGAGTGCCTGCGGCTTGCGACGACAGTGAACGCTTGCCCGCTGTGCAATTCGTGACGCACCTGAATCGGCGCGCAATGACCGGGTGAGTCACTGCGCCACGCGCCCAGTTCTGCGCCTCCGAAATAGCAGCGGTCATTGGTCGGCATGGACACCACGCCAAACACCACGCGACCCTGCTCGATCAGCGCAACGTTGACCGTGAACTCTTCGCTGCCGGAAATGAACTCCTTGGTGCCGTCCAGCGGGTCGACCAGCCACCAGCGCTCCCAGGTCGCACGCTCGCTGAGCGGGATGTCGGCGTCTTCCTCGGACAGCACATGAATCGTCGGATCCAGCGCCAGCAGGCCCTCGACAAGCACCTGATGGGCCGCCAGATCAGCCGCCGTCACCGGCGAATCATCGGCCTTGGAGGTCACGCTGACGTTCGCACGCCAGAACGGCAGAATGGCCTCGCCCGCCAGGCGCGCGAGGTCGATGACGGGAGCGAGCAGCGGATGCGGCAGGTTGTCGAGCAAGTCGGTCATGGTTGGAACAGTCCACGTTGGGTCAACAGGTCACGGGTGAGGTACAACGCAGCCAGGGCGCGCCCTTCGCTGAACTGCGCATTCTGGGCCAGGCTCGCCAGCTCCCGCAGGTTGATCTTGTCCACACGGATTGGCTCAGGCTCGTCACCTTCCAGCCGCTCTTCGTACAGATCGGTCGCCAGCACGACCTGGATTTTCTGGTTCATGTAGCCGGGCGACAACGACAGCTCGGTCAGGTGCTCCAGCTGGCGCGCGCCAAAACCGGCCTCTTCCTTGAGTTCACGGTTAGCCGCGGCAAGGATGTCTTCGCCCGGCTCGATCAGCCCTTTGGGCAGCGAAAGCTCGTACTCGTCGGTGCCGCCGCAATATTCTTCGATGAGAATCGCGTGGTCGGCATCGAGCATCGCAACGATCATCACCGCGCCATAGCCTGTGCCTCTGCCCACCAGACGCTCATACGTACGCTCGATCCCGTTGGCAAAGCGCAACTGCAACTCCTCCACGCGGAACAGACGACTGCTGGCGACGATAGCGCGGGCGAGAACGGTTGGTTTCTGACGCATGACAGGCTCCTTCACATGGACGGGGTACTATAACGCGGCTTTTCCGAATGTTCGTGTCGGATATGCTTACTCATCAGAACCCACGTCCAAGAGGCAACCATGCTTTCCATGCCCTGGAGCGAAATTGATACCGTCCTGCTGGATATGGACAACACCTGCCGCAGCGTTACGCCGAACTGCATGGCATCAGTTTCGCCATGGCCTGGCTGGAATTGAAACCGTTGTTCGAGCGCAACGCAGGCACGCTCAACTGGTATTGCCTGGACTTCTGGAGCGCCGAGCTGAAGCTGTCGGTGCGCGACCTGAAACGGGAAATCGCCCACATGATTGCGCTGCGCCCGGATGCCGAGACCTTTCTGGCGGCGATCAAACAGGCAGGCAAGCGGGTGATCATGATCACCAACGCACACCGCGATTCGCTATCGCTGAAAATGGAGCGGATTGAACTGGCGCCCTACTTCGAGCGCTTGATCAGTTCCCATGATTATGGCTTTCCCAAGGAAAACCAGCAGTTCTGGGACGCGCTGCACGCCGACACGGCTTTCGATCCGGCCCGCAGCCTGTTCATCGACGACACCCTGCCGATCCTGCGCAGCGCCGGCCGTTTCGGTGTCGCGCATTTGCTGGCGGTCAGCCAGCCCAACAGCCAGAAAGCCCCGAAGGACACTGAAGAGTTCGCGGCCGTCGAGGATTATCGGGAGCTGATCAAGGGATTGTGATGGGCCCGCAGACGCTTTGCGTCGCACCGCAAAGCGGACGCGGAGCGTCCTGGGAGGCATTCCCACGCGGAGCGTAGGAACGATCAGTGTGAGGGCTGGCATCTGTACCCGATCGTGCCCATGCTCCGCGTGGGTATGCAGCCCGTGACGCTCCGCGCCACATTCGAGAGCGGACACGGAGCACGGGGACGATCAGTTGCCGGAGCGACTACTCACTCCGGAATGCGCAGCTTCTGCCCTGGATAGATCTTGTTCACATCCTTGAGCATGGGTTTGTTGGCGTCGAAGATTTTCTGGTACTTGTTCGCATCGCCATACATTGCTTTCGAGATCGCGCTCAGAGTGTCGCCTTTTTTGACCTCATAGAATCTGGACTCGGTCGCGGCTGGCGCGCTGCTGGCGACGGTCATCTGGTCGTCCACTTTCTCGACGCCTTCGATATTGCCCAGTGTCATCAGGATTTTTTCCTTCTCCTCCTGGCTTGCCACCTCGCCCTTCACGATGACTGTTCCGCCATCAACTTCTGTCTGAATATTGGGGTTGCCCAATCCGACCTTGGAAATATGATCCTTCAGGACTTCATCTGCGTTGGCATTGCCGGGCGTGATCGCATCAAGGATCTTTTCGCCCGCCTCTTTCACAAAACTCCAAATGCTCATAATCCGGTTCTCCTCAATTGAGTTGTCAGATCTGCACCATCAACCATAGCCCTTATAAACCGTGGCCTGCAGAGTTCCGACCAACGTGGACTGACCATCGTTCAGCCTGAACGCGTAGAATCGACCGCCTGGACTGCCCACCGGAGTGAATATGGACATCAAGCAACTCAAATTCCTGATCGCCCTCGACGAAACCCGCCACTTCGGGCAAGCGGCTGCGCGCTGCAATATCACCCAGCCCACGCTGTCGATGCGGCTGCGTAATCTGGAAGAAGAGCTTGGCTTGCCGCTGGTCAATCGCGGCCAGCGCTTTGAAGGCTTTACCGCGCCGGGCGAACGCGTGCTGGCCTGGGCACGCACGGTGCTTGCGGCCTACGACGGTCTGCAGGCCGAAGCGGCGGCGTGTCGAGGTCATCTGGTCGGTACGCTACGCCTGGGCGTGGTGCCGCTGTCGAGCTTCGATCCCTTGCCGCTGCTGCACCGGCTGCACCAGATGCACCCCAACCTGCGCTTCGAACTGTCTTCGCTCAGCTCCGAGCAGGTACTGGAACAGCTAGCGAGCAATCGTATCGATCTGGGCGTTTCATACCTGGAGCGGCTGGACAACGACCGCTTCGACTCGCTGGCGCTGGACGACACGAAAATGGGCCTGCTCTACGACCGTCGCCATTTCACATTCGGCGATGAGCCGTTGAGCTGGGCGGATCTGGTCGAGCTGCCGTTGGGCATGCTCACCAGCGGCATGCATTTTCGCCAATCTATCGATCACAACTTCCACAGCCGCGGTCTTCAACCTCAACCCCTGTTGCAGACCGATGCCGTTCATCAGTTATTACAGGCCGTACACGGCGGTTTCTGCTGTGCAATCATGCCGCTGGACGGCGGATTGGAGACGCTGACCGAGCACCTGGCCATGCACCCGATTGCCGATGCCCGCACGTTGGCCCAGCTGGGGCTGATCATGCGCCGCAGTGCACCTCGTTCGGCGCTGGCGGAAGCGTGCTTTGCGCTGGTGGCAGAAATCCCTCGATAAAACAGTGATCGACGTCATCTATCAGCGCATCGGAACTAGCGATTAGACGATACCGGACAACACGCCTAGTCTTACAGGTGTCAATCTGCCGGTATCTCTGCCCATGCAAGCCAAGCGCACGGTCGGCACCGCGTCTGCTTTCGCGCCCGCCCCCGAAGCCAGCCAGTCCTACAGCTACGCGACCCTCGAAGGTCAGGACGGCGCACGCACCGAGCTTGCTGAAGAAGTGGCGCTGGCCATCGCCTACAACGGCATCAGTCAGGCCGTCATGCTGGTCAGCCCGACCGATCTTGAAGACTTCATCGTCGGTTTCAGTCTGGGCAGCGGAATCATTGCCTCTCGCGATGAAATCTACGACTTCAAGCTCAGCGGCTGCGGCTCTGCGATGCAGGCCGAAGTCGAAATCGCCAGCCGTGCCTTCTGGGAAATGAAACAACAGCGCCGCCAACTGGCTGGCACCAGCGGCTGCGGCCTGTGCGGCGTCGAAGCGGTCGAGCAGGCGCTGCCGGAACTGAACGTTCTGCCCGGCGCGCCGCTTCCACCCATCCAGTGGCTGGAAGGCCTGCGTCAGCGCATCGGCGAGTTTCAACCCTTGGGCCGACACTGCGGCGCGGTGCATGCCGCCATCTACATGGATGGCAACGGCCAATTGCTGCTGGGCCGCGAAGACATCGGTCGCCACAACGCGCTGGACAAGCTGATCGGCGCGCTGGTCCGTCAGGACATCCCGCTGGCGGGTGGCGTCGCCATCGTGACCAGCCGATGCAGCCTGGAGTTGATCCAGAAAGTTTTGCGCGCAGGCATCCAGACACTGGTCAGCCTGTCGTCGCCCACCGGTCTGGCCCTGCAATGGGCACGCCGGCACAACCTCAATTTAATTCACCTGCCGCAGCACAGTGCGCCGCGGGTCTATAGCCCTGCGATGGAGATTCAAGCGTGAGCACTCATCACCAAGCCGACAAGACACCTACCCCCCGCTACAAGCCATACAAAGGTGCGGCAGGCGGCTGGGGCGCACTGATCAGCGTGACACAGGCCTGGCTGGGCAGCGACAACGCGCTGAAAAACCTGCGCATGATGCTCAAGACCAACCAGAACGGCGGCTTCGACTGCCCGGGCTGCGCCTGGGGCGATTCGCCGGAAAGCGGCATGGTCAAGTTCTGCGAGAACGGCGCCAAGGCGGTCAACTGGGAAGCCACCAAGCGTCGCGTCGACCCGGCCTTCTTCGCCCGTCACAGCGTCACTGCGCTGCTGGAGCAGAGCGATTACTGGCTTGAGTATCAGGGTCGCCTGACCGATCCGTTGGTCTACGACGCCGAAACCGACCGTTACAAGCCGATCGCCTGGGACGCGGCCTTTGCGCTGATCGCCAAACACCTGAACAACCTGCCCAGCCCGAACATGGCCGAGTTCTATACCTCGGGCCGCGCCAGCAACGAGGCGGCGTATCTGTACCAGCTGTTCGTGCGCGCCTACGGCACCAACAACTTCCCCGATTGCTCGAACATGTGCCACGAGGCCAGCGGCGTTGCGTTGTCGCAAAGCGTGGGCGTCGGTAAAGGCACCGTCACCTTCGATGACTTCGAACACGCGGACGCGATCTTCGTACTCGGTCAGAACCCAGGCACCAACCACCCGCGCATGCTGGAACCACTGCGTGAAGCGGTGAAGCGTGGCGCGCAAGTGGTCTGCGTGAACCCGCTCAAGGAGCGTGGCCTGGAGCGTTTCCAGCATCCGCAGCACCCGGTGGAAATGCTCACCAACGGCGATCGTCCGACCAACACCGCCTACTTCCGCCCGGCTCTGGGTGGCGACATGGCGTTGCTGCGCGGTATGGCCAAGTTCCTGCTGCAGTGGGAACGCGAGGCACAGGCTGCCGACGCGCCGTCGGTTTTCGACCACGCGTTCCTCAACGAACACACTGAAGGCGTGCTGGATTACCTGGCCGCCATTGATGACACCTCGTGGGACGAACTGGTCGAGCAGTCCGGTCTGACGCTTGCCGACATCGAGCAGTCGGCGCGCATGTACGCACTGGGCAAGAACGTCATCATGTGCTGGGCGATGGGTATCACTCAGCATCGTCACTCGGTGGCGACCATTCAGGAAATCGCCAACCTGATGATGCTGCGCGGCAACATCGGCAGGCCGGGCGCAGGCCTTTGCCCGGTTCGCGGCCACAGTAACGTGCAAGGCGACCGCACCATGGGCATCAACGAGCGCCCACCGGTGTTCCTGCTCGACGCGCTGGAAAAACGCTTCCAGTTCAAGGTGCCACGCGAGAACGGCCACAACGTGGTCGAAGCCATTCACGCCATGGCTGAAGGCCGTTCCAAGGTGTTCATCGCACTGGGCGGCAACTTTGCCCAGGCCACACCTGACAGCCATCGCACCGCCGAAGCATTGAGTAACTGCGACCTGACGGTTCAGATAAGCACCAAGCTCAACCGCAGCCACCTGTTCCACGGCAAGGACGCGCTGATCCTGCCGTGCTTCGGTCGCACCGACATCGATATTCAGGCCAACGGCCCGCAGGCGGTCACGGTGGAGGACTCGTTCAGCATGGTTCACGCCTCGAACGGTCAATTGCAGCCATCGTCGTCGCAGATGCGCTCCGAGCCTGCGATCCTGGCCGGTATCGCCAACGCCACACTGGGCAAGCAGCCTGTGGACTGGCTGTGGCTGGTCGAGGACTACAACCGCATCCGCGACCTGATTGCCGACACCATTCCGGGCTTCAAGGACTTCAACGAGCGCATCAAGAATCCGGGCGGCTTCTATCTGGGCAACGCGGCGGGTGCACGTCGCTGGAACACGCCATCGACCCGCGCCAACTTCAAACCCAACAAGCTGCCGGGCACCCTGTTGCATGAAGGCATCAGTTCGACTGGAGAGGTTCCGGACCTGATCATGCAGTCCATGCGCTCGCACGATCAGTACAACACCACGATCTACGGCCTGGACGATCGTTATCGCGGCGTCAAAGGTCAGCGCGACGTGCTGTTCGTCAACGAGGCCGACATCATTCGTCTGGGCTTCCAGCCAGGCCAGAAAGCCGACCTGATCTCGATCTGGGACGATAAACGCGAACGCCGCGTCAAAGGCTTCACCCTGCTGCCGTTCGACATCCCGGCCGGTCAGGCTGCCGCCTACTACCCAGAGGTCAACCCTCTGGTGCCGCTGGAAAGCGTCGGCGAAGGCAGCAGCACGCCGACGTCAAAGTTCGTGGCGATTCGTCTTGAGCGTTCCACCGAGTCGGCGCGGATTATCTGACGCCCACAAAAAAAGGCCCGTTTCGCTGGAAACGGGCCTTTCACAAGTAACCTCAGACTGCGTTTTCAGCTTTAAGTTCCTTAGCTAAAACAATAACTTAGCATTCTGTGTTGCATTCGTGTTACTCGTCGGATTTGCATTGCTACATTCTTCACTTGACACGAATATCGCGCCGTCATCCCTATGAGATTCCCTACATGAAGTATTCCTCGATACTGTTGTTGTCTCTTACCCTGACCACCGGTTTCGCCTCTGCTGGCGATAACGTGACGGCAGGCGTAGGCGGAGCATTGGGTGGGGTACTCGGTTCAGTCGTCGGCCAGCAGCTCGGCGGTAGCACCGGTTCAGCGATTGGCGCTGGCGTCGGCGGCGCAGCCGGTGGTGCAGTCGGCGCAAACCGTCATAACCGCACAGAAGCGGCCATTGGCGGCGGTCTGGGCGCGGCAGGCGGTAACGTGATCGGCCGCAGCGTTGGCGGCAACACAGGCAGCCTGGTTGGCTCGGCTGCAGGCGGCGGCGCAGGCGCGGCGCTGGGTAACTACATGGGCACCGAAAGCCTGAAAGACGAGCGCGGTTATCGTGGTGGTCGTGACGACCGCCGTGAATATCGGGGCCATGGCAACCGTGGCAAGCATTACGGCCATCGCAAACATGGTCGTGGCTACTACCGCGATCGTTGATCGTCAAAATGTCTGAAAACCGGCCGCTCTTGAGCGGCCGGTTTTCGTTTGGGGCTGACAGCGCGCGCCAGCTCTATCGCCAGCAAGCCGCCCCCCACGGTCAGGTGTCTGCTGAAGCTCAGCGCTATTTCAGGCTTATAGGCATTAGTCGCGTATTTATGAATCCATCCGAGCCTGCACCCACGCCCTGACCTGTGCATACGGATAATCCTCGAGCTCAGCAAACCCTGCGGTTGCCCGCGCCTTGAGTTTGGTGAATAGCGGTACGCTGATGCCGCACAGGAAACGCGTCAGGCATTCGACGCTGGGTAGCTGGCCGTTGTAGTCATGGTGTTTGCGGATGAAATCGCCGCACACCTGTTGGAAATCCCTGGCCTCAAGCGGCTGTAGCGCGGGCGGCTCCGGCAGGTAAGCAAATTGGCCATGACACACCGAACAATGCCCGCAACGCTCAGGCGCATTGTGATCGCCGAAGTACCGGGCCAGGCGGTGCGTCAGGCATTGATCGCTTGAGAACACCTCCAGCATGGTGTGAATCCGGGCGACCTCGGTCGCCTCATGCTCGCTGAAGTAAGCATGCAACTCATTGCTCAGCGCATCCGGGTCAAAGTCCGTACGCAGCAGGCTGTAGACCTCGGTCATCTGCTTGCTTTCCAGCTCTATCCAGCCCTTCTCCTGAAAGTAATCCAGCGCCGTGACCACACGCCCGCGCTCTGCACCGTATCGCTGATACAGCGCGTCGAAATCCACCGTCGCCCAGGTTCGCGCCCGGCTTGAGGTTTCAATCACAGCTTCGACAAACTGACGCCGCTCGCCCTCGAAGCGCGCCATCAACTCAGCGGGCTCGATCAGGAATTTGAAACGGTATTCGGCAAAGTACGCATAACGCGGCGCGATGATCCCGCGCAGCTCCAGTTGCACCAGCAGAGTCTTGAGCGGCAGCTGGCGGATGTTGCTGAGATCGGCCAGCGGGTTCAGCAGAAACTCCCACTGCCCGTCATGGCGCGCGGCGAGCAGGTCGTCCAGCACGCGCGCTATCCCCTCGCGCTCCGGCGTGTCGCCGTACACGAAGTTTTCCAGCACGTTGAGGCTGTCGCGGTTGGCCAGCACCAGACAGTCTGAAGCGGCGCCGTCACGCCCTGCCCGACCGATTTCCTGGCTGTAGTTTTCGATGGACTTGGGCAGATCGAAATGCACCACGTTGCGGATGTCGCTTTTGTCGATGCCCATGCCGAAGGCGATGGTCGCCACGATGCAGTTCAACTGGCCACTCATGAACTGCTTCTGGATGGATTCACGCTTATCGTTCGGCAGACCGGCATGATAGGCACTGGCGGGAAGTCCGTTCTGCTGCAGATGCGCGGCGATGTATTCAGCGGTCTTCTGCAACGTGACGTAGACAATGGTCGGCTGACCGCCTCGCTCGCTCAGCCACTCGACCAGTCTTCGACGCTTGTCGCGTCCGGCAACCGGCTCGACCCACAGGTGCAGATTGGGGCGATAGAAGCCGGTGGTCACCACGTCGTGCGGGGCGATGGCGAATTTGTCCTGCATGTCGGTGATCACCTGCGGCGTGGCCGTGGCGGTCAGCAGCAAGGCTTGCGGGATGTTGAATTCACGTTGGTAGTCGGGCAGTTTCAGGTAATCGGGCCGGAAGTTATGACCCCATTCGGAAATGCAGTGCGCCTCATCCACCACCAGCAACGAGATCGGCACTTGCGTGATGAACTGCCGGAAGCGCTCGTTCTTGAGGCGCTCCACGGAGATCATCAGAATCTTCAGCTCGCCGGACCGCGCCCGCGCCATGACCTGCGCGACATCTTCCCGGCTCTGCGCTGAATCGATACTTGCCGCCGAAATACCGTGACGCTGCAGGAACGCCAACTGATCCTGAATCAAGGCCAGCAACGGCGAAACCACCACCGTAAGATGCGGCAACATCAGCGCAGGCAACTGGTAGCACAGGGACTTGCCCGAGCCAGTCGGGAAAATGGCTGCAGCAGAACGCCGGGCAAGCACGGCGCTGATCGCAGCCTCCTGCCCTGGACGAAACTGCGAGTAACCGAAAACCTGTTCAAGACGCTCGTGCATAGGCAAAATTCCGTGGTGAATCAAAACGGACTCGACCTTAGCCTGTCGGGCTCCGCGAATACACTTCTAAAACATTTCAGAAATCTCGCCGAACGCCGATACCCTTGAAGTTTCGCGCCCGCTGCATGGCGACAAGACCTGACAGCGCAAGATGGATGACTCAAGGAGCAGGGATGAATTCCAATCAGCAGCAGCCTGACGATGACGGCATTATCCGCATCCAGCGTCTGGTGCCCGGTCAGGTCGATGTGGTGCTGGGATCGCATCCGGCACGACGATCAACACCGCGTCCCCGCAAACCACGCGCCTACGGCCTGTGGCTGGCAGGTCTGATCGTCGTGGGCTGCCTCGGCGGCATGATTGCTTCGCAGCTGCGCAAGCCCAACATCAATGCGCCTGTCATCGCCCAGCCTGCCGTTGAAGCGCTAACGCCCGAGACTGATTCCGAGCCCGCACCGTCTGCTAGCCCCCCTTCTGCCGCCTTACGCCAGGAGCCTTACGTGGTGCCGACACCTGCTCACGCCACCACTGCGGCACAGAACGCACCCGTACAACCGCTGGATAACTGTCTGAAGAACGGTAATGTCATCGACGAAAGCGTTCTGAACTGCCGCTTCGGTCAGGTCCCGCGAGCCGTTCTGGCTGAGCCGGCCAAAGGCATGGTGTCCGCAACGTACATGGCTGAATTCAAGGCCGATGCCGCTCGCCCCGCAGCCCGTCAGTCACGTCCTTACAAGGTCGCAACAGTGTCTATACGCGAGTGGGACGGCCGCGACCGCTATCGCGCGCAATGGCGTGTCTATGACAACACTATCGACGGCGACAGCGTGTGCGAAAACTTCCTCGCCCGCTCGGTGGAGCGGCGCGAGTGCCGCAGATCCGCTCAGGTTAATTTCCGCGAAGAATGCCGGGACTGGACCAAGCGCGCCAGCCGGGACCGCGATCAGGAAAGCAGAAACGCCGAGCAACGTTATTGCGAAGCAGCGGCTACCTTTACACCCTGATCGGTCTGGCCATCTTTTGCCCAGTCCCGCAGCAGAAACTTCTGGATCTTGCCGGTCGAGGTTTTCGGCAGCGGCGTGAACACCACGGTTTTCGGCACCTTGAAACCTGCCAGGTGCTCGCGGCAAAAACGCATGATCTGCTCGCCCGTCACCTCGTCACAGCCAGTCTTGAGTGTGACGAAGGCACAAGGCGTCTCGCCCCATTTCTCATCGGGCCTGGCCACCACAGCGGCCTCCAGCACCGCAGGATGGCGATACAGCACGCCCTCGACTTCAATCGTCGAAATGTTCTCGCCGCCAGAAATAATGATGTCCTTGCTGCGGTCACGGATCTCCAGGTAACCGTCGGCATGCCAGACGGCCAGGTCGCCGGAATGAAACCAGCCGCCCTCGAAGGCCTTATCCGTCGCGGCCGGGTTGCCCAGATAGCCTTTCATGACCGTGTTACCGCGCATGTAAATCTCGCCAATGGTCTGGCCGTCCTTTGGCACCGGCTGATGAGTATGCGGGTCGGCGACCATGACGCCTTCAAGCGTCGGGTAACGCACGCCCTGACGCGCCTTCAGCGACGCACGCTCGTCAGGTGGCGACTCGTCCCACTCCGCCTTCCAGGCACAGACGGTGACCGGACCATAGGTCTCAGTGAGGCCATAGGCATGAGTAATGCAGATGCCCATCGCCTCGACCGACGCAATCACCCGGGCAGGCGGCGCAGCACCGGCGGTCATCGCATTGACCGCGTGCCCGAACGAGACGGCCGCGGCATTGGGCAGATTGGCCAGCGCATTGAGCACGATGGGCGCCCCGCACAAATGGCTGACGTTGTGCTCGCTGATCAGCGTGATGATTTTCTGCGGATCGACCCGCCTCAGGAATACGTGCGTACCGGCCTGCGCAGTGATCGTCCACGGATAACACCAGCCATTGCAGTGAAACATCGGCAGCGTCCATAGATAGACGGGATGCAGACCCATGCCCCACGCCATCTGATTGCCGATGGCGTTCAGAAACGCGCCGCGATGGTGATAGACCACCCCCTTGGGATCGCCGGTCGTGCCGGAGGTGTAATTCAGGGAGATCGGCGCCCATTCGTCCTCAGGCCATTGCCACTCGAACTCGGGATCGCCCACGGCGAGCAGTGCGTCATAGTCGAGCTCGCTGAGTGCCGGCCCGTCGCCGTATTCCGGGTCGTCTACATCAATCAACAGCGGCGGATGTTCCAGGATGGCCAGTGCCGCATGCACCACCGCATGAAACTCCCGGTCAGCGATCAACACCTTGGCTTCGCCGTGCCCGAGCATGAAAGCGATGGCCGACGCATCCAGGCGCACATTCAACGTATTGAGCACCGCCCCCAGCATCGGCACCCCAAAATGCACTTCAAGCATTGCCGGAATATTGGGCAGCATCACCGCAACCGTATCGCCGCTGTGCACACCCAATTGGCTCAACCCTGAAGCGAGCTGACGACAGCGGCGATACGTCTGCGCCCAGTCCCGCCGGATCGCACCATGGATGACCGCCGGATAATCCGGGTAAGTCGCGGCAGTGCGTTCAAGAAAACTCAGCGGCGTAAGCGCCATGTGGTTGGCCGGGCCTTTGGACAGCCCCTGATGGAAGATCGACATAGACACACCCTGGCGAATTATTAGCTCTGGACCCAAGCGGGCCGGTGATTTCGTGATGCTGCTTCGCTCAGTTATAGCTCGCGCAGGCAGGACTGCATCACCCGACCTTCGACTAAATCCCACGCAGGTATAGCGAAAGGCTTACGCGCTATTGAGCAATTGGCTATTTTTCAACCAACAGCATCGCCGTAAGATTGGATCCAACAACTGGTGAACAAGGAGTTCGCCAGGATCAGGGACGATCGACCATCGCCACGAAGGCAGCCGACAGGGAGTTGGAATGGTCTTGGTACAAACCCGCTTCGGCGGGTTTTTTATTGCCTGCGATTTGTGAAGCGTCATGGATGAATGATCAAAATATGTACACCCTCTTCCTCCCACGCATCACTTGTCACATTCCCACGGCATGTTGATGCAGGAACAGGGCTGCAACGGCCTCGTATAGCCAAAGGCTTACACGCCCTAGGGGTAGTTGGCTATTTTTGTCCAACAACAAGAGCCGTAAGATTGGATCCAACAAGTGGTGAGCAGGGAGCTCACCAGGATCAAGGATGATCGACCATCGCCTAGGAGGCGTCCGACAGGAAGTCGGGATGGTCTTGGGAAAACCCGCTTCGGCGGGTTTTTTGTTGCCTGCGCAAAAGTGCGCTGCCAGCTGTGGACTACGGGCGACGCGTCTTGTGCTTGCGCAGTTTCTCGCGACTGCTCTCCAGAGACTCCCGACGATGCGCCTCGGCACCGGCTTGCTCACGCTCGAATCTGAGCGCAATGAAGTCGACGCGCATTTCTCGTTGCCGCTGGCTGTTGAGCATCAGCAGCCCCAGCAGCGGCAGCAGTAAACCCAGCCCGTAGAGAAACAGCTCGATACCGCTGCCATAGCCAGGAAACGTTGGCAGAACGGCAACCAAGCTCACGAGCAACATCGCAACCAACAGCCAGCAACCCCAACTGCGTCCACGGGTGATCATGATGCCGCCCAAAGCGAGCAGCATCGAGGCGCAGACAAGCACCACGACCTGAATGATCGTATTGTCCTGTGCATCCTTGAACCAGGTGTAAAAGACCTGTGAGACCGCCATGGCCATCGAGAAGGTGATGAGGAGCATCGATCCCAGAAAGGACGGGAAATAACGCGTCCTGAAGGCAAAATAATTGTGGCGGTCAGTCATTCGGTTACTTCCTCGTATAGACCCACCGCAATGCTTTGCATGTAGCTACTACCTACCAGCCCCATTCCAACGCTGAGCACGTCCTGCAACTGGAGTACCGTGGCGGGTTTGAGCTGAGTGGGCGTCATACGTGTTGGCAGCTCACCACTGCGCTGTTTGAGCTTGAGCAACCGGGAAGTCAGTTTCGGATTCTGAAGCGTCAGCAATTCTTCGGTCAGCGCCTTGCGTTGCTGCCGGTTGAGCTCCTTGGTCAGGTCGAACCAGCTGCGTCCGGTGGCAGCCTTTCGGGCCTGCATCAATTTGTAAGTGGTCAGCCCTGTGGCTCCAACGCCTGATAGAGAAGCGATATCCAGAACCGAGGCGATAACCTGATACAACTCCGAATCGTCCATCTTGTCGTTCGCAGCAGGTGATCTGACTTCGTTGAGGGTTCTGGCCAGACCGATACCGCACTGCGCGGTGCTGGCGGCGGCTGACGCATAGCCCAAGGCAGTAATGACCAGGCTGGCACCGCCTGAAAAAGGCACTGCTGCCCCGCCGCCAAACACGGCGATCCAGCCGAGGACTGCGCCGCCGCAGGACATGGTGGCACTGAACGCCTCGTACATCAGACGGGATTCGCGAGGATTGGTCTGCACCTCGCGCGCGAACTGCTGGGGCGCGATGTTACGTTTGGCCTCCCGCAGGATCAGCCGCTTGGGCTGGATGCTGCAGATGGGCGTAAATTCTCGAAGCGTCACGACATTGAAGTCGCTGTCGATATACACGACACCCGCTCCTGCAATGCCGGGGTCGGAATCGATCGCGGCAAAAAGCCGCTGAACATTGATTCTGGCCATAATGTTCTGACGGGCCAACACCTGCGAAGGGCTGTTGTACAACCCGATCATGGGGACTGACATCAGTATTCCTCGAATCCATTCGACAGACTTCACCGGTCCCTCGAAAGGGGCCGGTGAAGCGATCGATCATGGCTTATGCATCAACGTACTCAGACGTTCGGGCAAGGCACGGGGGCCCAGTCGCCAACATCAGGGTTTTTGCACATGCTGTTGACCTGAGTCTGACCGGCGTTAGCCACCTGAGCGCTTTCGGCCTGCTTGACCTTGGCCTGCTGCAGGTTCTTCTCGGTACCGACCGCTTCTTTCGGCACGTCAGGCAGTTTCTTCGACCCACTCTTTTTGTTTCCACCCTTTTTGTTTGAAGTGGCGGCCACTGGTGCGGTCTCGGCATTGGCAACGACGACAACGTCGTTACGCTTCACGCCAACCTGCTGCAGGTCTTTTTCGTAAGCCTGGGTGTAGCTGCTCAGGTCTTCGCTGGCACGACCGTTGACTGCGGCGATCAGGTCGTTGGACTCTTTCAGACCGGCAACGATTTCAGCCAGGCGCTTGCGGCCTTCGGTGGCGTTGATGGTATTGGCCTTGCGACCCGAGATCAGGCTGGTGAATTCACGCTGATAGCAGGACTGCGACGCCTTGGCGTAGGCCGTGCTGCGGTCGATGTCAGCCGCGCTTTTGTTGATGTCAGTGGAGTAGGACGCGATACGCGCGTTGTCGTCAGTGATCTGCTTTTGACGCTCGGTGTAGTAACCCGCTGCACCGCCAACCAGGGCACCGCCTGCGGCACCAATGGCGACGTTACGCGCACGCTTGTCGGAGTTGCCGGTCAAGGCACCCGCCAGTGCGCCACCCACTGCACCCAGCGCCGCGCCGGTCGCGACCGATTTGGTCATGTCCGAGTCGGTCTGACGCAGGTGCTGCACAGGCTCGTAGCACGTCGGGTAGTACTCGACCTTGGTGCTTGCACCGACTTTGGAGACCGGGGAGCTTGCGCAGCCGGTCAGCAAGACAGCGCCGAAACCGGCGGTCGCCAGCAGCAAGGCACGGCTTTTCGAGGCCGAGACAAAGGGTTTACGGGACAAAAGCATATTGGCGTTCTCTTCTTTAGGTTTGACTAGCCCGGTGCGGCCTGATGCCGCCCGAGTCCCCTCTGTGCTTGCCAGACACCGGCCGGTCATTGCTGACTGGCCGATGCAAGCAATTGCTTCACAATCGTTTCCGGATCGGCGCGTTTCTGCTGGCGGTATTCGCCCACATGACGCACGAACAGGGTCGCCCGGGTGACCAGGCTCTTGCCGATGATCGGCTTGCGATTGAGTTCTTCTTTGATCCGCTGGAACTGCGCCTGAATCACCGCATCGGTGTAGCGCGTGCCGGTCGCCAGGTTATCGATGTAGATCGCTACCGCGCCGTTCAACGCGCTCTGACCGTTGTCGATGGCAGTGCCGAACAGCTTCGCGCTGGCCTCGTCCCTGGCGGCCACGGCCTGTTGCTGGCTCTTCTTCAGGTTGGTCAGGCGGATGTTGTAGTTATTGATGGTTTCAGCCACCAGCGCAGCGGATTGAATCAGGTTGCCAGCCGCTTCTTCGCGTTGCTGGGCGATCAACGACACATTGCGTTTGAGCTCTTCGTTGACCAGCCCCAGTTCGGCCTGCAAGCGGGGATCGGCGCTGGCGGCGATAATGCTGTCCAGACGCTTGGTCGGGTCCTGCGCATCGTCGATGGCATCGGTCAGTGACGCCAGCCGACCTTCTTTCTGCCATTGCTCGAACAGCTCCTTGTAGCGTGAACGCGGGGCGGAAAGTGCGCCAATGGCGACCCGGAAACCGGTGGTTTCGTTGCTCTGCTCGGAGCCGTCAGCAGCAAATAACGGGTACTCGCGACGCATGCCGGTGAACAGGGTGCCCTCGCCTTCCAGGTAGTTGCCGCCCTTGGCCACAAACCCACCGTAAGCCCCCTGACGCCGTCCGGCGTGCACCAGCTGGAACGACTCCTGCACCATTTCAGCGGCGTTGCCGATCACGTCGAACATGCCGATCGGGTTGGGCAGTTTGGTGCCGATCGGCATCAGGCGAGCGGCCTGCCCGGTGCCTCCGGCAACCTGATTGAACACCGCCCAGTCAGCCAACGGACCGTCACTTTCGCTGCCTTCGACACGGCGAGGAAACAGGCGGCCGTCCATGTCCTGACGGCTTACTGCCTGCGCGCCACGGGCTGCAAACTCCCATTCCACTTCGGTTGGCAGTCGCACGAACCCCGTGCCGCCCTCTTCTGCGTCTGTGCCACGCCCGCTGACGGGTAGCAACTCTCGGTGATATTTCATCAGCCAGGCGCTGTACACCGCAGAGAAGCGTTCGGCTTCAAAGCGAGACAGTTTGACCTTGGGCAAACGACCGGCCATGCCACTGGGCGCATCGCAGGCCGGAGCCGGCTCGCCGCTGGCCAGCGACTGTGCCTGGGACATCACCTGCGCGTACTGGCGCGCGGTCACTTCATATTTGCCGATGAAGTACATCATTGGCTTGAGCGGCGTTCCCGCATCGGTCTTCGGCAACAACGGACCGATCGTCTTGCGCCAGTCGGTGGGCAGGTCCTTGAGGGTGAACTGGCCGTTGATGAAGTCACGGCGATAACCGGAGATGAACGACTGTTTGTAGCCCGGCTCGCCTTCGCTGAACGGATAGCCGAGGCTGATCTCACGGTCGTCCAGACTGCCCTGAGCCAGGATGTACACATACCGGAACACCATCTCGCCTTCACACGGCAGCGGCAGGCTGACGTCGTCAGTCAGCGGTTTGGGGTTGTCCAGCTTGTCGTCATCGTCGGCGCGAGCGCCCAACGACGATACGCACAATGCGACGATTGCCAACGCCAGGCCAGTCCTGCGCAACTCAAACATCTCTAATCCCTTCAGAAGCTTCGATACGAGCGACACGCAAACCTCCCAGCACCGCCGCCGCAGCGCTGGCACTCAGGACAGCAAGCAGTGCCACCAGATAATGGTGCGGTAACAGGTGACTGGCGTATTCGCCGCTGACCGTTACAAACAAACGGTTCAGGCCCAGTTCGGCCACACCGTACAGCGCTGCCCCCAGAACAGCGGCAAGCGTGCCGCTGTACAAGGCCTGCAGCACGACAAATAACAACAGTGCCCCGGTGCTGAAACCCAGCAGTCGCAGCACCGACAGCTCACGCCGCTTGCGCTCGACCGAAGCCAGCGCACCGGCAAACACGGCCGCGCAGGCACCCGATACAGCCAGGGCGGCGATGACCCAGAAGACAATCGAAAGGTTACGGCTCAAGGATTGCACTTGAGCGATTGCCTGAGCCTGGGTGGACACCAACACGCCGCTGTCGGCGAAGTAGCGGCGCAAGGGTTCGACAGCATTCAGGTCACGTGCGTAGAGGCGGAACGCCGGATAGATACGCGGTTTATCGGAGGATGGCTCGCCTGCCCAGCCAAACGCGGCCACGGCACGCCCGTCGCGATAATCTTCGACAGCCTCCAGAAATGTCAGCGGTGCAAACAATGCATCGCGCTGGAAGCTTTCCAGCGGCAGAATCGCTTGCACACGCACCCGCGTGCGTTGCGTCTGCACGGTGCCTGAAACCTGTCGAGTGAAGGCTGCGTCTATCCAGTTGCCCACCTGAGCATTGAGTTTTTCAGCGGCAGTCTTGCTCAACAGCACGCTGTCTGCGCGTTGTGCTGCGGCCAGGCCGCTCAATAACGGATCCCCTTCGGCGGTCGGGATCATTTCGACATTGAGCATCTGGCCATTCACGGACAGGTCGGCGGTCGCGGCAATCTGGCGAGTGCGGGGCAGAACGAAACCTACGTCCGGGCGTTTGGCCAATGTTTCGATGAATTGCTCGGTGAAGCGCCCGCCACCCAGCGGAATGACTTCACGGACGGCAGGATCCTGCTCCA